>Ga0136600_1001277_pt1 | contig 11774 bp, 14 predicted proteins | sample AntRauMFilla2698_FD_104634 | JGI IMG/M metagenome (GOLD analysis project Ga0136600, IMG submission 104634) | Saline lake microbial communities from Rauer Islands, Antarctica - Metagenome Filla 2 #698 | ecosystem: Environmental > Aquatic > Non-marine Saline and Alkaline > Saline | place...
TTCAATAATAATTTTATTTCCGGATCGTCTGACTGTCAGTTTTTGTCGTTCGCGGATACCCAGCTCTTTCACAATATCCGCCGGTATCACCACCGACAGACTTCGCTTTCCTACTCGCGTGACTTTTCGAATGAATTTTTCCATTAATTAAGTATACCGTGTTACGTAGCATGCTACGTAACAACTACTCACACACGTGCCGAGGGCTGGGACTTCGGGGATGTGAGGATCACTTTTCTTATATTCTAAACAAGATATAGTATAGCTATGAAATACACAATCCTCGCTGTAGTGCTTGCTGCGATACCCACTTCGTACTGGCTGTTTACTCAAAATCAAAATGATTCATCTGCTCCGACTGACGCAGATACCGTCGCTACGACCACCTCAAAATACGACAACATCAACGTAAAAACCATCGAGCGACGGGAGCACACGGGACGGTCTTTGATGAGCGTGGCATACCCAGTGACCGAGAACATCGCTATCAACCAAGCGCTGGAAATAGCATCCAATCAATTCATCTCTGAATTTGAGCAAATCGCCGCCGAGCAAGAAGAATTATACCAAGACTATCTAGCCGAAACCGGCACAGTCGCCAACTCTGCGGTTGCGAACTTTATCCAGCACTTTGACGTATCGTTTGCGAACGACACCTATGTAGCGATTACCTTCGACCGCTACCAGAGTACTGGCGGTACCGGGCAAAGCACGATTTTTACCAAGATCTATAACCGAGCCACTGGCGACGAAATTCCTCTGCGCGATTTGTTTACGGACGAGTCATACTTACAAAAATTATCTGACATGGCGCGCACTATCCTAATCAAGCGGGTGGAATCTACCGCCCGGTCACTCGACGGTACGCCCACAGCCATCGCTGAATTTATTGAGCGAAATACAAATTTAATAAAAGCCGGAACTGAGTAAAAGGGGTCAGGTACCTTTCTTTGACACCATTAACCTATTGGTATTAATGGTACCTGACCCCTTTTCGACCTGACCCCTTTTCGACCCCTTTTCTAAGCGTGCGTAATTCTATAAAAATGAGAAAGACCAATCGGGGTGGATGTAATACACACCAACAGAATTTTGATCAATTCCAATTCCAATAGAGAATGAGGCTGGTGCTGGGAACATTGGTAAAACCCAACGTGCAAAATTTGTACCATAGGGGAGACTATTAGGACGATCAAATGACCTTCTTGTGGCTTCAAAATAGTTCTCAACGTCTAAATCCTGATAGTTTTCTCTTCCAAACGTACCCCAACTTTTACGTTCGTAATTCCAAGTATTCTCGTACCCCCTCTCCTCTAGCCAGATACGAGCTGCGGCTTCCGTCATACCGAGAAGTTGCTGCTCAAGACAATTCGTATATTGCCCAGCGGTGATTGTACGAGAACACTCATCTGGACCAGCTGGAATATACAGTGCGTACAAAATAACAATACCTGCTAACGATCCAAGGATAATTTTAGTGAGTTTAAAATTATCAGACGAAACATCACGATTTCGAAATGTATGAATTCCATACAAAAATAATGATAGTAGTGTTATAAAACCACCTAGTAACATTGTCGGTAATCCAAAAATAAATACACCAAATCCTAGAGACTGTGAAATTTGTACAATAGTATGCTCACATACAGCAGCTATGTCGCAGTCGTCAGGATAAAACAGTGACGGTACCGAAAGCAATAACATCATAATTACTGGACTAAGTATTATCAGTATTCCAGCGGAAATGCCTTTCGTGTATTTATTCTTAAAGATGAGATTCTTCATATTTAGCATTGTATCAAATCAAACGTAGGACGAGTGTCTCGAGCTAGCTCGAGGATGCGGAGAGTAAGGGAATTTCCCTCGTTACACGAGCAGTATACCTTTTGGACAGATTACCTAGCAAGCTCATAATCGTGACTCAAAAGCTTTTCGTGGATAAAAGGGGTCATAAAAGGGGTCAGGTACCTTTCTTCGGTCTGTCTGCCTAGACCTTTCCCCAGCAGAGCTTTACTACTGCTTAACACCAAGACAGGTAACACCCACTAGATCTTGCACATAAGACCAGCCTTTCGTAGTCAGGGTTACGCAGCGTTTTGCTGGATTACTGCGCTAGCCTGTCAAAGAGGCTTTTGATGACACTCGTATCTGGCTTGCTCGCCAAGAAGCTGTACCAGGGGTAGTCGATTGATACTTCGCCGGCTGGCGCCATGGTCGCTCGCACTTCTCGTTCTAGTGGAATAAGACCAAACAGACGCAGAGTGCTTTTGTAGCGGACTTCGGTCTGCTCTCCTGTCACACTAATGCTCTCAATCCGTTCGTCATTCAGTAGCTGCTGGGTGACCATCAGGCTGGTGGCTTCGGGAGTATTACTCGCTACTTGCTCACGTAGCACTGCAAACGCCGCCCGGTCGTCCGGTGTCCAGGCTCGCACATCACTGGCACTGATGACCACTGACTGCAGGCGCCGCTGTCCGGTACTCTCATCGATGGTTACTTCTCCCTTGATGTCATCGATTTTCATAAACGAGGCACGGGCAGTAGCCATGTCTGGTAATCCGTCATCGTCAGAGTCAATCTGGTCGGAGATAGATTCAAACAAACGTGGGTTGGTTGATTCGGACAAGCTGCAAGCATCACTGGTAGGCGCACAACTACCATCAGGGCACGTCACACCATCACACACCGAGGTTGCTAGAGGGACATCGACGTCATCGTCTGTCAGACCGTCGGCATCAGTATCAAAGTTAGGAGTATCAACCGGAGTAGGGGCTGGTTGTGGTTGATTAGGCTGAGTGGTGTTTTGGTTGACTGGTGCTACGTTCGCTTCGAGCGTACATTCAGACATAGTCGCGGCGCAACTACCGTCGCTACACGTCACGCCGTCGCAGATGTTGGTATCAAGCGACTCCGCTGCCGGTTCTGCAACACAGCTGTCTTCCCAACAATACACTTCACCGTTATTGTCTTGATTAGCACTATTGGTTGTGTCAGGGGCGTTACCGAGGTGGTCAGTATCTCCACAAACATCACCATCAACAACACCATCGCAGTCATCATCTATTCCATCTGCTCGAGCAGATTCCCCGGGTGAACGACAGGCATCGGCGTCGTCACAATCAGTGGTATCCAGCACAGCCGCTTCTCCTGGTTTTACAGCACAATCGGTATCATCACAATCACCAGGATCAAGGATAGTAGACTGTCTTTGATTTGACCGGGTGGTGTTGTCGTTGGAGCGTGTCGCATCTGACTCGGCCGTCAGACAACCACCAGCTGGACAGTCAGCCGTGGCTTCGGCGTGGGCGGTGACTGGCTGCATGTACAATACACCAGCAACGAGAGCCACAACACCAGCCGCCAGTAGTGCGAACAAGCCTGTGTACGATGTGTTTGTAAGATGAATGTTCATAAAATAGTGGTTATAGTGATAATTAGCTCATATTATACTGTACCAAATACCAAAATTGTAAACAACGCTTATGAAAGGTACCAGCCACCTTTTTTGTACTCGGTAAATCTGCTAAAATTCAGCCCAACACTATCGCTGGCATAGTAGCCGGGAATAAAAGAGAATTTGATTGAGGTTCCATAAAATTTACTAAACAAATATAGCATCTATCTAAGTTTTAAATAAATAGACTACCGAAACTAATAAACCAAGGAAAGGTCTGGGCAAATATTGTAACCATTTACTTCGGCTGGTTTATCAAAGAAATCACTACGTAGTTGGGGTCGATAAAAGGGGTCAGGTACCTTTCTTCGGTCTCCCCTTTCCTCTGATCGTGCCTTCTAATTTATATGTATCGATCATCATGTTACTCCAAGCAGTCTTTCCAAATGGTTTTCCTTTATTAACTGAGTATCTCCCTGACTCTAATTCGCTTGCAGTGAGCGGGGTCTGTATAAAATCTTTATAGTCTAGCGGTTCTGCTAGTGGCCAAGCAGATAGAAAATGTTTAACAAGTTTCTGCTGTCTGTTGTGATAACTGGAAAACCTCCAATTTTCAATATTTTTAACTAGTTTTGCTCGCAGTGGATTTCGCTCTACGTACCTGATCACTGTCATGAGATGATCATCTTTTTCAATCAAGAATGATTTATACCGACCTTGATATAAGTGACCACTGCCGACAGTTTTATTTTGCACGTGCCAGCGTTGCGTGTGCGTCAGGGTGAGCCACTGCATAAATTTCTGCAAGTCACCATCATCTCGTGGATGGACCACCAAATGAAAGTGATTGGGCATAATGCAGTATGCCAGCAAACGCATGCTGTATTTTTCAACTCCGGTTATCAAAATTGTTTCAAGCAACTGATAGTCTTCCTCTTTGAAAAAGATTGGCAATCTAGCGTTTGCTCGATTAATCACATGGTATATCTCACCACCAACGTCTACTCTGACTGCTCTGGCCATGTTTTGATTTTATCATAAAGGTACCTGACCCCTTTACTCCTGACCCCTTTACTCCCCTTTACTTGCTCGGTGCGCTGATGCCAAAACTGCACAATCTGCCACTCGTGTACGGGTATTTACTACTAGTAATGGCCGGTGCATTGCTAGTATCAGCGTGGCAACAAAACATATTTGGAGTCGCAGCGTTGTTTGTAGCTTCAGCAATGTTTTTTATCATCGACGTCCCACTTCTGGGTGCATTTCACAAACAGCTAGACAGCAGTATCAGGGCTACTGCGGAATCATTCATGAACCTAGTTACCGAGCTTTCAAAAATGGTGCTAGCCATCGCGTTTGCTTCAATTGCCAATGCATATAGTGTACAGCTGGCCTTTGGAGCATTAGGATTGATGCTGTGCTTGTATATTGTCTATTACTGGCTGTTTGTGTATCGGGTGTTTCGACAAGTGGACTTGCACACCAGCGTATAAAATAGCAGAAATGGCGGCTGTGAACCGTACCCCTTAACGTAGACAAAAAAGAAATAGGGATTTGTCTCAGCACATAGCAGATGTTCCCGATACGCAACTGGCGACATTTTTTCTCTGTGCCGTTGTTTCCGCACTCTATTGTGATCAATGAAATTGTCTCGTCAGCTATTCGTGCTACTCTTATACGAGACCACCAGTATTGAACGTAACTATATATGTATACGAAACACTTAAATCTCAAGAACGGTCAGACGATACCCACACTAGGATTTGGCACCTGGCAAATAAAAGGTGACGACTGTGTCACTGCCGTAGACAACGCCCTCACCGCCGGCTACCGACACATCGACACCGCCGATGGCTATCACAACCACAAAGAAGTCGCGGAAGGTATCAAACAAAACGGCATCGCCCGCGAAGACTTTTTCTTGACCACCAAAATATTTCCCGGTGACCTGATGGCAGAAGTGGTGCGGCAGAAAATTGACACGTATTTAGAAGAACTCGACACCGACTACATTGATCTATTGTTGATTCACTTCCCTGACCACTCCGTTCCCTTGGTCGAGACCCTTGGCGCCATGAACGCAGCCAAAGCCGCCGGAAAAGTGCGTTCGCTCGGCGTATCAAACTTCACCGAACATCATCTTGCAGACGCCATGGACACGGGGGTTGAGATAGTACTCAACCAAGTGGAGCTACACCCCGGCTTTCCACAACATGAATTACGGGCGTTTTGTAAGAAACACGATATCGCTGTTACTGCCTACTCACCACTTGGTCGTGGTGAAGCGCTTGAAATCGACCTGATTAAAGAGTTAGCAAAAAAATATGAGAGAACATCCGGCCAGATTATCCTTAACTGGCTTCTTGCAATCGATGTGATTACGATTCCAAAAAGTACCCACCTTGAGCGAATCAAAGAGAATTTCGAAGCACAAGACTTCACCATGGACCAAGCCGACATCGAAGCCATTGATGCCCTCACCGACGGCAAACGATTAATTGACCCCGACTTCGCCCACTTCGATTACTAAACAGGAAGAAAATGGGGTCAGCCAACATTTTTTGGTCTAGTCACCTCACGCAAAACTTGCCCGGTATTGTCTTTCCGCACCGTCTGATGCTCCTAAAAGAAGGACCTCTAGATTTATTTACGCCCCAGAAATCCGGGGAATAACGGACGCCTCCCCATTACCCCATGGTAGTTAGCCATATCGTTGTTTACAGCAACTAACACTACAATAGTTTTTTAACCTCAGCAGCAACCTCATCTGGAGCGCGACTAGCGGTGTCAATAACAGGTATGCCAGCCGCTATACAAATCGAACGCAGAACAGGGGCAAAGTCACGACTGCCGGCTATAAAAGCATCCACTGAACCTACCGCATTTTCTAGACCGGCTTTTACCGTTGTATTTTCGTTTCTTCGATTGAGTCGTTCAATAATAACTACTCCTGGTGCGTCGAGAAGGATTATACTAACTGATTCTGCATCTGGCATACGTGCGATTTCTTCAGGATTCGCTAAACCACAGACGATTAATACCTGACCATCCTCTGCCAACCTAACACCCGCCTTAATCCAATGCTCAGTTTCAGCTAAACGCCACGGTCGCCCGCCTCCGGCTGGCACACCGCGCTCATCAAAATCTTTGACTACATAGGTGGCTGCCAAGTCTTTTTTAAGAATCTCCATCACCGATGTCTTTCCAACCCCTGATACCCCACTTATAAAATACATAGTTATTTCTTGATAGTCAGTAAAGCGGTCGACAACTCTGATACTTCTTGTACCATTTTTTGCGTCTGCTCGCTGGTAACGGGGTCGATAAACGATCCGTCAGGCGCGATTGCTTCTGTGACTTTCGCCACTAGTACCGCTGATTTGATCGGGTGCAGTTTCAACTCAATCAATACTGGCTTCACGTGGTCAATCACGCGTGCTCCGCCAAGGGTCCCCGCCGACACTCCGACCAGCCCCACCGCTTTACCAGCGTAACTATCAAACAGTGAGTCAAGCAACAGCTTCAACTCTCCGGGGATTGTGTGGTTGTACTCCGGCATCACGAGCACCAGCGCGTGTGATTTCTCAACGATAGCTTTCCAGGCGGTTGGATGCTCGTTCGCTCCACCGACTCCCCAGGGAGGCACAGTAACCGCTGCAGTCACATGGTCACGCACGTCAACCAGCTCACTAGAGTGCCCCTGCATACCATCGATAATACCTACGACGGCTTTGGCAACCGCTTCAGACGCTCGTCCTTCGCGAGCGGTACCTAGTACGACAGGGATGTGTTTATTTTCCATACAATTTTATTTATTATTTAAATACTCTCGTAAAAAACTCTTTTCCCGCTCAAGAATAAAATGACCTTTATACTTTTGTGGCTCATCTGTACTCATCAGTGCCAACAGCTCTTCTGGTTTTACCCACTTGGTTACCTGCCCTTCTTCAATCTCCCCAGCTTCCAACGCTGGCTTTCCGATTTCACCTATCACCTTGGCCAAAAAACAATATGAAATATGAATTAAAGGATGTTCATTTCTATACTCAATAGTCATACCTATATCAGAAACTAATTCACATTTACAACCTACTTCTTCCAAAACTTCACGGACCGCTGCAGCCTCTACTGTCTCACCCAGATCGACCCCTCCACCCGGTAATTTATGATACGAATAATTCTCCAGATACTGCGCCGCCATCAAACCCTGGTCGTTTAGTAATATAACCCGGGCACTTTTTCTTAACCGATAGTCTGAGCCTAACTTTACTGCGCCATCAGGGAAACCCAATGATTCGTCAGAAATTTCTGCAAGTAGCTTTTTCATACACCCAGTATAACAAAATCCACAGATCTGTTTCAAATGTGGAAATGGGGACGTGGAAATGGAAATGGAAATGGGGTGGAAATGGGGACGGTCCCCTTTTACTCTGAAAAGTACACCTTTTGGACAGATTGGATTGCTTTCGCTCCTAATCTGACGCAAAAGCTTTTCGAATCTTGTTCGACGGCAAAATGCAACAACACCTAAAGCCCTCGCTTTAGGTGTTGTGATTTTGTGCGCCGGAATGCAAGAAGTTAGAACCAGTATTATTGAGTTAGAGTATTGTTTCTTGCCGAGTTGGATAAAGGTGGAAGTGGTCTAGTGATATACTTTTGTTATGGAAAATGAAACTCAAGAAGAAGTAAAAATTGAACAGAAAAGTTCGTTGCGTCAAGTGACACCTCTATCAAAATATCTGGCGATGGGGCTGTTTATTATTCTGCCGTTTTTGGGTGGGTATGCTGGATATTCGTTTGCTCCTGATAAGGTGGTTGAAATAGAGAAAATTGTTGAAATTGAAAATAGTGAAGAAAGAGAATCGGATACCGAAACTGTGCTTCAAAAAGGCAGCTTCGCAACAAATACTATAGACCAAGGAGAATACACCGTTGAGCTAACCCCGACTCAAATTATCGTGAAAGATAATGTGACAAGGCAGAATGTACAAACCATTGAGTGGAATGCTTATGGTTTTTGGGACTATTCTAGAGACTCAAATACGTATGTTGTGACTGGACGAGACATTAACTATGACCACTATCTTGATTTAGGTGTTTTGCAAACTATTGGGCAGGGGTCAGATTTATTCTATGGTTTTTACACTTTTGACCCTGAACAAAGATTGCTGATAAGAGACAATACGCTCGGTGATGGTTTTGAAACGGAAGGCAAAACAATTGTGAATCCTAGTTTTGATATCGAAAATAAAACTGTGACAACTTGCGTGATGGGACCTGTTGCGCTCAAAGAGTATCGCTGTAGCGAATTCGTATTTGACGGTAAGGGGTACGAAAAAGGTGATGACTGGATTGAGAGCTGGGAGTAAGTTCGAATCCAGTCCAGAGTAACTAACAAAACACAAAAGACGTCCCTAGAAATAAGGACGTCTTTTGTATTCTCTGATGTGCGCCGGAATGCAAGAAGTTAGAACTGCAATCATTAGATGACGAAGGTTCGACCTTCGTCATTGATCCGAACTTAGTTATCGTTCTAGATCAAGGTTATTAAGGTTTATTGCGCACACCAATCACCTGAAACAGACCGGTGGATTTTTTTGCTAGGGGCATCGTTCACACCCTATGAGTTGTTTAGTTGTTGCTAATAGGGATCTATTACAAACTATTTGTAATAGATCAGTTTAGTCAGATGGCAAGTAGTAGTGTAGGGTAAGTAGTAAGCACCGCACATAATTACTTTATGTAATAAAAATGCCTGGCTTTAATCACGACACACACTGTGCCGCGTTGTAGACAAACGGTTTTTTACGCTTCTGACACAAACGTGTCATCTTGTTGTAATATTTAGTGCGGACTAACGGCTCATATAGTATGACTACAACTTATCGAAAAGTAACCTCTCGAGTCGAGCTGAATAAAATTCGGTCTGACATATCGCACGCTTCTCTCGACTACCGAAAAAGTTTGATGGGGCTAGCTGTGTACAAAACGCACAACGGCGAGCTTTCTAAAGATTTAGTGCAAACAACGTTCCTCAAGGCCCTGCTGTACCTCCAAAAAGGTGGGCACATCGAGACCATGCGACCCTTCCTAAACCATGTCCTGCGGGGACTCATCATTGATGAATATCGAAGACGTAAAATAACTTCTCTAGATACGCTCTTAGAGCTGGGGTTGGAACTGAGCTTTGACGATTACGAAAGCCACGTAAATAAACTTGACGGCAAAAAACTGATACGACTGATCAGCGCCCTACCTCCAAAATACCGACTGGTATTGCGGATGAAATACATTCAAGATTTGTCACTACCAGAAATAGCTACACTCACCCACCAAACCAAGAACGCCGTGGCGGTGCAAGCATACCGCGGGTTAAAGAAATTGAAAGCCTTGGTCCTGGAAGCACAGATAGAAACAACCACAAATCACTTGCACTATAGCGATAGCAAGAAAAAAGCCTAACGCTCGGTACCTAATACCAAAACTAGTATTGATTACATTGATACTAGTTTTGCGTGTATCGGTGTCACATCAATCAAACTGTAATACTTTGCTTCCGGCAACGGCTAGTCTTGTAGGAAGCATTATTACCTAAGCAAAAATACTATGAAAAATTTAAACGGATTTGGGTGGGCAGCACTCGCAGTACTCGTAATCGGAGGAGTCAACTGGGGACTAGTCGGAGCATTTAACATTAATCTAGTCAGTCTATTGTTTGGTGACATGACTATCTTGTCTCGAACTATCTACGGTCTCGTCGGACTATCAGCGCTATACATCGGAGTTATGGCCATTCTATCAGTGGATGAAACAGCAACCAAAAGTAGCCCCCAGGTTGCTCATCCCTAACTCGAAACAACTTATGAAAAACGTTATAGAAACTGCCATCAGTAACCCTGATTTCTCAACCCTCGTCACCGCCGTTAAAAAAGCTGACTTGGTTGACACGCTATCAGGAGAGGGCCCGTTCACGGTGTTTGCACCAACCAACTCGGCCTTTGCCAAGCTACCGATGGCGACCCTAGACGAGTTGCTAGCAGACAAAGCCAGGCTCACTTCGATTCTGACCTACCATGTGGTAGCTGGAAAAGTGATGTCGAACGATGTCGGAAACCTGTCTGAGGCAAAAACTGTCGAAGGATCAAGCGTTGCGATCAGCACCCAAAGTGACGTCAACGTGACCGAAGTGTCGACGCCGCACCGGTCAGAAGTAGACATCACAGCCGACTTGGACATTATAATTAATGACGCGATCATAACAAAGACGGACATCGAATGTTCAAACGGAGTCATCCACGTAATTGATACCGTGTTGATGCCCTAGTCAATCCATCACTGACAATCTTCTGGTTCAGCATACAAACCAAGAAACAAAAGCACCCAGTGGGTGCTTTTGTAAATAACAAGGGTGAGCGTATAGGGTCAGCGAACCGTACCCATTAATTAGGTCACCCTATTTTTAATTTTATTGTACTTGGGGAAGGTACCCCAAATCTAAGACACTTTTTTCCAAGTCTTGCAATAATACATCAGCCCGATACTTCTCTACAAACACCACAGGTGGTTATTTGAGTGCAGAGTGTATCCTCTGTTGATTACATTGTAGAACCGTTTGAAACCATAGGTGCCGCACATACGGTCACCAGCTTTGGTTTTAAAAGTGGTGAGTACGAAGCTGTGTCTGTAGAAATTCGTAAAGAGACAGGGGAATCTTTTTCTCCACTCAAAGGCTTACTTCGTAACTACCAATTAATGTATGTTATTGCTGACGAAAAAGATGTCATCAAACTTAGAACTAATTACAAAAAAGATGATGCGTACCTATACCCGGTAGAAACCAGTAGTGAAAATATGAGAAAGCTCTTTGTTGATGTATTCGCGCGAGTAAACAAAATGAAAATTGAACCAGAGTTCTGTAACACTCTCACAAATACATGCACCACACACATCGCCAGGCATATAAGTAATGTTTCTCCAAACGGAATACCTTGGGACGTGAGATTACTTTTACCTAAAAACTCAGATGCACTAGCGTACGAGCTAGGACTAATCGACAACAGTCTTCCTCTAGAAACTTTGAGAACCAAAAACTTGATTAACGATAGGGCAGAATTATATGCAAATGATTTTAACTTCTCTAAGTTGATTCGCCAGTAACATAGTTAGTCGAGCTAGCACGAGACCCTTCAAATGAAGGGTCTCGTGCTAGCTCTAAGATGCGGGCTGTCTCGAGTCAGAACCGTGGGCGGTCAAGGCGGGCTTGGAGGATTTAACTAGTTTCTGGTTCTAGTTTGATAGTGTCTCGAGCCAATTCAAAATAGAGCATAATTATGGATGAAATTCGAACTTTTTATTCTTTAAGAAGTAGTTGGCTACTAAA
>Ga0136600_1001280_pt1 | contig 11737 bp, 5 predicted proteins | sample AntRauMFilla2698_FD_104634 | JGI IMG/M metagenome (GOLD analysis project Ga0136600, IMG submission 104634) | Saline lake microbial communities from Rauer Islands, Antarctica - Metagenome Filla 2 #698 | ecosystem: Environmental > Aquatic > Non-marine Saline and Alkaline > Saline | place...
CATTAATCAAAAGTTCTGCAGATTCTTTATCTAGACAAAATAAACTTTAAGAATCATTATAATTCAGCTAAATTTAAATAGGCAAGTTATAGGAAAATATAATGTGGATAAATGTCTGTTTTTGTGGAAAAGTAATTGAGATTTAACTTGCTCACATTCAGCCTCTCTTATATATTGATTACCACTTCAAAAGGAGAATAGGCTCCTGGCTTAAGGTGCAATCCCTGGTATCAGCCCGAAGACAAAAAAATACGATTTTAGCAAAGAACAACGGAGAAATTATATGAAATTTACGCGCTACTACACAAAGCAAGACTGGAAGACACCATTCGAATCAATGAAGTTTGAATCACGCACATCTGAGATAAAGAATCCAGATGGTTCTCAAGTGTTTCATATGGCGAATGTTCAAGTTCCTTCTAGCTGGTCACAGGTAGCTACTGACATCATCGCTCAAAAATATTTTAGAAAAGCAGGGGTTCCAGTAAAGTTGAAAAAGGTTTCTGAGAAAGGTGTTCCTAAATGGCTACAGCGTTCAGAAGCAGATGTAAAAGCGATGAAGGAAATGCAAGAGAATGAGAGATATACTCATGAAGTTGATAGTCGTCAGGTATTTTCACGTTTAGCAGGTTGTTGGACATACTGGGGATGGAAGAACGATTATTTCAAAAAAGAAGATGACGCAAAAGTTTTTTATGATGAGCTATGTTATATGTTAGCGAATCAGATGGCTGCACCAAACAGTCCACAGTGGTTTAACACTGGCTTAAACTGGGCATATGGAATTAATGGTCCTGCGCAAGGACATTATTACGTAGATGCGAAAACAGGCAAGCTGACTAAGTCGAAAGACTCATATACACATCCACAACCGCATGCTTGTTTTATTCAAAGTGTAGATGATGATTTAGTAAATGAAGGGGGCATCATGGATCTTTGGGTTCGGGAAGCTAGACTTTTTAAATACGGATCAGGAACAGGAAGTAATTTTTCAAATATTCGTGGAGCAAACGAACCATTAAGTGGTGGCGGTAAATCATCAGGATTGATGAGCTTCCTTAAAATCGGTGATCGTGCCGCAGGAGCAATTAAATCTGGAGGTACAACACGACGTGCTGCTAAAATGGTTACTCTTGACTTAGATCACCCGGATATTGAGGAATATATTGGCTGGAAAGTTAAAGAGGAACAAAAAGTAGCGGCTCTGGTATCGGGATCTAAGATTACCCAAAGACACCTTAAAGAAATCATTACGCTCTGCCATACTCCTATTGAAATCGAAGGTAGAACATTTAACGGAGCTATTAGCCGTGATCCACTGAAAAATAAGAAACTTGGTAAAGTAATTCGCCAGGCGAAGAGAGATCAGGTTCCTTTGAATTATATCGAGCGTGTTATTCAGTTAGCAGCTCAAGGTGTTACAGATATCAAGTTTGATACATACGATACTGACTGGAATTCAGAAGCATATGCTACTGTGGCTGGGCAAAACTCAAATAACTCCGTTCGTATCCCAAATGCTTTCATGAAAGCAGTAAAGGATGACGGTCAATGGAATCTTCTCTGGAGAGTTGAAAAAGCTAAAGCAAAGAAAGAAGGCCGAGAGCCAGAGCCAATGAAAGTGTTAGAAGCTAATGATCTTTGGGATCAGATTGCCTATGCAGCTTGGGCTTCGGCAGATCCAGGAACTCAATATCATGATACTATCAACGAATGGCATACTTGTCCTGAAGATGGTGAGATTAAAGCGAGTAATCCTTGTTCAGAGTACATGTTCCTTGATAATACGGCATGTAACTTAGCTTCATTAAATCTTATGAAGTTCTTCACAGACGAAGAGTTTACAACGTTCGATGTTGAAGCAATACGATATGCTTCAAGAATCTGGACGGTAGTTCTAGAGGTTTCAGTATTAATGGCACAATTCCCATCTAAAGAAATTGCAGAGCTTTCTTATGTATTTAGAACATTAGGACTTGGATATGCAAATATAGGTGCAGCACTAATGGTTCAAGGTATTCCATATGATAGTGACGAAGGCGTTGCAACGGCGGGTGCTATAACGGCAATGATGCATATGAAGTCGTACGAAACGAGTGCTGAAATGGCGGGTGAGCTGGGTGCGTTCAAAGGCTACGAGCGTAACAAGGAACATATGCTTCGTGTAATGAGAAATCACCGCAGAGCAGCTTATAATGCTGACCCAAAAGAATATGAAGGGTTAACTGTTAAGCCGATGGGTATCGATGCAACAATCTGCCCAGATTACCTACTTAAAGCAGCAAAAGATAATGCAGATCGTGCAGTTGAGCTTGGCGAGAAAAATGGATTCAGAAATGCACAAGTAACAGTTCTTGCTCCAACTGGTACCATTGGATTGGTTATGGATTGTGATACCACAGGAGTAGAGCCTGATTTTGCTTTAGTGAAATTCAAAAAACTAGCAGGTGGTGGTTATTTCAAGATTATAAACCAAAGTGTACCAAAAGCATTGAAAACACTTGGCTATTCTGCTAAAGAATCTAAAGCCATCATTGATTATGCAAAAGGTGCAGCTAGTTTAGACGGATGTCCTCATGTTAATCCAGAAACTCTGAAAGCAAAAGGGTTTACTGATGATAAATTGGAAGCTGTTGAAGCGGCGCTTCCAAGTAGTTTTGATATCAAATTTGCTTTCAACCAGTGGACTCTAGGTGAAGACTTCTGCAAAGATATTCTTGGCATAAGTGAAGAACAATTAAGTGATGTAACCTTTGATATGTTACGATACTTAGGATTTAGCCGTGAGCAAATCACTGAAGCAAACGATTTTGTGTGTGGTACAATGACAATTGAAGGTGCTCCTCACCTCAAAGACGAACACCTAGCTGTTTTTGATTGTGCTAATAAGTGCGGAAGAACAGGTACAAGATATATTTCTGCTCGGGGTCATATACGAATGATGGCAGCAGCTCAACCATTCTTATCAGGTGCAATTTCTAAGACGATAAATCTTCCGAACGAAGCAACAATCGAAGACATGAAAGACGCATACATGCTTTCATGGGAAATGATGTTGAAAGCAAATGCTTTATATCGTGATGGTTCAAAATTAAGTCAGCCATTAAATAGTTTGGCAGATGTTTTTGAAGAGTTAGAAGATGAGGAAGAGGATTCAGATGCACCGACGGCAGCAGCACAAGACAAAGTAGTAGAAGTTGCAGAACGTATTATACATAAGTACTTAGCTCGTCGCCAAAGACTTCCTTTCCGTCGTGAAGGATATACTCAGAAAGTGAAGATTGGTGGGCAAAGTGTTTATCTGAGAACTGGTGAATACGAGAATGGCCAGCTTGGTGAAATATTCATTGATATGCATCGTGAGGGTGCAGCATTCAGAAGTTTACTGAATTGCTTTGCAATTTCTATCTCACTTGGACTACAGCATGGTGTGCCTTTAGAAGAATTTGTAGATGCTTTTGTATTTACAAAATTCGATCCGAGCGGAATGGTTTCAGGAAACCCTCACGTAAAAATGAGTACATCTGTTATCGATTATATTTTCAGAGAACTGGCAGTTTCTTATTTAGGTCGTGAAGATCTGGCCCATGTACCTGTTGATGAGATAACCACCAGAGATTTGAGACCAACTTCTACGGGAGAAGTCGTAGAAACAGTTAAAGCAGTTGCAAATGCACCCGTTGCTGAGCCAAAACCTGAAGCGGTTGAAGCTGTTGCACCTCAAGCAAAAGCAAAGTCAGGTTCTAGCTACGAAACGGATTATGAAAAAGCCAAACAACTCGGCTACACCGGAGACGCTTGTCCTGAGTGTGGTAGTATGACAATGGTTCGTAATGGTACATGTATGAAGTGTATTACTTGTGGTTCAACTTCTGGTTGTAGTTAAAGTTAAGTCGGATCCTAATCCGCCTTACTAGATAATTTTCTATCATGGAGAGCATTACAAACCCTGATCTACTATATGTCGGTCAGGGTTTTTTATGTATAAAATACAATGTTCATAATTTGCTTCATTAATCGAAAACACGGATACTCTTTGAAACTAACTATCAGGAAGGATGACTCAAGAAAAAGATTATAAAGGATACTGGAAGAAGAACCTTCAATATTTGAGTATTTTATTGAGTGTTTGGTTCACTGTTTCTTATGGATTTGGGATTCTCTTAGCACCCTACCTCAATAATTTTAAAATGGGTGGTTTCAAATTAGGTTTTTGGTTTGCTCAGCAAGGTTCCATTTATGTGTTTGTTGTGCTAATCTTTATTTATGTGTACCTCATGAATCGATTAGATAAGAAATTCGGTGTAAATGAGGAGGACAAATAATGGATGTACAAACCTGGACATACATTTTAGTAGGAATAACATTCGCCCTTTACATCGGGATAGCAATCTGGTCTCGTGCAGGCACAACTAGTGAATTTTATATAGCTGAAGGAGCTGTAAATCCGCTTACAAACGGTATGGCAACGGCAGCAGACTGGATGTCGGCAGCGTCTTTTCTATCTATGGCAGGATTAATTTCATTCATGGGGTATGACGGTACTGTTTATTTAATGGGTTGGACAGGCGGATACGTATTATTAGCGCTTTTATTAGCTCCGTATCTTAGAAAGTTTGGTAAATTTACTGTTCCAGATTTTATTGGTGATCGCTACTACTCAAATTCGGCGCGGACTATTGCTGTGATTTGTGCGCTTATAGTTTCATTTATGTATGTAGCAGGACAAATGCGGGGCGTTGGTTTAGTATTTTCCAAGTTTCTTGAAGTAGATATTTTTTGGGGTGTGATAATTGGGATGGCAATTGTTTTCTTTTATGCTGTACTCGGAGGAATGAAAGGAATTACTTATACCCAAGTTGCTCAGTATTGCGTGTTGATATTCGCATTCATGGTACCAGCTTTTTTTATATCAATGCAATTGACTGGAAGTCCTATTCCACAAATTGGTTTTGGTTCTACAGTAACAGATGGCTCTGGAATGTTTTTGTTGGATAAGATTGATCAACTGCATACAGAACTTGGTTTTGCTGAATACACATCCGGTACTAAAAGCATGCAGGATGTCTTTTTTATTACGGTGGCGTTGATGGTAGGGACAGCGGGACTTCCACATGTAATTGTTCGCTTTTTTACGGTTCCAAAAGTTAAAGATGCCCGTATTTCCGTAGGTTATGCTCTAATATTTATAGCTATTCTTTATACAACAGCTCCAGCAATAGCGGTTTTTGCAAGAACAAACCTAATAGAGACAGTGAGTAAACAGCATTATGAAGAAATGCCTCCATGGTTTGCGACATGGGAGGAAACAGCGTTACTGAATTGGGTAGATAAGAATGAAGATGGAATCATTAATTATGGTCCAGGTGCTGCCATTATAGGCTCTCCAGATATAATTCGGGACGGATTGGATATTCGACGAGGCGTGAATAATCAGGTAATGCTTTCGAATGAAGTCACAGCTAATGATAATGAACTTTATGTAGATAGGGATATAATGGTTCTGGCAAATCCAGAGATTGCGGGACTTCCTGCTTGGGTTGCAGCCTTAGTAGCCGCTGGTGGATTAGCAGCAGCTCTTTCAACTGCGGCAGGATTACTACTCGTAATTTCTACATCAGTTTCACATGATCTGATCAAGAAACAATTTAATAAAGACATTTCTGATAAAGCGGAACTCCGATATGCTAGAATTGCTGCGGCCGTAGCAGTGATTGTAGCTGGATATTTTGGTATTAATCCGCCTGGATTTGTAGCTCAAGTTGTGGCTATAGCTTTTGGGTTGGCAGCAGCGTCTTTTTTTCCAGCAATCATATTGGGAATCTTCTATAAAAAGATGAATAAAGAAGGAGCTATGGCAGGTATGATAGCTGGCCTAATATTTACGTTGGCTTATATAGTATTTTTTAAAATCGCTTATCCTGAATATAACACTCCAGAATATTGGTGGTTTGGTATTTCACCTGAAGGGATTGGAACTTTAGGCATGTTACTCAACTTGGTTGTCGCATTAGCTGTTGGAATGATATTCCCTGAGCCTCCAGAAGATGTACAGGAAATGGTGGAGAATATTAGATACCCAAGATAAAGTCTGTCTTTTAGTGGAGAAATAAATCTTCATTCTGTAGCTATTCAAGATGCACCAAAAATATTTACAATTCTATCCCAACTTTTTTCTCTACATTCAGAGGTCTTCTTTTTAAAAAAAAACTAATTCAATACCTATGAAATCATTTCTATCGGCTTGTTTTGTATTTCTATTTTCAAGCATCATTTTTGCACAGTCTAATCCACAATGGATTCGCTACCAGACTATTTCACCAGACGGTTCTACCATCGTTTTTACATACAAAGGTGATCTTTACTCAGTAGCAACTGCCGGTGGTGATGCTACTCAACTTACTTTTCATGAAGCGCACGATTTTATGCCTGTGTGGAGTAAAGATGGAAATACTATCGCTTTTGCTTCTGATCGCTATGGTAATTTTGATATTTATACAATGAGTGCAAATGGTGGCGCATCAACTAGATTGACGTTTCATTCCGCAGATGAGAGTCCATTTACTTTTTCTGCTGATGATAAAAGCGTTGTATTCGGGGCTGTTCGTATGGATACAAAAGAACACCGTCAGTATCCAACAGGATCGCAACCAGAATTATATTCTGTTCCCGTAAATGGTGGAAGAGTAGATCAGATTTTTACAGTTCCAGCAGAATACGTTCAGGTCAATAAAAGTGGTTCACAAATGGTATATCATGATAAAAAGGGTGGAGAAAACGAATTTAGAAAACATCATACATCTTCCATAACTCGTGATATTTGGACATATGACACTAAGACTAAAGCTCATAAAATGATCACAAGTTTTGAAGGTGAAGATCGACAACCTATTTACAGTACCGATGAAAAGTCATTGTATTATCTGAGTGAAAGCAGCGGGAATTTCAATATTCATAAGCTATCAATTGCAAATCCCTTACAAACTTCACAGTTGACAAACTTTGATGTTCACCCGGTAAGATTCCTAAGTATGGGAAATGGCACACTTTCTTTCGGTTATGATGGAGAGTTATATACAATGAAAGAAGGAGCACAACCCAAGAAAGTAAAGGTGAACATCCGAACTCAGGAAAAAAGTAATTCCGATAAGTATATCACCATAAATGGTGGAGTCCAGGAAATGGCAATTCATCCAAACGGGAAAGAAATTGCCTTTGTAGCTCGTGGGGAAGTATTTGTGACTTCAATCGATGGTTCGCTTACTAAAAGAATTACCAATACACCTGAAACAGAACGATTTATCACTTTCTCACCTGATGGAAAAAGCTTGTTGTATTCCAGCGAAAGAAATGGAAAATGGAGTATATATAAATCCGAAAAAGTGAGAATGGAAGAACCCTTCTTTTTTGCATCCACACTTTTGAAGGAAGATGCAGTAGTCGAAACCAAAGAAGACAACTATCTACCTGAATATTCTCCTGATGGTAAGAAACTAGCGTACATAGCAGGAAGAAGAACACTTAGGATTCAGGATGTCGAATCTGGAAAAACGGTAGATTTGTTAACTCCAAAAGATCTATTTCATATGCGTGATGGCGACAAATATTTTACCTGGAGTCCCGATAGCAAGTGGTTATTGGTTGACTGGAGTAAACTTCTAAATAATAGTGAAGTACTTTTACTTTCAGCTGATGGGAAGGAACGTATCAATCTAACTGAAAGTGGATATTATGATTCTTCACCAAAATGGATGAATGAAGGAAAGCAAATGATTTGGTTCAGTAATAGAGATGGACTAAAAAGTTATGCAACTAGCGGAAATAGTGAATCGGACGTATATGCTATGTTTTTTGATCAGGATGCTTGGGATAAATACCGCATGAGCAAAGAAGATTACGAGCTTATGAAGGAGATTGAAAAAGCGAATAAAAAAGAAGAAAAGTCTGATGAAAAGAAAGACGATGATAAGAAGGACGAGAAAGAAGAAGTTAAAGAGTTAGAGTTTGACTGGGATGGAATGAAGGATAGAAAAGCTAAACTTACCATTCATTCAAGTAATCTTTCTGATGCCACACTTTCAAAAGATGGCGAAAAACTTTACTACTTATCTAGATTTGAAGGAAGATACGATTTATGGGAAACAGAACTTAGAACTCGTGATACTAAGAAGTTAATCAGTCTTAACACAGGTGGTGGTAGCCTAGTCTGGGATAAGGATATGGAGAACCTGTTCTTATTAAGTAGTGGAAAAATCTCAAAAGTAGATCTTAAAGCAGGTAGCACAAAAGGAATATCTATTTCAGGGGAAATGGAATATGATGCTAACAAAGAAAGAGAAACTATGTTCGATCATGTATACATAAGAACAAAGAATATATTCTATGAGCCAACTTTCCACGGTAATGATTGGGATATGCTTTATAAGGAATATCAAAAATATATCCCCCATATTTCTAATGGATATGAATTTGCTGAAATGATTTCTGAAATGTTGGGTGAATTGAATGTTTCTCATGCCGGCGCACGCTATGGAAGCAATATCGATAATGGTGATGCAACAGCGTCACTTGGAATTTTCTGGGATTATGATCACGAAGGGAATGGGATTAAAATCGCAGAAGTAATTGATGGTGGCCCACTCGACAAAGAATCCTTAGAAATTGAAGCTGGAATGATTATCCAAAAGATTGACGGGGAAATTATTTCTGCTACCAAAGATATGGCGAGCTACCTAAATCGAAAATCAGACAAATTTACTCTTCTTGAAATAACTGATAGTAAGGGTAAGAATTCAAAACAAATCACAATTAAACCTATCTCACTAGGCGCTGAGCGTAATTTATTGTATGATCGTTTTGTTAGAATAAATGAAATAGAAGTAGCTGAAAAGAGTAACGGACAGTTAGGTTATGTTCATATACCAGGAATGAGTGATGGACCATACCGAGATATTTACGAAGACATGCTTGGTAAATACTTTGAAGCGAAAGGTATTGTTGTTGATACTCGTTTTAATGGAGGTGGAGATTTAGTGGCAGATCTGGCAATGTTCTTCACTGGGGAAGAATTTATAACGTACGCTACTGCTGCTAAAGTTGTGGGTGGAGAGCCAACTTCAAGATGGACCAAACCTACACTTACAATGTTTAATGAAAGTAATTATTCTGATGGTCATTGTTATGCCCAAGGATATACTGATCTTAAAATTGGAACAACCTTAGGAATGCCCGTTCCCGGAACCTGTAGTTTTGCAGGATGGGAAGGGTTACCAAATGGCGCAAGATGGGGAGTTGTTCCTGTAAGTGCTAAAGATAAAGCTGGACGCTGGATGGAGAATCTGCAAACTGAACCAGATATAAAACTAAAGAACATGCCAGGAGTGATTGATACCGGTCGTGATCAGCAGTTGGAAAGAGCAATTCAGGAGTTAATGAAGGAAGTTAAAGATTGATTTAGATATCAGAAATTTGATTTTGGACACATTTTGATTTCTAAATTTAGGTCAACTAGCGGCGCATGCCTGACTACAAAGTATTTTCAGTATTCTGAACTGATTCAGATATAAGCAAAGTAAAGGAGATTTAATTAAATCTCCTTTTTTATATCACTTTTGTAATTCCTTTCATTACCTACTTTTGTTATGTCAAACCCCCCTAATGTCCAGCTTCTTTTTATATAATGTAAACTCGACTAAATTTCTGTTGTGGGATAACATTCCATCTCCATTATTCCATTAATCACCGTATCTTAGAATGTAATTAAAAAACTACATCGTGAACATACGTCTAGCACAACTTAATCCTACCATTGGTGATCTTTCAGGAAATAAAAGTATTATACTGGATGCTATCCAAGAAGCAGTAAATGATCAAATTGATTTATTAATTTTGCCAGAATTGATAGTCATTGGTTATCCTCCTCTTGATCTATTGGAAAGAGAGGTGTTCCGGGAGATGTGTTACCAGATAAATCAAGAAGTGATTGGAGCTACAGCTGGATTAACAGTTATTTTTGGCTCTATTACACAAAACCATGGACTGGGTAGAAAGATATTTAATTCTGCTATCATTGCTCAAAATGGAAAAGAGGTAACCAGAGTTCATAAAGCTTTGCTACCTACCTACGATGTATTTGACGATTTAAGATATTTTGAACCTGGAACAGAGTTTGAGCCAATACTTATAGATGGATTTCCATTTGGGATCACAGTATGTGAAGATATCTGGTTCAATGACAATGAGATTAATTATCATACTTATAAAGTAAATCCAGCTGAAATTTTAGCCAAAAAAGGAGCTAAAGCTATTATCAATGTATCAGCTTCTCCATTTACTAAAACTAAGCCAATTAGCAGAGTTGGTATGCTTCAAAAGCATGCAAATGAACTGGATCTTCCTTTGTTTTATGTGAATCAGGTTGGGGCCAATACGGAGCTTATTTTTGACGGTGATTCACTAGCTCTCAATAAAGATGGGGAGATAATAAGCAGAGCTGAAAGGTTTGCAAGTACCTTTATCGACATTACTTTTGACACTTCAAGAGATGAAGTTCATCAAGTTGGTGGTACCTCAAGTAGATTAGATGTGCCTGATCGAATTGAAAGTATGTTTAACGGATTGGTTCTTGGAGTTCGGGATTACCTTAGGAAATCAAAAGCAGCAAAGAAAGTTATTCTAGGACTAAGTGGTGGTATAGATTCAGCATTAGTTGCTACCATTGCTAAAGAAGCACTTGGTGCTGAAAACGTAATTGCTGTAACAATGCCGTCAGAGTTCTCATCGGATGGAAGTGTAACCGATTCAGAATTACTTGCAGAAAACTTGGGTATTGAGTTATCTGAGGTTAAAATAAAACCTATTTATGAGTCTTATTTAAAGCAATTAAGTCCAATATTTGATGGAACAGAATTCAATGTAGCGGAAGAAAATCTCCAAAGTAGAACTCGGGGTGATTTGTTAATGGCGATAGCAAATAAATTCGGCTACATGTTACTAAATACTGGAAATAAGTCAGAAATGGCCGTTGGTTATTCTACACTTTATGGAGATATGGCAGGGGGCTTGGCTGTAATATCTGATCTATATAAAACTGAAGTATATGAAATGAGTAGATGGTTGAATCTACATTATTATCAAAAAGAAGTAATACCAGTGTCAATCATTGAAAAGGAACCAAGCGCAGAATTACGGCCCGATCAAAAAGATTCAGATACTTTGCCCGATTATGGAACATTAGATAAAGTTTTGGAATACTATCTTGAGTACCAATCCTCAAGAGAAGAAATAATACAAGAAGGATTTGGAGAAGAATTAATCGACCGTATCCTTCATTTAGTAGATATTAACGAGCATAAAAGATATCAAGCAGCTCCAGGTTTAAAAATGTCTGCAAAAGCTTTTGGAGCAGGACGAAGATGGCCTATAGTTCAAGGATGGACAGGTCAAGAGAGAAAAATGAATAAATCCATTTTCAAGGAACAATAATTCCAAACTATCAGTGTTGATAGTCGGGGATTAAAAATGCCTTTTTCCCATAACTATGGCATTAATTTACTACTTTTACTGAGATACTAACTACATTTATATATGCATAATTTTATTAAAATCAGTTTTTGTAGTGCATTATTACTTTGCACTACCTCAATTTCTGCTCAGGATTCAATAACTATCAAAACGGAAAAGATGCCTTTACGTCTTTTACCTGTTAATAATCCTTTACAGAATAAGATTTTACAGA
>Ga0136600_1001282_pt1 | contig 11722 bp, 8 predicted proteins | sample AntRauMFilla2698_FD_104634 | JGI IMG/M metagenome (GOLD analysis project Ga0136600, IMG submission 104634) | Saline lake microbial communities from Rauer Islands, Antarctica - Metagenome Filla 2 #698 | ecosystem: Environmental > Aquatic > Non-marine Saline and Alkaline > Saline | place...
CATCCTAGATCTCGGTGGTGGTATTGGTATTCCTTACATAGACGGTGTTAAAGGTGTCGAGTTTAGTGAAATCCATGAAATTCTGAGAAAGATTAAATCAGAATTTAAGTGGGAAAAAATCTGGATGGAATTAGGTCGCTACGCTGTTGGCCCCTATGGCAGCTATTTCACTCAAGTTATCGATAAGAAAACCGTACGAGGGGTTGATCAACTGATCCTCGATGGTGGCGTCAATCATATCGTTCGTCCAGCAATTACTGGTGAGCCTTTTCCTGTCGAGCTTGTTAGAGAGTCAGAGAAGGAACATCAAAAATTTCAAATTCATGGTCCTCTTTGTACTGCACTAGATAACTTAGGTACTCTCAGTCTTCCTTCCGATACTGGACCAGGAGATTGGGTTGCTTTTCATCAATGTGGTGCTTATGGATTTACCGAAGCCATGCCCTTTTTTCTATGTCATAATTTACCAGCAGAAGTTATTATGTATGATGGAAACCTGATGATCCCCAGAACTCCTAGCAAGGCGGAGGACTGGCTCGTATAAACACCTGGGGGCGCCCTATGGCCATTAAGAATCTAGAAAAAATTCAATATCCTATTAAAAAACTCGCCAATGGTGACGATCTCAATCTCCGTGCCTTTAGAGTCACAGGAACCGAACCTGGTCCCCACGTTCACATCCAAGCAAGTGTGCATGGAGCAGAGGTTCAAGGTAACGCTGTTATTTTTCGCTTATTGGAATTCTTTGAAAATCATGAGTTCAATGGCACCATCACATTTATCCCTATGGCAAACCCAACGGGCATCAATAACAAGCAAGGCCCTGCCACCCAAGGTAGATTCAATCCTCAAAGCGGTACTAATTGGAATCGCTCTTATGAAGATATTACGAAATCTGAATTCTTTAACCTAGATAAATTTCTAGAGAAAGAAAAAAGTCTTATCGACAAGGCAAAATGGAGTGCTGTCACTAGTGCATTTAAAAAATACCTGGTCGAGGTCATTGGTCTTATCCAAAACTCTCATAAGGATTACGGAGTAGAGGAAAATAAAAAGCTAGGGCTCCTCCTGCAAAAAATAGCGGCTCCTGCTGATATTGTTCTCGACCTCCATACCGGCCCTATTGCCTGCCGCTACCTTTATTGTGGTGAACATAATAAAAATAGAGCACCTGATATGGGTTTTCCTTTTAATCTTATTATTCCTGATGAGTTTGGTGGGGCCATGGACGAGGCAACATTCATGCCTTGGGTTATCCTTAATCAAGCCCTAGACTTTGAGCTCTTCCCCTTTGAATCTTATACAGTAGAACTTGGCTCAGAGGAGAGAATAGACCTCGATGAAGCTACTGAGGATGCGGCTCTCATTCTCAATTTCTTAAAAGAGCGCGGTATGCTCTCCAAAGAAAATACACCTAAAGCACGTGAATATGAACAGAAGGCCTGCTACCTCAAAGATTATAAAACTTATTATTCTCAAAAAGCTGGCCTCGTTGAGTACTTGCAGAAACCAGGAGATGCCTTTAAAGAAGAGACTCTCCTCTATCAGGTTCTCAATATGAGCCACCTTACTGACACGGTCGACCTTGGTGATTGTTTAACAGAAGTAAAGGCACAAGCACCTGGCCTGGTAATTAATCACCACCCAAGTAGTGTTATCATGGAAGGAGCCCCTGTATATCAGGTTATGGAAAACTACTTTGATTTCAAAAAAATGTAATCATTAGGCTTTATCGATGAAAAGAAGCCTTTTGCTCTTACCACTCGGGGTTCCTGGTATAGATTCAATGGTGCCTTAGTAAAGCTTGAGTATTTCTTTAAAATTAAATATCTAAAAATTGATTAAAACCATCGAGGGCTTCTTTAGGAAGGTCTATTGGCTTTTTGAGCTTCTCACCAAAGCGCCCACCAATGCCACCCCATTGACCTTCCTTAATCAACAAGGAGTCTGTTTGATCAGAAGTATTAGTCATTTGGACTTTGCCCTTGAACAGAACAATTTCGGTTTCACCAAGAAGCTTATTCACCTTTACAAAGAAGTTGGTCCCGCGAACCCCCAAAGAGGCCCTGGAAGTCACAATTCCTCCAACCTCACTTCCTTTTTTCAGCGTTTTATAACGAAGAGTCCCCTGAAGCATTTTAAAGTAGTCAGCAGGACGAGGGGCCTGAGCAACAACTTCAACCTCTGACTTTGGTCCAACAACTAGTGAAGAGCCCCATTTTTCAATCATAACTTTAACAAATGACCCACCTGCAGTTTTCAGTATCCCACCAGTAATAATCTCATCGCCAACTTTGAGCGCTTTTCCTTCATATGTAACTTTACCTTTTAATCTTTCTACGGCTGCCTTTGGCGCTCCTAATACAATAGTTGAAATAAATGATGCAAAAATTAAAACGATTAAGCCTCTGGTCTTCATTTTCATTCCTTTTTCTGAGCCGTCTTAAGACTAAGCTCTTTCCCAAACTTTATCAGATGAATTTTTATCCATCTTAAAAATACGCGTGAGCTTTTGACCACCTTCAAGTCCATGAAGGGTCCAAGTCATTTGAAGCCCTTCACTATTTTGATAAAAGTCCATTTGACCAAAATTTCTCTCAGTCACCACATTCTTCTTTCCATAGAGTCTACTCACAAGATTGAGATTTCTCTCACTCGTCACATGAGTAAGGCCTGAACTTTGAAACTCATGATAACGAGTTCGGCCACTACCGCGAGAAAACTTCCTATTTACCATGGCACCAAAATGCTTATCACCACTAAGAAAGAAGGCTCCTGAAACTTTATTATCGCCCACTAGGTCCATAAGTCTTTTCTTTTCGGTGGGATATTCTGCCCAATCTTCCGTTAAAAAGAGCCTATTAAGGAGAACCCCTATTGAGCTTGCAAAAATATTTATCTCGGCTTGAGAGGACTGTATTTCCTCCTCCAGCCACTGCCACTGCGCCTCTCCAAGAAATTCACGGCGCGATCCCGACTCCTCTTCTCTAAAGTAGCGACAATCAAGATAGTAAACTTTAATAAGACCATTAAAGTAAGTTTTACTATAGTAAATCCCTTCCCTCTCCCTGCGCGGGTCTTCTTTATCAACTCCAAAGAAGTCTAAAAGAAGACCTTGAGATTCTTTTTTAAAGGGATATGTTCTGTCAGCATTATTTTCACCATAATCGTGATCATCCCAGATACCTTCCACGGGAACCTTTTTAATGAACTTTCCATACTCGGAGTTTTTAAAGGCGTTATACTTACTCTCCAGGGTGTTCATATTACGGGTATCTCCATAAATATTATCCCCAAGCCAAATCCATAAATCAGGATTTTGCGCACCAATAACATTCCAATGAGACTGTGAATTGTACTGATAATTACAACTGCCAAAGCAAATTCTAAAATGATCACTATCTTGACCGAGAATGACATTTTCATTTGTTGAAGCCCCAAGAACATGGGAACCACTAGCAACAAGAGGCGCCGATAAAAGAGACTTCAAAAATTGCCTTTTACTTAGCTTAAACTGTGCCTTGCTTTTACTCACGACCCACTCCCTTTAGGTAAATTCTTTCTCGTTGTATATTTTCCAAAATCTCCGATAATAGAAGTATGACAAACACTGGTGCAGCTGCCGTTTTCTTACATGAAGAATTTTTTGATAACTTCACTAGTATCCATACTCGTTCTAACTATCGCAACGATCTGTCTGGCTTTTATGCATTCTTAAGGGAAAACTATCAAGAAATTAACAATTTCTCTAACGCTAAGCGAAGCGAAATCATCGCCTATCGAAACTATCTCTCTGAAACTGGCGGCCACGACGGAAATCCTTGTGCGCCTAAGACTGTTGCCAGAAAGCTCGCCGCACTATCAAGTTACTATGATTACTTAGTGGAAAAAGGCGATTGTGATTTTAACCCTGTCCAAAGTGTAAAGAGACCCAGACATGAGGTAGTAAAGCCCACCCAGGCCCTAGAAACTGAGCAAGTACGCGCACTTTTTGAACTACTTAAATCAGGTGATAAAGATTCAAAGAGTAGGTACCTGCACCGGGCCCTCATTCTCACTTTCTTTATGACAGGCATGAGGAAATCAGAAGTCATTCACCTCAAGTATAAAGACTATCGCGAGATCAATGACTTTAAGGTCCTCGAGTTTATTGGTAAGGGTGGCAAGATAGGCCAAAAGGTTCTTCACCCTATTTGCGTAGAAGCCTTAGAAGAATACTTGGAATGGATGAAGGGTATCGGCAGAGAACACACTGCAGAAGACTGGCTTTTTCAACCTACAAGAAATCCGGCAGACCCCACGAACCTAAATAAACCTATAAACCCCCGTACAATTAATGAGATTATTACCAGTTATGGCAAGAAAATTGGTCTCAATTTTTCTATTTCCCCCCATTCAGCCAGGGCGACTTTTATAGGTGAACTCCTTGAAGCAGGTGTCGACATCTATAGCGTTGCTCGTGAGGTGAACCACAGCTCTGTTAAAACAACTCAAGAGTATGACAAGCGCAGGAAGAAACTCTCAGATTCTCCCATTTCAAAGCTTAAATACTAACCTCAACAATAAACGAGTTAATTGCGATGACCCTAAATCATGACGAAAGTCATGACAAATACTTCTCATTGCTCATACTTTGCTTTTCTTGCTCATGAAATAATAATTTATAGAAGGAGAGTGAATCCAATGCTAACGCCTTAAGGCTGAACTAAAAGCATTGCCCGTCTTTAACTCTAGACAGGAAGATTCACTTCTAAAAGCTATGACTCAACTAGGCAAACTCAAGGAAGAAAAGCTTAAAGCATTCATTTTCCAGAAAATGGGTTTTGGTACCTGGCACTGGGATGTTGTGAATAATATTCTCACCTGGGACCAAGCAATGTATGACCTCTATGAGGTTAAAGAAGAGGACTTTAGCGGCGCCTTTGAGGCATGGAATGCTACTCTTCATCCAGATTGGCGAGTGGGTGCTGTTTTTGATTTGGAACAGGCCCTCAGTCGAGAAAAAGACTTCAATACTTTATTTGGCATAAAAATAAGTAATGGGGTCAAGTACATTGCAGGCACAGGTGAAGTTATCAGAAATGATCATGGTGAAGCTTTAGAGATGTACGGAGTCAATTGGGACAGGACCAATGAGTATTTAGAAAAAACAGAGAACGAAAAAAATAGGGCCGTCATTCAGCAAAACCTTAAGCTCATTAGTATTGGAGAGCTAGGCGCAGGAATTGGGCATGAACTAAACAACCCCATAACGATTGTTAATGGATACTTGAATAAGCTCGAAAAATCTCTCAATTCTGATAATAAATCAGATATCGACCGTAGCTCTGCCAATCATTATATCAAAATTATAAAAGAAACTTTAAAGAGGATATCGTCCATCTCCAATGGTCTTAGGAGTTTTTCACAAATAGACCATAAGGAAAAAATAAACTTCTCATTTGATACCCTCATCGATGAAAGTATTTCACTTCTTAATGAAGTTTATGAGGCCGAAGGCATTGAATTAAATTATCACTCGTTACCACACAACAGCACTAATATTTTTGCCAACCAAGGTGAACTTCACCAAGTCTTGATGAATGTAATCGGTAACGCTAGGGACTCTATTTTAGAACGAAGGTTAAAAAATAATGAAGTAACAAAGAATCAAAAGTTCAAAGGAATTATTAACCTTTATCTTGAAAAAGTAGGTGATTTTCTAGAACTAAGCGTACAAGATAATGGAGTAGGAATTCCTAAAGAGAACTTATCTGAAGTATTTAACCCCTTCTTTACAACAAAGGAATTAGGAAAGGGAACAGGTATAGGCCTTTCTCTATGCTTTAAGTTAATTCATCACCAAGATGGAGAGATTAGCATCACTTCATCTTTAAAAGGAAATACTGTTTTTAAAATTACCTTACCCATCTCCCATAAAAGCAAATTAGAGAATGAGAGAGAATTAAATAAAGAAGGTTATAAAAAGAATCCACATCTACAAGATAACCTTTTAAAACTTAAGGGCCTCAAGGTCCTAGTAGTGGAGAATGAATCCCACCTTAGACTCATCGCAAGTGATCTCTTAGAAGATATGGGTTGCAAGGTTGTAACTGCTGGTAATGGTCAAATTGCTCTTGCTCGTGCAAAGGCCCAAAACTTTGATCTCATTATAACAGATATTAAGATGCCTATTATGGATGGAGTTCAATTCATCAATGCCCTTAAGGAGAATAAACTCTCTCAATCGGCGAATATCATTTGCACGACAGGTAGTCTTAACCAAACAGATAAACTCAAAGAGAGTTTTATAAGTGTAGACGCCTTCCTAGAGAAGCCCTATGACAAAGAATCATTTTATAAAACTCTATCCACTATTTATCCCTAAAGCCAATCGGGCACCATTGCTCCACCAAGTGGTGTAATGACTACCCTAGTCAACTGGCCACAGTGACCCTAAAAGGGCCACTAGATAGTGGTAAAATTGGCACACACTTTGCTCTCTAATAAAACAAACACATATTTGGATGAAGATGAACTTCATCCCAAAGTGACCTAACCCGAAATCTGAGAGAGGAGAGTTTCATGGGAAATTTTAGAAAGTTATTATGTTCAGCACTCGTTGCTGGAGTTGCCCTTGGTGCCGCAAGTGATGTACTCGCAAGTGGAATAGACTTTGATATCGATTTTCGCTTCAATGACCGGGACCGGCGAGCCAATGGAGATGGACAGGACTCAAGTCGAGGCGCTAGATTTGGCAATGGCCACCGAAACCGTGGTCCAAGATTTTCAGTAGAGAGTAAATTTATTGGTAAAACCATGTTTCCTGGAGAAAGATTACTTCTAGGTAGAGAACTAGGACTCCCCAATCATCGAGGAAAAAAAATCGAAGAAGTTCAACTTGAAATAGAGGGGATGCGTAGAGGCGGCCAAATGACCTTAGAGATTAATGGTCAGCGTGTAAGCCGTATTCAAGATTTTCAAGGTGGCCGCGTTGGCGACCAAGTCATCACCTTCCCCCTCGCAAGGCCATTTGTTATTGGTGAGAACGTCAGAAGTATTCAAGTCGTTATAAACGGAACAGCTTATGTACGTGAAGCGCTCGTTGTTTTAAAAGAAGCTGGTCGTGGTGGTGCAGGAAGAGTTATTGACCAGCGAGTTTTTGCTTCTTTCCGTGGACCCCAAGTTCAAAAGCTTATTCAAATCCTTAATGCCGGACCTCGCCGCGAAAGAATGAATGTAGGTCGCATTGTCTTGCAAGTTCGCAGCAATGTCCGGTTTGGACAACTCAGCTTATGTGAATCCTCATTTAACCGTAGACCAAGAGGACCGGGTCCAGGTAATTGTGTCGACACAGGAGCTTTTCAGGGCTTTGGTGTTCAAAGAATCAGCCTCAACGCGAGAGGAATGGATTTAAATGATATTGAACTTATGGGAAGAGGGGACTTCACAATCACTCATGTAACAGTTCATCCGGCTAGATAATTAGTAAATAAATAGCTTATTAAGAACCCGGCTTAGGTCGGGTTTTTTGTTAATGCGTTTGGTAATTTACGTGTAAGTTTATTTTAATTTTTTTTTTATAATTTAATTATCGCTTTAAACGTTTATGAGAAGGGACTTTAACTACATTCTGCAGCGCGCGTAACGGCTGACTAGTCAAAAAGATACACACAGGCCCTAGTGCTGCCCCCCTACCTCTGCTACCCTATATGTAGAGACACAATCTCAAAAAGCTAAGTTCTTTTTCAAATTTTTTCTGAGATCAAGGCGAAACAAGATCAAAGAAGTTTGGAAAATTCGAGTAAAAAGGACACGCACAACACTCCTTTTTACTCAAGCTTAGATGAAAGAAAACTACTTGTTTTGTAGGCACTTCAAGCTAAGTGCGCTGGCTTTTTGCGACGTCTCTAGATGAAAAGTATCAACAACAACAACGACAGAGAAACACACTGATTTACGAAAGGAGGCATCGTGGATCCAATTTTAGCACCAAACGAGGACCGTTTTGTGATTTTCCCCATCCAATACGATCGCGTATGGGAAATGTACAAGAAACACATGGCTGTGTTCTGGACCGCTGAAGAAATCGACCTAGTACCCGATCTATCCGACTGGGAAAAACTAAGCGATAACGAGAGGCATTTCATTAAACACGTTCTAGCATTTTTCGCTGCCAGTGATGGCATTGTGAATGAGAACTTGGCCATGAACTTTTTTAATGAAGTTCAAATCCCAGAAGCAAGATGTTTCTACGGCTTTCAAATTGCCATGGAGAACATTCATTCTGAAACTTACTCTCTCCTTATAGACACTTACATCAAAGACGCTAAGGAGAAAAATCACCTCTTTAAAGCGGTTGAGACACTTCCTCCAGTTGCTAAGAAAGCCAACTGGGCACTTAAGTGGATATCTTCTGATAGAAGTTTTGCTGAAAGACTTGTGGCTTTTGCTGCTATTGAAGGAATTTTCTTCTCTGGTAGTTTCTGTGCCATCTTTTGGTTAAAAAAGCGTGGACTCATGCCAGGGCTTTGTACTTCTAATGAGTTTATTTCTCGAGACGAAGGCCTTCATTGTGAATTTGCCTGCCTTATGCATGAGCTTCTCACACCAGAAGAGAAAGCGAGTAAGGAGAACATCACGGCCATCGTTAAAGAAGCTGTTGAGATTGAAAAAGAATTCATTACAGAAGCACTACCTGTGTCTCTTATCGGTATGAATGCTGATCTCATGTCAAATTACATTGAGTTCGTGGCCGATCATTGGCTTTCACAACTAGGTTGTGAACCTGCCTATAACACTGCAAACCCATTTGATTGGATGGAGCTTATCTCTCTAGAAGGAAAAACAAACTTCTTCGAAAAAAGAGTGAGTGAATATTCAAAAGCAGGTGTTGGAAATGATCGTAGCCAACAAGTCTTCACCCTAGACGCGGAGTTTTAATGATGTATGTCTTAACAAGAAGTGGCGAAAGAGAGCCCATAAAATTTGATAAAATCACAGAAAGAATTGAGGTATTAAAAAGTGATCTTGATGAAAGAGTAGACTCTTCTGCTATAGCTCAAAAGGTAATTGAAGGCATTTATGACGGAATCACAACAAGAGAGTTAGATCAACTTGCAGCCGAAACAGCTGCCTACCTCTCCACCAGTCATCCTGACTACAGTAAACTTGCAGGAAGAATTGGCGTCAGTAATCTGCATAAAGAAACAAGAGGATGTTTTTCTGAAAACATTAAGGACATGTACAACTACGTCAATGAAAAGACAGGTGAACATGCTCCCATTATCTCTAAAGAGCTTTATGAAGTCGTCATGGAAAATGCTGAGTTACTCGATAAAGCTGTCGTCGACAAAAGAGATTTCAACTACGACTATTTTGGCTTTAAAACTCTAGAGCGTTCATATCTCCTTCGAAAAAATGGAGTCATTGTTGAGAGACCAGGACAAATGCTTCTGCGTGTTTCGGTTGGTATCCATATGAATAATATGGAAGCTGCGATTGAGACGTATAACCTCATGAGTAAGAAGCTCTTTACTCATGCATCCCCTACCCTCTTTAATAGCGGAACCAGTAAACCACAACTTTCAAGTTGTTTCCTCTTAACGATGAAAGACGACTCTATCGAAGGTATCTACGATACTCTTCGCCAAACGGCCCTAATCAGCCAGTCTGCAGGAGGAATTGGACTCTCTATTCACAATATCCGCGCCAAGGGTTCTGCCATTAAAGGAACAAATGGCACCTCAAACGGAATTGTGCCCATGCTAAAAGTTTTTAATGATACAGCGAGATATGTTGACCAAGGTGGCGGCAAGAGAAAAGGCGCCTTTGCCATTTATCTTGAGCCATGGCACGCCGACATCTTTGATTTCCTAGAAATGAAGAAGAACACTGGAAAGGATGAGCAAAGAGCAAGAGACCTATTCTACGCCCTATGGACCCCAGATCTCTTTATGAAGAGAGTTGAAGCAGATGGCATGTGGTCACTTTTTTGCCCACATGAGTGCCCTGGTCTTGCTGATACCTACGGAGCAGAATTTGAAAAGCTCTACACTCGTTACGAAGAAGAAGGTAAGGCAAAGAAAACAGTTCGTGCCCAAGATATTTGGTTTGCAGTACTTGAAAGTCAGGTTGAATCTGGTTCTCCTTATATGCTCTACAAAGACGCAGTTAACGAGAAATCAAATCAAAAGAACCTGGGAACAATTAAGTCTTCAAACCTTTGTACTGAAATCATGGAGTACACTGCTCCTGATGAAGTTGCCGTTTGTAATCTTGCTTCGGTTGCACTTAACAAGTTTGTTGATGTAAAAAAAGGCGAATACGATCATAAGGCACTCTATGACGTCGCCTATCGTATGACTGTTAACCTAAACAGAATTATAGATATCAACTACTACCCAGTGCCAGAAGCAAAGAATTCAAATATGCGCCACCGTCCTATTGGACTAGGTGTACAGGGACTAGCGGATACCTTCTTTCTCATGCGCTATCCATTTGAAAGTGAAGAGGCCAAGAAGCTCAACCAAGAGATTTTTGAAACTATTTACTTTGCTGCTGTTACAGCTTCCAATGACCTCTCCATTCAAGATGGGCCTTATTCAACTTTCAAAGGCTCACCTATGTCACAAGGTATTTTTCAATTCGACATGTGGGGAGTTAAGCCAACAAGCGGACGATGGGACTGGGAAGGTCTTCGCTCAAAAGTTATTGAAGGTGGAGTAAGAAACTCTTTACTCGTTGCACCAATGCCAACAGCGTCGACTTCACAAATCCTTGGAAATAATGAATGCTTTGAACCTATCACTTCAAATATCTACGTTAGAAGAGTGCTCTCAGGTGAATTTGCAGTAGTTAACCAATACCTCGTTAAAGATCTCATTAAGGAAAATCTTTGGGATGATGACATGAGAAATGAAATCATTGCCAATAATGGCTCAGTTCAGTCCATTGAGAGAATTCCAGAAGAGATCAAGGCCCTTTACAAGACAGTATGGGAAATCTCTCAGAAAGCCGTAATTGAACTTGCAGCTGGACGTGGCCCCTATATTGACCAAGGTCAGAGTATGAATATTCATATGCAAGACCCCAACTTTGGGAAACTCTCCTCCATGCACTTTCATGGTTGGAAATCAGGCCTTAAGACAGGTATGTATTACCTAAGGTCTCGTGCGGCCGTAAATGCAGTTCAATTTACAGTGAAAAACAATCAAAAAGCCAAGCCCACTCAAGAAGAAGCTCAGGCCCAAATGGTTTGTGCAATCGACAACCCAGACGATTGCGTAATGTGCGGGTCATAAAACCAACGTTAAAAGACAACTAAAAAAGGACTCCCTAGAATTAGGGAGTTTTTTTTTGCAAAAATTAACTATAATAAGTTTATAAACAATTAAGAGCGAACTTATGGTTAAAAAATCTATTAACAAACTCTTTAGTCTTCACAAGTTTAAGACTGAACATCCCGAGTCCTATCGAGACGAGTTTCACTTTATTCTCTTTGTTATCTTTCTTTCGATTATCGCAAGTACCATTTATGTTTCAATACACTTCCAACGTGACCCTGGTGCCGTGAAAATTCAATTTTTTACGACAACCGTCCTTATTTTAACTGGCCTCTTTCACTTAAAATTTAAGAAAAATACAATAACAATACTTATCTTTGCCACGACGACTCTATTTCACCTTAGTATAAAATATCTTTATTTCAATACCTTGCTCTCTCCCACAGTTCTATGGTTCG
>Ga0136600_1001284_pt1 | contig 11716 bp, 10 predicted proteins | sample AntRauMFilla2698_FD_104634 | JGI IMG/M metagenome (GOLD analysis project Ga0136600, IMG submission 104634) | Saline lake microbial communities from Rauer Islands, Antarctica - Metagenome Filla 2 #698 | ecosystem: Environmental > Aquatic > Non-marine Saline and Alkaline > Saline | place...
ACATACCTCGAGGGATGGCTCTGCCGTCCCGCACTTCCCGCACTATTTTCAGTCCCGCATGTTTCAAATTGACCTCAGTTCTACCGTAAAACCACAAATACATTGATCATGAAGAACATTGAATGTGCCGAACAGATACGAAAAGCGTGCATTGAAGCTGCAAAAGATGGATTTTTAGATGCCTCAATGAGCGGACTCTGTACCGAAGGTGCCATGGAAGCCGCAGTCAGTGCCATTGAATCTCTGAATCTCAAGAATATTTTGGAGGAAAACTCATGAAGCAGCCCATCATTGGATTTCATACAGATGATGAGGGAGATTGGGTTGCCGATTTAAAATGCGGACACTCTCAGCATGTTCGCCATAATCCACCGTGGCAATTACGTCCGTGGGTTATCACAGAAGAGGGACGAAAGCAATTTTTAGGATTTGAACTGGAGTGCAAACTGTGTAATGAGTAAGTACTTCGCTTCCATAACAATTTTCAAACATTATCTCATTCCGCACACAATGTATAAACTATTGAAGTTTAATTAGTGTCAAGTTATTTAGGAGGCCGGGGATATAGTCTATTGGATTTAGCGCTCGACCGTTCGATTAACCCTCCGGGGATGGCTCTGCCGTCCCGCTGAATGCAGTTAATAATATGTGAAAATTTGCGGAGGTTCGACTTCTAAAGTCACTTCGACAACGATGGGAAACTGGTTTAAAATGTGCAAAAACGTTGCTCCGTCCGGTTGGTGGCGGCGACTTCCGAAGTCTTTCTTTGGGGAGAAACTTCTCAATAAAAAAACGAATCAACAACTAAACCCAACCCAACAATTACAGATGGTAGTGTCCGGTTATTTAGGAGGCCGGGAAGTAACACATACACTTTGAGACATTTATTCTGGAAGTATTGGTTGATGAATTTTTTAATTTAACAGATAAAAGAACTGGAAATGGATGATGAGTTTTGGAAGCTATAGTAGTTCGTCACACTGAAAAGGATGTCATTTTCACATAGCGTCCCATTCATAACGGTAAATCATTCATATAAACACGTAACAATCTTCATTAATCAATTGTTAGTTCCTGAGAGAATATTCATATTAATTTATATTGCTATTCAGCTGAATACCAAAACATTGTAATCTTCTAATCAATCCTTACATGGCTTCTTATTCCGTACTTATCGCCGATGATCATGACATTGTTCGATTTGGAATCAGCAGTGTTATAGATTTGTCGCCTGAATTAAATGTTCAGGCCGAAGCGAGTAACGGTGAGGAAGCAGTAAATCTTTATAAAAACGATCACCCCGATGTGGTAGTGCTCGATTTAAGCATGCCCAAAGTCAACGGCATCCAAACCATCCGCCAGCTGATGGAATACGACCCGCACGCTAAAATTCTGGTCTTAACCGTGCACCTTGAAGAAGGAACGCTTGATCAGGCCATCAAGTTTGGTGCTTTAGGATATGTTCTAAAAGATTGCAACCGGTCAGAACTGGTAGATGCGGTCACAACGGTTGCTTCAGGAAAACGTTATTTTTCCGACAGCGTAAATACAGTACTCCGGAATCGATATTTGCAAAGTGTTCAGACCGAGGAAAATCAGGAGCATTCTATTTCAGATCAGCTGACTGAACGCGAACTGGAAATTTTATGGCGTGTGGCAGATGGAAATACCAGTCGGGAAATTGGTGAAGAATTAGCTATCAGTCGCCGCACAGTTGAGCGCCATCGCTCAAACATTATCAAAAAACTCAACCTTAAAAACGGAAACGAACTTTTAAAAACTGCCGTAACATGGAAATCAAATCAACAGCAGTAGCAGGTCTTTTATCAGTACTTGTGCTTTTCTTTTTTTCAGGATGCTCGGCCACCAAAGAAGGGGTTAAAAATGAGCGCGAAACGGGTATAAAAGAACAGGAATTTCCTAAACCCGCGTTAGAACTCATCGATCAGCTGTGGACTGAAGCCCGGTCAACTTCATCTTACTACAAACAATATGATGCCGAACAGGAATTGTATGAGATTAAATTTATAGCCGAAAACGGAAGCTGGAGCCTCGCTTTTTTCCCGAACGGAGATCCCTATGATGCCGAAAAACTATTGGCAGGTAGCAGCGAAATTCCGTCAGAAGCGCTGAAAAATATGACAACTTATCTAAACAAACGCTTTACCAAAAACTGGGAAATGGTGCGCATTCAGCAGCGTTTTGTCTTGATTGATCCCGATGATGAACCGTATGAGCTTTTAGAGAAAATTGTCTATCCCGACGATGATGATGACGGCTATTATGATGATGACATAGCAATTCAGTACGAAATTGAAGTAGCAGGATCAGGAGCAGATGATTTTGGAACGTATGAACTATTATTTGATGATAATGGATCATTAATAGAATCATCCAAAATTCTGAATCCCGCTGAAGACGCCATGTGGTATTAAGACACGAACTGTTATAAATTATCTATGTTGAATCGATTACCTCTCCTTTCTATCCTACTTACACTTTTACCTGTTATCCTTACAGCGCAAAGCGTTACCCCGGTGTGGGAACCATCCTTTGCTTACAGCTGGAAATACTCAGATCGCCTCGGATTTAACTCTAAAACTAAAGTTTTTTCAGAGTTTGATGATGTCAATTCCACAAACACACCCAAACACATCGAATCGCAATTCTCAGCCACCTATCGCACCGGCCTTAAGTCGAAGACTGGAATTGCTTATCAATACAGAAACGCATCTCCTTTTGCCAATAACGGACATCAGTATGAACACAGATTTGCTGAGGAGTTTGGATTTAAGAGCGCTGCGGGTAATCTGGAACTATCACAGCGCCTGCGACTCGAGCAACGAATCAAAACAGATGAGTTTGAACAGCGCCTGCGCTATCGCCTTGGAACCGAAATACCATTGAAGGGAGAAGACCTCGATGTGGGTGAATCCTTTTTAATCATTGAAAACGAGTTTATGGGCACAGTTTCAGACCAATTTGAGGGAGCTGAAAATAGGATTTCAATTGGTCAGGGATTTTTAATCAGCGACAAATCGGTGCTTGAAATTTCTCTTCAATATCGAGCAACATATCTATTTAGTGACGGAGGGTCGATCGGGCATGTAGTGCTTCTTGGTACAGGTTTTACTCTGTCACGGTAGACATGCGGGCTAACACAAACTATATTTATTGCCGAATAGTAATTATCTGAATTTAAAGCGTAGCTTAGTTAGCCACATCTGAAAATTGATGGGTCGATATCGTAGTAAAAAACTACAAAATAACAACATACAATACTTCAGATACTATAACATGCTAAACAAACTAATACTTGCGGTGCTTTTGGGGCTTGCTCCCGCCCTGTCCGCTCAGAGTCTGGAAGATCACTCTTACACTACTAAACCCGCAATAAATCATATTCAAGATTCATACGTTTCGGGCGAGTCCTTACTTTTGGATAACCACAATGATGTTGAAACGTATCCATATTTGTCACAATATCTGTCGGTTAACACGGGTGAAAATGAACTGAGCAGCCCATTCTTTACTACCGTTTTCGTAGATAGCAGAGGTCGCTACTTTGCAGCCAATACCGATAATGTCGTTGATATTTACGAAAATGGGTTTTGGGCGCATCTGCGAGCCGGTGAAGAACTGCTCGGGAGTCCCGCCAGAGTAACATCCGGGAATATTATTGAAACCAACGATGGCAGAATCCTCATCGGTACAACGGGAGGTGTGAATATTTTCAGTCCTGACATCGAACCCATAGAATCACTCAATGTAGATAATGGGTTAGCAGGATGGAGCGTAACCACACTAATGCAGCAATCAAACGGAAATATCTGGATTGGCCATGCCTATGATGAAGATATGGGGCACGGCGGAATTACCGTACTTACCGATACAGCCGGCATTGTAACATTCACTGAAGGATTGATTGGTGGTTACATAGAAGATATTGAGGAAAGGTCTAACGGCGATATCTGGATTTCAACAGGTTCAGATCCGGATAATGGAGAAAATGGAGGTATAACGGTTTATCACACTGATGGGTCAATGGATACGTTTACCAAATCAAACAGCGGACTTCCCGTTAATGAAGTTACCGAAATGATTGAGGATCGCGACGGAAACATGTGGGTTGGACTCTACCCCGGCCCCGGTGACACGCTCGTTGGTGGAATCGCTATGTTTGACGGGATAAATTGGACATACTACAATAATCCTGAAGAAATAGGACATCTTGATACATGGTCTCTTGAAGTAGATTTGGATGGTAATGTTATAAGAGGTAATCCTGACGTAACTACTGTTTTTGATGGAACCGAATGGAGCGTACTCGATAACGGAAGCGACAAATTTCCGCTTACCAGCGTATCCTCTATACAAGCACTTGACAACGGCGATATTGTGTTCTCAACCTCTGCAGGATCAACCAGAGGTGAAGGCGGTATTCACATGTGGTCTGAAGGGGAATGGCAATTTGTTTCAACCATGAACGACGGCGGCCTTTTTGATAACCGACTGTTTACCGTAGATGTTGATACTGAGGGCAACGTATGGACTGCGGGTTTTTACGGTGTCACGCGTTTTGATGGTGAAACGTTTGACTACTTTAATGTTTCCGATGGATTAGCAGATAATTACACCTGGAAACTACTTGCCGCATCAGATGGAGTAATTTGGTTTGGAACCTCACAAAATGGAGTTACAAAATACGAAAACGGCGCCTTTGAGCAGGTCACCGATGTAGTATTTGAGGAAACCATCTATGAAGATTCCAATGGTGATATCTGGTTCGGATCTTACAGCGGCAATGGTATTCTCCATTACGATGGATCAACCTACACCACCTATACCGATACCGACGGCTTGATTGGAAGTAGTGTTACAGAAATTTCTGAAGGCCCGGATGGCAATATCTATGCGGCAACTAACGCAGGTTTGGCCGTTTATGATGGGTCTTCTTGGTCAGAGCAGGCGGTAGATGGCGAAACCGGTCAATTTGTGAGCGAATTGTTTCTCGATTCATCCGGGAATATGTGGATTATTGGATCTGATATATTCCGATGGGATGGCGAAACGTTTGAAACTTTTGATATTGAAATAAGCTTTGTGACTGATATGACTGAATCCGAGGATGGTACCGTTTGGTTTGCAGGCGGTGGATTAGCAGCTGTTTCCGGCGATATGTACGTTTTTTGGCCGCAGGGACAAGGAGCACCAGCACAAGCCATTTATGAAATTGTCGAAGATACCGACGGATCTCTGCTTCTGGCCACATTCCAGGGCGGACTCTACCGCTTCAATGATGCGGCAGCAATCTCAATCAACTACGCCTACGATTATCCCAACGATCAGGGCGGCTGGCTTACACTCGAAGTCGGCGGATTTTTGTTAGACACCTATCGCCTCGAGCAGAATCGCGAGCGAATGGCATCTACCTATACCGTTTGGCGTGGGAACGATCAAAATGGTAACTGGGAGCCTGCGGTGACAGCTAACATCATTCCCGACGTTAAAAATACTCACACGGTCTCGGTTCAGGTCCCGACCACAAAAGCCGAAGGAGATGAAGACGGTGAAAATGAGTATTTCTTCAAAGTTACCGCCCATAATGCCGATGGACGCATGCTTGCAGAATCGAACGAGATGATGGCCTTCGCGGTTGACAACATCGCTCCGGAACAGGTGCAAAATGTAATGGTAAATGAGCAGGACGGATCCATTTTACTGTCATGGGATGCCCTCGAAGACAATGATCTCAGTTCCTATAAAGTCTATTCATGGAATGGTGGTGATTATCTGGCCAATAGTCCGGTAGCCAGTTCAACGTCCAATTCTGTGGTGGTATCCGCTGATTCAGAAGATCGAAACTTTGTGGTTGTCGGTGAAGATATTCACAATAACCTGGGAATGGCATCTGATATCGTTGTAATAACTTCGAATAATGAGATCGATTCCAACCTGCCCGAAACATTCAAGATAAATTCGGTGTATCCGAATCCATTCAATCCTGCGGCGCAAGTTTCATTTGATGTTCCGCAAACTTCAGAGATAAGCATAACCGTGTACAATGTACTTGGTTCAAAAGTGGCAACACTGGCTGAACGAACATTTTCAGCCGGAACCCACACGGTTCAGTTCGACGGATCAGGACTTGCATCCGGAATGTATCTGATTCGCGCTCAGATGGATAACCAAATGTTAACCAAGCAAGTTACTTTGATTAAATAGCGACCTCTATTCTTATTCCAAACTCTTACCAGGGGAATCTGTCATTCGGCAGATTCCCCTTATTTTTTCGGTCATGTTGAATCATTTAGCATCTGTGCCGAAAACATATCAATACTTACTCACTGTGACCTGCGATCTGAAATAACTTTTTGTAGATGAAATGGTGTCTCTTATTGAAATCAGTTGACGGCTAAAATCAACAATATGAATCCATTTCAGTTTTTTAAAATCTACCCTTGCTCATACAGCAGCAGCCACAACTTCGCCCAAGTACGTATATATACGTACACCAGATAGGCAATTTTGGCTACAACTACGTATTGTTGCATTAGGTCATAACAGAATATATTGTAAACAACAAATGGGGTAATAGCCGTCTGTAGATGATAATTTAGAAATCCTGCTTTGAAGCAAGCAGGATTTTTTTTTGCCCACCATCCAAGGCTTCATTTCTGTATCCCTAATGCGGATTTACCAGAAATAGATAATGCCAATTGTTCCTACAATCCAGCAATAGAACGCAAAGTAATGGAATTTGTCGCGCTTCAGAAGCTTCATCAGATAGGCAAGACAGGCATAGCCCACCACAAATGATGAGAAGAAACCAATTAACAGTACCGCAACCTGAATATTCTCAACACCCATTTCAAAAAGGTCTTTGAAGGCAAGAATCATGGCGCCGGCCAGAACCGGAAGTACCATCAGAAAAGAGAAATTTGCCGCTGTATCGCGCTTAACGCCCAGTAACAAACCTGTTGATATAGTAGAACCCGCCCGGCTTATTCCGGGAATAATGGCCAACGCTTGTGCTATTCCCATCAAAAATCCACGGCCGGCACTCATCTCCTTGGTATGCTGAGAGACAAGCTTTGTGGAATAAAGAATAAGTCCCGTTATAAGCAACATAGCAGATACAAATACGGGACTGTCGAACAGCGATTCAATCGTGTCTTTGAGAGTAAATCCCACCAGCATAGCGGGAATCATACTCAGTATGATAAATAAACTGAGCTGCGTGTTCGGATCTGTTTTAAAACGCTGTTGTTTGAGCGCTGAAGGAGAAAGACTTTTGAAAAAATCTACTAAAATTCCGCCTAACCGCTTTCTGTAATACAGAACTATACTGCAAAACGACCCGAAATGAACAACGATCTCGAAGGTAATTCCAGCTTCCAGGTCATTATTAAACAATGCACGGAACAAAGCCAGGTGACCTGAACTGCTGATAGGTAAAAATTCGGTTATACCCTGAATAATCCCCAAAATAAAAGCTTCAAAAAGACTCATAGCTAAATACAAAAAGAAAACTGTGGTGGTTATCGCTAAAGCCTGCAATAATATTCAAAAGTTCCTCAAATGCCAATATGAATAAAAACGACGGTTGACACTTCCTCATGCAGAACAACACCATACTGCTAATTTACAGCAAGATAATTACAGACTATCAGTTCATCATAAAGTACCTTTTATATACAACTATGTCTGATGAGATATTCCTCAAAGTTCAGCCATACTTTTTAAAGTAACAAAGAATCACTCAGATTATGGAAACGTATAAAAATCAAGCTAAACGGTCTTTGACTTCATTGGAACTTTATCAAAAGAAAACCCGGGCATCGCCAAGGGATTTGGCACTATGCACGGCACAACGGGTGAAGAAGGTGCATTAACTGTAAAGCAAAAGGAGCTCATAGCCCTCGGTATTGCCATCACCATTCGCTGCGAAGGCTGTATTGCCTGCCACGTTAAAGACGCTCTCGAAAACGGTGCTACAAGAGAAGAGATTGTGGAAACTATCGGTGTATCCATTTTGATGGGTGGCGGACCTTCAATTGTTTACGGCGAAAAGGCCTACCAGGCTCTTGATGAATTTAGTAAGGAGCTCTCAACCACAACGAACGGCACAATCTGATATAACTACTGTCAGCAAGCTCAGTTCTCCAATTTTATTAACTCCATAAAAAAAGCCTGAATGAGGTACATTCAGGCTTTTTAAATGTAGCGTGGGACGGAATTGAACCGTCGACCTCAGCATTATGAGTGCTGCGCTCTAACCATCTGAGCTACCACGCCATCGTTTTAGGACGCCAAATATAGTAACCTTAAAATTAAATAACATCCTAAATTTCAACTAACCTATTTTTTCGCTGACTAAACGCCTTTCTCAGACATCTCTTTTAATTTTTTGAGAGACCTGACAACTTTCCCTTTATAAAACAGGCTAAAAAACGGATTTATGATTCCCCACTCAATAGCCTGACGCCAAAAATTACTCCCATACGTGTAAAATACATGTGCCATCACATCTATCTGAAACTCAGGCTCATTCTTAGCCTGTTCTTTCATTACCTCACGTGCCTCTTTATCCTCAGAGAGTGCAATCATCGTTGAGATACTGTTATCATCAAACATGTAGGTGATGCGATTGAAACCAAATGTATCCTCAGCATCAACAAAACTATACTGACGACGGACTTTAGAGTTCATATAGGCATCTTTCAGCACCAGATCTTTCTTAAACAGACCAAATTGTTGCTTTACCTGCTTTAGCTTTAAACCATTTCTGATCTTCTCTTCGCTGGCGGCAGCTGTAAATTTTACCGGTGACCACTTTTCAATATTTTCAACAACGCTGGCCAACTCCCATACTTTATCGTATGGTGCTCTTATTTGTGTAAAAACCTTAAATTCAGGCATAAACCCTCACATTTCCTCAATCCTTAAATTACTTGATTACCCATATAGAGCAATCAATGTAGTAAGCATTCTTATTAAAAAACAGTCGCAATGTTTTTGTAAACCATTTATACAGACTATATATCAAATCTTTTCAATATAAACATCCATGATATTCTAAAAAAACACCGTTTCCTGCATTTCGTTTTTAACAAGCCTTCATATTTGTTTGTACATTCGGAGCACAAAAACCTCAAACTATCAATTGATTGAGTTTTATAAATCGAAAACGGATCCATTATCTGGTTTGTTAAATAGATGAAACTCAATAAACTTATTTCAAAAAAACAATCATGGCTCAGAAAATCACCAATCGCGACAAAGATTATTCACAGTGGTATCTCGATATTGTAAAAGAAGCCAACCTGGCTGAACACTCTCCGGTGCGCGGCTCAATGGTGATTAAACCGAACGGATACGCACTTTGGGAAAATATGCAGCGTGCTCTCGACGATATGTTCAAGGAAACCGGCCACAGAAATGCTTATTTCCCGCTATTTATTCCAAAATCTTTTCTTTCAAAAGAAGCCAAGCACGTAGAGGGCTTCGCTAAAGAGTGTGCCGTTGTCACTCACAGTCGTCTTATCAGTACAGAAGATGGCGTTGAAGTTGATCCCGAATCACGCCTCGAAGAAGAACTTATCGTCCGGCCAACTTCCGAAACCATCATTTGGGACACCTACCGAAACTGGGTGCAATCCTACCGCGATCTGCCCATCTTAGTTAATCAGTGGGCGAATGTTGTTCGCTGGGAGATGAGAACACGTCTCTTTCTGCGTACCATGGAATTTTTATGGCAGGAAGGGCACACCGCTCACGCCACCAAAGAGGAAGCGATTGAAGAAACAGAGCGCATGCTCGAAGTATATCGAACCTTTGCCGAAGACTTTATGGCCATGCCGGTACTTACCGGGAAAAAATCTGAGTCGGAGCGTTTTGCCGGGGCTGAAGACACCTTGTGTATAGAAGCGCTCATGCAGGACGGAAAAGCTCTTCAAGCCGGAACATCCCACTTCCTCGGACAGAATTTCGCCAAAGCATTTGATGTTCAATTCCAGGATGCTAACAATCAACAAAAATACGTCTGGGCCACAAGCTGGGGCGTTTCCACCCGTTTAATTGGCGGACTCATCATGACTCATTCCGACGATCAGGGATTGGTTCTGCCTCCAAAACTCGCTCCCGTTCAGGTTGTTGGCGTGCCTATTTATCGTAATGATGAACAACGTGCGGAAGTGCTTGAATACATGGACAGTGTTTTTGATGAATTAAAAGCTCTCGGTATTCGCGTAAAAGTGGACGACCGCGACCACTACAAACCCGGCTGGAAATTCGCTCAGCATGAAGTGGAAGGAATACCGCTGAGAATTGCTGTAGGGCCCAGAGATCTCAAAAATAACAATCTCGAACTCGCCCGAAGAGATACCAAAAATAAAGAGATTGTCACACGCGAAGGCATCGGCGAACGCGTACAAAGCCTGTTAATCGAAATTCAGGACACTCTCTTTGAGAAAGCAAAAAAATACCGTGAAGAGATGACCTCAGTAATTGACAGCTACGACGAGTTTAAAGAGGTGATTGAAAAAAAAGGCGGTTTCGTGTACGCACATTGGGACGGAACAGAAGAAACAGAGAAAAAAATTCAAGAAGAAACCAAAGCTACTATTCGCTGTATCCCATTTAAAAATCAGCATGGTGAACCCGGCAAATGTATGGTTACCGGAAAACCATCAGAACAGAGAGTCGTCTTCGCGAGATCGTATTAAAAAAAGTTATAATTAGTACAGCGTCTCCATCGTTGGGGCAATATGAGTAACAGAGATATCTATCCAAAAAACAGCCTGCCGGTTCAAACTGCCGATGAAGCTCGTCAACTCGACGCTGCTTCCATCGAAAAAGTACCAATTGCCGGCTCAACGTTAATGGAAGTGGCAGGAGCAAAATCAGCTGATATTATCAGAAATCACTGCTCCGGAGATTCATTGTTATTTTTGTGCGGATCCGGAAATAATACGGGCGATGCGCTTGTCATAGCCCGGCATTTGGCGGATGAATATTCCTGTGAATTATTAATGCTTCGGGATAAGGAAGATCTGAGCGACGACGCAAAACTCAATCTTGAGCGTTTGCTCAAACTGCATCCCGACCTGCCCGTTCACACCAATCCATCTGTGATAGCCACATCTTCCTTCAGCTGGATCATTGATGGCTTACTGGGTACAGGGCTGACTTCTGATATCCGCGCTCCCTACGATGAAGTTATCGATCTGGCGAATAGTTCTGAAGCCTCCGTGGTTGCTCTCGATATTCCATCGGGACTCAACGCTACAACGGGTGAAATAATGGGTACAGCCATTCGGGCAGATATCACCTGTACATTCGGATATCCAAAAACGGGATGTTATTTCGGCTCAGGTTCTGATCTGTGCGGAAACCTGTTTCCGGTAGATCTTGGATTCCCAAAACAATTCAACCCGAGCAAACGCTTTACACTTAGTGAGTCAGAAGAAATCCCTTCATTAAATAACTCGGGCATTCACAAGTATAAAAACGGCGTCGTGTACATCATCGGCGGAAGTCCCGGGCTGACTGGTGCGGTTGTACACGCGGCAAAATCGGCCTGGAAATCAGGTGTTGGTTCCGTGTTTGTGATCGCTCCCGCTGGGTTATTCTCCGTTTATGACACCCTTCTCCCCGAAGCGGTAAAATGCTATGTGGGAAAACCAAGTGATGTTATTTTCAATTCTGATCATGT
>Ga0136600_1001285_pt1 | contig 11708 bp, 10 predicted proteins | sample AntRauMFilla2698_FD_104634 | JGI IMG/M metagenome (GOLD analysis project Ga0136600, IMG submission 104634) | Saline lake microbial communities from Rauer Islands, Antarctica - Metagenome Filla 2 #698 | ecosystem: Environmental > Aquatic > Non-marine Saline and Alkaline > Saline | place...
GAAACAGTGTTTAAATTTGAAAGAGAGCAAATTGGTGATTATTTAAAAGATTGTACAATTGGTATTTACCCAAGCTACATGGAAGGCTTCCCATTTGGAATCTTGGAAATGATGTTAGCTTATATTCCAGTTTTTGCCTTTGATGCTCCAGGAGCACCCATGATGGTTCAAAGGGAACTACTTTCTCCAGTAGGTAATGGACTAGATATGGCCACAAAAGTCTGTAAAGTACTTGAAGACCGGGTAAAACTTTTGAATAAAAGAATATTGGCTAGAGAGAAAGCTCTCTCCTTTCAGTGGGAAGATATATGTGCAACAACAGAACGAGCATATCTCTTAGGCTTGAAGGGAATCAGGGAAGATCTTTAAGTACAAGAAGAATATTATCTTGTTGAAGGTATTGATCGATTTTCTCTTGTTCGTTAACAGTAAAAAGTATCACTGGAAAATTTTCAAAGGTATGACTACCCGGTGCTGTAAAGCTTTCATAATAAGCCGTGAGAGCACTAAAATTACATAATGAGACCATCAATTTGTTTTGAACTTCACGGATAAAAAAGAACCTGGATTTTGAATGGGGATTGATCCAGAAAACGACAGGGATATCTTTTTTGCTAAGTGTACAGGCAGGAAAATAGCTTGAGCCTTCAACGAAGAAACGACCTTTTAGTGAGTACTTCTTCTCCAATTCTTTTAGTAAAGAGAAAGCAGGCTCTAGGTTTTCTGAATTGAGGTTTTTAAAATCAAACCACCATTGTAGAGAGCTGTCATCAACCTCTTCTAGGAGTTCATCAAGAACCAGAAGATTTTGTTCAATTAATTTGTTAGGAAAGTCATGTTGAACGATAAACTTGCCTTTGCCTTTATCCTCGATAAAGTGAATGTCGATTTCAAAGCTTTTGTGGCCCAGGTTTAAGCTTTTCTTTATTCCTTCCGGACTATTTTCAGGTGTGCCACCACGGTGGATCCACACCCTCTCATTGAGTTTTAAAAGTTGAGGTGGTTGATGATTGTCGAACTTAAATTGGATGATTAAGATCACGACAATCGGTAACAAAGCTAAAGATAGGATTATTCCTTTAATTTTCATAATTTTTTGAAAACCTGCCTTTGTCCTCTGGAATCATAAAATGGTATTTCTGTTAAGTTTTGGAGTTCTTCAACACTTTTGAGCTTAACTCCAGTTACTGGTATTCTCAAAAAATGAACCATAATATCAATAAAGTTAGTTAGACTTTGAGGTGTCCTCGCAAGCTCATTGATTGAATCTTTGGCCTTGCTTCCTTGATAGTCCTTACTTGTCCAAATAAAGAAGGGAACTTCGAGCTCTTCCTTTTGAGGAGCTTTTCCTCCTCCATGGCCATAAAAATCAGAGCCTTCTTCAAAAAGAAGCTCACCATGATCTGAAAAGTAGGTCACAGATGACTTGCGTCCGGATGATTTTACGGTTTTGATAATCTCTGAAAGAACGAAGTCTGTGTACCTAATTGAGTTATCATAGGAGTTCACCATATCTCCTTTAAATTCACTAAAATTTTCGTATTGATTTAACAGGTCAGAGTGATCATTAAAATGCTTATAAGAATCTGGATAGCGCCTATTATAGTGGAAGTGGCTACCAAGTAAGTGAATAAAAATAACTTGGGCAGAGTTGTTATTAATATTAGCTCTAAGTTTTGGTAAAACTTTTTCATCAAAAGAAACACCACCAAAGTCACTATTATTAATAAAAACTGTATCACCTGCTGTATTTGCTAAAACGGTGGTGGCATTGAGATGCTCACCGAATTTACCCTGATTACTTATCCATTGAGTATTGTAGCCTGCAAGCTTGAGAATATGAGGGAGGATGAGTGCACCTGATTCGGTCTTTTTGGCGATGGTCCACTTCAGACTCATAATAGTTGAGTTAGAGGATGAAAAAGGAGATCTAAAAAGAGTGATGTCATCTGTGAATTCATTTGTAAATGAATTTGTCTTGCGCTTATATCCGTAGAGAGAGTGACTACTTTTCCTCGCTGATTCTCCTATGACAATAACATGAAGCTCATTTTCACGTTTTGTGTTGGCAATAGAAAATTTCGCAAGGCTAACCTGTTTTAGGTCTTTCTCAAACTCTTTTTGCAGGGTAAAGCTATTTAAGAGCACTATGATATTTCTTGTCGGATAAGCTCGTTCAAAAACTTTTGAAACTTCACTGGAAGCTCTGCTTATATTGACAGCCTTTGGAAGCAAGCCTAGGACTAAACCAATAGTAACAATTACTCTGAAGTAGGGCACTTTAACTTCTTGGTTTATACTTTGTTTAAAAATTACAATGGAATGAATAAATATCCAAGTGAACCCTGATAAAAGATACCAAAGAGGTAGAATCTTTAAGAAGTCAGTGCCTTCATTAACATTTGTTGCAAAAGTCGCGAGTAGGGCACCTTCAGTGAGTTCAAATTTAAAGATTATATAATTCGCCCATTGCATGAAGGTCATTAAAAAGAGGGGATAAGTTAGAATTAAAAACCATCTCAACTTCATTTTAAAGAAAACTAGAGGAGAGAGGATTAAAAGAAATTGAAAAAGGAGAAAGAAGGGAAGGTATAGGGTAAATACCTCTTGAGTAAGATAGTAAAAAAGGCTGGGGCTAATGAGAAATAAGCAGTACGTAGAGAGATATATGAATCTTAAGGTATGACCTTTATTTGAGTCCATTCTTGCCTTTCCTCACAATTTTAAAAATGATGGATTTTGTATCCCTTATTGCTCCAAAGTGAAGCCCTAGGGCGAGTATGAAAAATAATGCAATAAATGCAAAACATTCTAACGTTGTGCTTATAACAGGATGAAGAGTTAGGTTAATAAAGTGGTCCGTCAGGAGAAAGGCCAATAAAGTTATTATTAAGTAGCGGATTAAGCTTAAGTAAATTCCGGGATGAAGAGATCTCTTCGATTTTGATATGGTGAAGATGGTGATAATAATTTCAACAAATGACAGCGATAGAAAATAGCCCATAACTCCATAGTATTTGATTGAAAAATAAGAGATTATAAATTGAATAATGACATGAAGGACCTCAATCAAGGAGTGAACTTTGCTGTCTCCCTTTGAATAAAAAATTGAAGCAAAAAGGTATCGAGTTCTGGATAATCCAATGGCAAGAGTGGCAAAGGGCAGGTAGGTAATGATCTCACTCCACTTATCTCCAAAAAGCCATGGTGCAAAGCTTTTGTAGCTAACTGCAATAAGGCCAAAAATAATAGAAAAGGAAAGGAAGCCATACTCAAGACCTTTCGTTGCAAAGTTTTTGAATTGGTCTTCGCTTTCTTGCAGTTTGGATAGCGAGGGGAAAATAACCCTATGAAAGTTATCAGCTAAGGTTGCTGGAATACTTGCAAGGCCCACTACCCATGTGATTTCTCCAATCACTTTATTTTGAAAGAAAGCAGCAAGAAGAATCGGAATAATTAGATTTCTTAAACTTTGAGCAAGCTTGAAGAGTTGGGTGAAAATCGAAAAGTTCCAGAATATTTTAAGTATTTTAATATCAAGTTTTAAAGAAAAGCTAAATCCTCGATTGTAATAGATTGAAAAAAGGGTACCAACTGTGGCCCTCGTAGAAAAAGCAATAACAAATGACCATACACCAAAGCCCGCAAAGGCAAGTCCAATTTGTGTGAGATATAAAGAGAGACTTTCATAAATTTCTATCTTAGTGACTTTTTCAAACTGTAGACTTCTTTCCAGTTGGGCTTTCGGTATTATTTGAAATGAATTGATAAGCGCTGATGCCGCTAGTACTAGTAGCATTTGGCTTTCTTGAGTACCAAAAGAATGCTTCTCTAGAATAAAGGGCTGAAGGCAGATAATAATTAGGCTAACCGTCACACCCCAATAGAAATAAACGCTTGATTGAGCCTTTACTTCATCCGTGGTTATTCTATCTTTCTTTTGCAAGAAACCATTGATTAAGCCAAAGTCTGGGACGAAGTAAATGACTGACCATAGGTAACTATTAAGAATCCCAAATGTACCGTAATCTTTTGGAATTAGTAATTTGGATAGTACGAGTAGACTTATTGCTCTCAGAATATAGAGAGTTATCGATCTTAGAAAAAGGCTCTTTAGTCCTACCCCCGCCGAATTAAGTATAGATTTGTAACTATTCGTTTCTGAATTCATTATGAGGTAGTATAACTTATGTAAGCTCTATTCCTGATAGAATTATAGTTGAGTTTGCTAATCTAGTTTAAGGGGCATTTGGCAGTGAAAAGTCTTGGCGTGGCCATTATCACATTTAATGAAGAGGAAAATATAGAAAGGGTTATAAAGTCAGTCCCTTTTGCAACTGAGGTGGTAGTCGTTGACTCTCATAGTCAGGATAGGACGCGAGAAATTGCTGAAAATTGTGGAGCAAAAGTTATTCAAAAGGATTGGGCAGGTTATTCAGAACAAAAACAATTTTGCCTAGACCAGATTAAATCTGATTGGATTTTAGTATTAGATGGAGATGAATGGCTCTCCCCAGATCTTCAAGAAGAAATTTCGACGATATTAAAAAGTGAGCATTCTTCTTTTTTGGCCTACGAGCTACAACGAAATATTCTCTTTCTTAAAAAGCTTTTAAGGTTTGGCAAGGGCGTTGATTATCAATTACGCTTTTTTAAAAATGGTGTTGGTCACTATGATGGAAGAGAGATTCACGAGAATATTGTTACAGCTGAAAGAGTTGGTCGACTAAAAGGACATATCATCCATAAGTCATCTAAGGGGATAAAAGATGAACTTGAAAAAATGGATCGTGATACAGAGCTGGAAAGACCTTATTATACAGGTCAGGACATAGGTCTCTACCATATCCTTTATAAGCCGTTTTCTTACTTCTTTACAATGCTTGTCATAAAAGGAATGTGGAGAGACGGAACCCCCGCGATTATCTTTTTACTTTTGACAACCTATAAGTATGTGGTTCTTTATAGTAAACTTTATGAGATGAGTTTAGAAAGAAAGTCTGTGCCTAGTTAGGGTTAGGGCCTTTTAGAACGACATGTAGCTCATCTCCTTTATTGAGAAAATTAGCGAACACGACAATGATTGTCTTAACCCATAGTTTTATTCCCAAAGGGAGGAAGCCTATTGGTTCACAGTTAGTATTGGTTTTAAATTGTATTTTTTTGAAATTTTTTCCAAAGATTTTCGTTATAGATTTTTTAGAAAAAAACCAGATATGCGTGAATGGCGCCATTTGACACCAGTTTTGCATCATTATCTGAGCTATCGTTCCTGATATATTAGGAACATTGATGATAATAATACCATCTTGCTTTAAGAGCTCGCTTAGCTTTTGAGGAACATCTGTAATTTCAGGAATATGCTCTAAAACATGATTCAATACAATTACATCAAATTTCTTTTCAAACTTTAGCTTTAACATATCTCCGTGAATGATATTACTACCTTTTTCAATCCCCGGCCTTTGCAGCTACATCGTCAATTTCAACGCCCTGGACATTAAAGCCTGCGCCTTTAGCCATTTCGATGAAATCTCCACTATTGCAACCAATCTCCAATAAGTCACCAGAGTTTTTATGAATTCGAACTCTCTTTAAAAGCTTTTGGTTCCATACTTCTGTATTAGTCGCTTGAAAAGCATTGTTTTCATCTCGAGATTGCGGATAGACTTCATTTGTTGGGAGTGGGTCGCTTGCGAGAAAATCACACTCATCGCATTTGATAAGAGAAAAATTATAGTCAGTGACTCCACAGCGATTATAAACACCTTTATAGTGAAACTTCATTGGTTGTGAGCATAGGGGACAATTCATTAATAGATCCTATTTGTTTTAAGAGGCAAAGAGATCTAGCTGTTTACTGTTTTGATCGATAGGGATCTTGGAAAAAGCCTCTCTTTCTTCTTCTTTCAGTTTCAGCTCGTTGATAAGTACATCAAATTCTTCATCTGTATAAACTTCTGTTTGGGAAAAGAAGTCTGGGATACCACGTGCGTCTTTTCTAAATATTGCGATAAAGAAAAGGAAGCTTCCGGTTACGTAGCAAGTTGTATAGCCAACAGTTCTCATAAAAGCCTCCATAAAGGAGAGCTCTTTAGGGTCACCTTCATGGCTAAAGACTCGAAGATTAAAGAGAGTTTTTCCTGGGGTTTTTCCATGACCTAGGAAGTAGCTTAGTAAAAAGTAGCTAAAGAAAGTGAAGACTAAGGTGCTCAATCGGAGCTCACCTAAGTTCCCAAGAAGGCTACTTTTCACACGCATTGGTGCCTGATTAAAGTTTTCGTTGATAAAGCTGACATAGGAGAGAACAATCACCTTTTGAATGACTCCAATAAAGAAGAGGTCAGTGCCAAAGGCATAGATTCTCTTTTTTAATTTCTTTTTACGATTATCCTTTTCTCTAGTTTCCTTCGCTTTTAATTCCTGATAGGGGCTTTCAGGAGGAGAAGGGAAGGGGAGGATGTCGGCGCTTTGTTCTTTTGTTACAGCAGTCATGTACCTTGTTTCGGGATAGATGAAACGAGAGTTGAGTTAGACTTTCAGTAGCGGTGAGAAGTGAAAATTTATCCTAGTGGATATTCTGACTAAAAAGCTCTGTTTTGAGCCCTTCAATTTTATTCATGATCTGCAGGGGGGTTAGGTTATTGATATCAAGCTCCTTGAGCTCCTTTTCAAGATCGAGAAGGTATTTAGGGATTTTAGGCTCGTCAGGGGATTCAGCAAAGAAACTCAATTGAGTGCCCTTTTTGGTAGGTTGGTTCGCTGAGAGACTTGGCTCGTTTTCATTTTCAAAACTTTCAAGAAGTTCTGTTGCTCTGTGAAGTAGTGATGGAGGGAGTCCAGCCAGCTTTGCCACATAAATACCAAAGCTTTGACTCGCAGCCTTTTCAATAAGGCGATAAAGAAACTGCACATCTTCACCATTATTTTGTGTTTCAACAGTTAAGTTCTTGGCCACGGGAATGTCATCAATAACATCAATGAGCTCATGATAGTGAGTGGCAAAAAGCGCCAAGCACTTGGTATTGTGAATAAGGTGTTCGGTTAAGGCCCATGCAATACTCAGCCCATCGTAGGTTGATGTTCCTCGGCCTACTTCGTCCAAAATGACCAAAGACTTATCAGTGGCATGGCGAACAATTTCTGCTGTTTCTGCCATTTCAACCATGAAGGTCGATTGGCCCTTTAAAATATCATCGGATGCACCTAGGCGACTAAAGAGAAAATCGCAAAGGCCTAGCTCCGCTTGTTCGCAAGGAACAAAAGATCCCATTTGCGCAAGAACTTGAATGATCGCAACTTCACGCATAACGGTTGTTTTACCTGCCATATTGGGACCAGTGATAAGGCCAAAGAAGCGATCCCTTGTCAGTTGAAGATCGTGACAGACAAATTGGTCCTTAAGCACTTTTTTAATCAGCGGATGCCATGCTCTCTTTAGTTTCACCTGAGAGATTTCTTTGATAACTGGTTTTGAGAAGTCATCTTGAAAGGCCACCCAAGCGAATGATTGCATGGAATCAATATAGGCGAGGCAGTCAGAAAGCCTTCCTATTGCCATAGATAACGTCATCATGTGCTCAGTAAGGTTTTTAAAAAGCTCTCGCTCTAGTCTTTCTAGCTTATCTTTTGCTGCAATCATTTCTTTTTCAAGAGCGCTTAGTTCTTCAGTCGTATAGCGCTCACTATTAACTAGGGTCTGTCTCCGATTGAAAGTTTTTGGCGCCTTTGCCGTGTGACTCTTTGAAATTTCAATAAAGTAACCAGCAACGTTATTAGACTTTAAGCGAAGTTTTTGAATTCCTGTTTCATTTCGGTATCTTTCTTCAAGGGCAGATATTTCATCCTTAGCACCCATGGTAAGGTTCGCTAGCTTGTCTCTCCTTTTGTCACAGCCTGGCTTAATGAGGTTTCCTTTATCAAGTGAAGCTCCAATCTCATCATTAATAGTCTGGACAATTTTTTCTTTGAGCTCAATAAGCTCAGCTTTTTCTTTAGGGGCGATAAAATCGATGAGCTTTTTAAAATCCTTTCTACAAAGGCTTTCAAGCTTCTCATAAGCAGAAATAGCATTGGCGGTATTGAGAAGATCGGATGGCGTGGCTTTGTTGGTCGATACTTTTGCCAGGATTCTTTCAAGATCCCTAACGTCCCCTAAGGTATCACGCACTTGTTCAAGGAGCTCATGATTATTCAGGAATGATTGTATCGTTTCTTGCCTTCTCTCAATTTCATCACATTTAAAAAGCGGGCCCGTAAAAAGCTTTCGAAGTTTTCTTGAGCCTATGGCGGTTTGAGTTTTATCCATATGGCCCAAAAGACTTTCTGAATAAGTTTCTCTACTCTTTGGAAGAATCTCAAGTCCCTGAAGAGTCGAAATGGTAACTTTCATTTCATCTTCTTCATTTAAAAGTCTAAAGGGTCGAATATGAAAGAATTGATCAAGACTTTGGGTTGAGCAAATATAATAAGCGAGGGCACCAATGGGCTTTAAAAGGTCATTGTGCTTGCTTATGGTCTTATCTCTCTTGAAGCCAGGGATAAGTTTTTCAATATAAATTTCAGTATATTTAGGTGAAAAATAATCCTCACTTAAATAAGTCTTTAAAACTCCAAGATGTTGAAAAAGAGATTCCATCTCTTTTGACTCATCCCACTGGCCCATATAAGTCATGATCTCTCGAGGAGAATAGTCTTGAAGTTTATTTAAGAGTTCCTCAAAGGTATTGAGTCTTAAGCCAGAGAACTCGCCAGTTGTGAAGTCGAGGACAATGAGGGAGTAGTGGTCTTCTTCTTTGAAAGCTGATGCCATAAAGCGCTGCTCTTTAGCTTCAGTTTTTTCGAGATCATAGGGCATGCCTGGTGAGACAACTTGGGTGACAGCTCTTTTGACTATTCCGACCGCGTCTTTGGGGTCTTGAATTTGTTCACAAATGGCAACTTTAAGTCCCATATTGGAGAGGCGATCGACATAGACCGCTGCTGCATGATGAGGAATTCCGGCCATAGGGATGGGGAAGTCCCCAATTTTTCCTCGGTGGGTAAGCGTAATATTAAGAAGCTTACTGGCACGGACAGCGTCTTCAAAGAAGACTTCGTAAAAGTCACCCATTCTAAAAAGCAGGAGGTGCTCGTCGTAATCACTTTTTATTGAGCTATACTGTTCCATCATGGGGGTAAGCTTCACCCCAGAGTCTATAATCTCTTTTAAAGTCGTGTGAGACACGGATGCTCCTGTTTTGTGTGTGCGTGCCATTATTATGACAAAATCACTCAGGAAAAGGCAAGGTAAGAACAGCGCACAAAATGGTTCTAACATTACCTAAGTCCTTTAAAAAGCTAGGGATTTTACGCAGGAAAGTGGTTAAAATATCAAGATGTTTGAAAAGAAGCACACCCTCATCTTTTTCTTCTTTATCCTGACAAGTACAGCGCTGGTTCTCTTCTCTTTTATGGGAAGGTGGAATGGCGGTGTCTTCAATAAGGTTGATTCAGATGGACCTCGCTCTAAAGCAATGCAGGAAACTTATATGAAGGGCGTGGATTACTTTGTGCTTAAAGAAAAAAAGCCCTACTTCACCTTAGTTGCTGATGAAATGACAAATAACAACTCCCAGCAGAAAACCTACTTTCTTAAGCCCAAGGGCTATGTCGTTGGGAAAAGTGGAGAACATATTAATTATGAAAGCCTCAAAGGTTTCTATGACAAAGCGTCCGAAAAACTAGTTTTAGAGGAGCAAACCCACCTTCAGTCCGAAAGCACTGAGGCATGGGCCAGAAAAATGACCTATGAATCAACAAAAGATCGCGTTCATATGGAAGAGAAGGTGAAGACAAAGACATTCCATGAAAAAGAGGGGGACTGGATTCACATCGATAGTGAAGAGGCTTTTTTTTGGCCTGAAGCAGAACTTTCTCGATATTTAGGAAAAGTAGATGGGAAGGTACTGAGAAAGATGGTTTATGAGGAGTCACTCTACTTTAAATCAAACGAACTTTATTTAGATCTTCGGAAGTCGAAAGCTGAACTTACCCATGATGTTTGGATGAAAAAACAGAACCTTACGGCCACGAGTAGGCGTGGAGAGATCTTTCTAGAGAACTATAACAAAAAACTCAAGTATTTCGTTCTTTATGACGATGTGAAGGTAATAGAAAAAGTGATGCTTGATGGGAAATTTATAATGCGCAAGGCTTTCTCAGAGAAGCTAGAAGGGCTTGCCGGTGAATCGAAGGTTATTCTTACGGGATACCCAAAGGTTTACCAAGTAAATGACCTTATAAAAGGAAATAGAATCGTGCTGCGCCAAAATACCGAAGTTGTTGAGGTTGATGATGCTAACACAAAGTTTAAAGTGGAATAGATGGAAGAGAAGAAGTTTTTAAGAGCGACAAATTTAAAGAAAACCTATGGCGGGAGAACCGTTGTTAAGGGAGTAAGCCTTGATGTTTATCAAGGGGAGGTTGTTGGTCTACTAGGTCCAAACGGAGCGGGAAAGACAACTTCATTTTATATGATGGTTGGTCTTGTGAGTGCAGATGAGGGAAAAATAGAACTCTCTGGTCAAGACCTCACAAGTTTTCCCATCCATATAAGAGCACTTCGTGGTGTTGGCTATCTACCTCAGGAAGCCTCAGTCTTTAGAGATCTAACGGTGGAAGCGAATATATATGCTGTGCTCGAAAACCGGGCGCTTCCAAATGTGAAAAAGAGAAACTTACTGAATACATTGATTAATGATTTTGGACTCGATCATATAAGAAAATCAAAAGGTGGAGATCTCTCAGGTGGAGAGAGAAGACGAGTGGAAATAGCAAGAGCTCTTGCTTTGGAGCCAAAGTTTATTCTTCTCGATGAGCCTTTTGCAGGAGTTGACCCACTCGCAGTGAGTGATATTCAAAATATTATAAAAGGTTTAAAGCAAAGGAATATAGGAGTTCTTATAACTGATCATAATGTGAGGGAGACCTTAGGTATTGTTGATCGGGCATATATTATGAACTCTGGAGAATTACTGGTTGATGGAAAACCAGAAGAAATCATCAACAACGAGAGGGCACGGAAGTTCTACCTTGGTGAAGAATTTAGAATGTAACACTGATAAAAGGTGACTCTTATGGCAATCAAAATGTCGCAAAGTATGAAGCAAACACAGAGTCTAATGATGACTCCGCAATTGCAGCAAGCGATTAAACTTCTCACTCTTACTCACCTTGAAATGACAAATGTCATCGCCGAGGAGATGGTCGAAAACCCAATGCTAGAAGAGCTTGATGGGGGAGACTCGTCAGATAAAGATTCTCAGGCGAAAGAAGAAAGATTGGAGATGCAAAATAAAGAGGCCACTTCTGATTCATTTAATGAAGATGGTCCAGTAAATAAAGATGATTTCGATTGGCAGTCATATATTGAAACTTATAACAGCACATCAAGCTCTCCACCGAATATGGCAACTCAAGACTTTGATGAGATGCCAAATTATGAAAATATTGTCTCTAAAAACCAAACGCTCGCAGAACACCTTGAGTGGCAATTGAGAATGGAAGACCTCTCTGAGGAGGAGTTGGAGTTTGCTCTAGAGATTATTCATAGTGTAAATGATGATGGATACTTGTCTCTACCATTTGATGAGATCATGGCTGAAACTGAAATGGATCGTGAAGAGGCTGAAGGCATTTGGGCCTTGGTTAAGTCGCTTGATCCTGTA
>Ga0136600_1001289_pt1 | contig 11694 bp, 5 predicted proteins | sample AntRauMFilla2698_FD_104634 | JGI IMG/M metagenome (GOLD analysis project Ga0136600, IMG submission 104634) | Saline lake microbial communities from Rauer Islands, Antarctica - Metagenome Filla 2 #698 | ecosystem: Environmental > Aquatic > Non-marine Saline and Alkaline > Saline | place...
AATCTCGACCGCGTGACGAGCGAGCACGAACTGCACCGCATGCGACGGGGCAAGGAGACCTGGCACGTGACGACGCGCGAGCTTACGCCCGGCACGCCGTATGCGCTGCGCGTCGACGGACCGCAGGGTGCCGGCCACGCGTTCGACGGCGAGCGCGCCCTGCTCGACCCGTACGCGCGCGGGCTCGAACGCTCCCCGCAGGGCGAGTGGCGTGCCGTCGTGCTCGGGGACTCCTTTGACTGGGGCGGCGTGCGCAAACCGCGCGTGCCCGACGACCAACGGGTCATCTACGAAGCGCACGTGAAGGGGCTCACGAAGCTCGCCCCCGAGCTGCCCGACGAGCTGCGCGGCACCTACGCGGGGCTCGCCCACCCCTCGACGATCGCCTACCTGAAAGATCTCGGGGTCACGACGGTCGAGTTGCTGCCGATCCAACAGTTCGTGAGCGAGCAGCGACTGCAGGCGCTCGGCTTGAGCAACTACTGGGGCTACAACACCCTGAACTTCTTCGCCCCGCACGCCGCCTACGCGACGCGGCGTGCTCGGCAGGGTGGCCCCGAGGCGGTGCTGCGCGAGGTCAAGGGCATGGTGCGGCTGCTGCACGAGGCCGGGCTCGAGGTCATGCTCGACGTCGTCTACAACCACACCGCGGAGGAGGGCAGCGACGGGCCGACCTTCAGCTTTCGTGGCATCGATAACGCGAGCTACTACCGGCACACGGCCGACGGCGAGTATCTGGATGTCACGGGATGCGGCAATACCGTGGACGCCTCGCGGCCCGTCACGCAGCGGCTCATTCTCGACTCGCTGCGGTACTGGGCGCGCGAGGTGCAGATCGACGGGTTCCGCTTCGACCTCATGGCCACGCTGGGGCGCGACGCGCACGCGCACTTCGACCCCGAGCATCCGCTGCTGGGAGCGATTCTTGCCGACCCTGCCCTGCAGGACGTGACCATGGTCGCCGAACCGTGGGATGTCGGCATGGGCGGTTGGCAGGTCGGCAATTTTCCGGCCGGGTACCAGGAGTGGAACGACGGCTACCGCGACCGCGCACGGCACTTCTGGCTCACCGACATCGGCTCGGCACGCGAACACGATCACGCGCCGGAGGGCATCGGCTCGCTCGCGCGACGCATCACCGGCAGCGCGCACGTCTTCGCCGACGCGCGCGGTCCGCTCGCGAGCGTCAACTTCGTGACCGCGCACGACGGTTTCACCCTGCATGACCTCGTCAGCCACGACCACAAACACAATCTCGCCAACGGCGAAGACAATCGCGACGGCAACGACCACAACCGCTCCTACAACCACGGGGTCGAGGGGCCCACCGCCGAGCCGGCGATCACGATGGCGCGCCGCAAAGCGATGCGCAACCTGCTGGGCACTCTGCTGCTGAGCGCGGGCACCCCCATGATCACGGCGGGTGACGAGGTGGGGCGCAGCCAGCGCGGCAACAACAACGCCTACTGCCACGACAGCGAACTGACGTGGCTCGACTGGGCGCACGAAGGCTGGCAGCAGGACCTGCTGCGCGTTGCCAGCCGCCTGCTGCAGCTGCGGCGCGAAAACCCGGCCCTGCGCCCGAGCCGCTACGGGCGCTGGGGCGAGACAGTGCCGAACGCCACGCAGATGGACTGGTACAACAAGGAGGGCGCCTCCATGACGATGGAGGACTGGGATTCGCCCGCTGAGCGCACTCTGCAGTACCTGGCTGCGTCGACCCCCGAGCTCGAAGAGTTCAATCGCATTCTGCTCGTGGTGCACGGTCTCGAGGAGCCCGTGTACGTGACGTTGCCCGCCCACGAGGGCGTTGCCGGCTACCGGCTGCTGTGGGATAGCTCGCACGACGACATCTCAGAGCTCACGTCGGAGCACGCACCGGGCGAAGCGCTCGAGGTGGGCCCGACCTCGATGCTGCTGTTCCAAGCGCACGGGTAACTGCGGGGTTGTCGGGGAGGCGCACATGGCGAAGAAGAAGGGCACGGGGTCGCAGGCCGGCCCCGGGACTCCCGCCACGGTCGCGCTGACGGCCGCGGGCCTCCCCTACACGGCCCACACCTTCGCCCACGATCCCACGACCGCGAACTACGGACTCGAAGCGGCTGCCGCCCTCGGCGTCGACCCCGAGCGGGTGTTCAAGACGCTGCTCGCCCTCGCAGACGGCCGGCTCGTCGTCGGCATCGTGCCGGTGTCGAGGATGCTCGATCTCGGAGCCCTCGCGACCGCGGCGGGTGCCAAGCGCGCGTCGATGGCCGATCCGGCGCTCGCCGAGCGCAAGACCGGCTACGTCGTGGGCGGCATCTCGCCGCTCGGGCAGCGCACGGCGAGCCCCACCTTTCTCGACGACTCGGCACAGGCGTGGCCGACCGTGTTTGTGTCGGCGGGACGCCGCGGGGTCGAGCTCGAACTCGCCCCGGCCGACCTGCTGAGTCTCACCGACGGTCGGTACTGGGCGCTCGCCCGCTAGTGGTCAGCGACGGCAACCAAACCGAGCTCAGCCGGGTCCGCGAGGAGTTCGTGGCAGGGGGTCACCCGCACCGTGTAGCCGAACGAGCCGGAGCGCGCGAGCGGCACCGTTCCGCTGAACATCGCGGGCTGGCCGAGCTCGTGCGCGTCGAGCGTGAGCGGCAAATGGTGCACGTCGGCCAGTTCGTCACCCTCGCGGGCGCTGCCGAAAATGACCTCGACGAGCACGTCGTCGGCACTCAGGCCGGCGAGCTGCACGTGCACGCGCACGGTCAGCTCGTCGCCGACCTCCGGCGAATCGACGCCGCCCGACTCGACGTGCGAGACCTCGACGTGCGGCCACTGCGCGGCGACGTGTGCCTTCCACGCGGCGAGCTCGCGCGCCGGACCGTACTCGGACGCGCTGATGGTGCGGCGCGCGTGCGACGCGGGCACGTACAGCCTCTCGACGTACTCGCTCACCATGCGGTCTGCCGACAGCTCGGGTGAGAGCGTCGCGAGCGTGTGACGGATGTTCTTCAGCCACCGGCGCGGCAGGCCGTCGGCGTCGCGCTCGTAGAAGCGCGGCGCGATCTGGTGCTCGATGAGGTCATACATTGCTTCGGCTTCGAGCGCGTCACGCTCGGCACCGTCTCCGGAGGCGTCGGCGGTGGGAATCGCCCAGCCGTTCTCGGCGTCGTAGTACTCGTTCCACCATCCGTCGAGGATCGAGAGGTTGAGCGAGCCGTTGAGGGCCGCTTTCATGCCAGAGGTACCGCACGCTTCGAAGGGTCGTAGCGGGTTGTTGAGCCAGATGTCGGTGCCCGGGTACAGCACCCGCGCCATGCCGATGTCGTAGTTGGGCAGGAACACGATGCGCTCGCGCACATCGGCTTCCTGGGCGAACTGGATGAGCTTCTGGATGAGCGCCTTGCCGCTGTCGTCGGCCGGGTGCGACTTGCCCGCGATCACGAGCTGCACGGGGCGCTCGGGGTCGGTGAGCAGCGCCCGCAAGCGGTCCTGGTCGTGCAGCATGAGCGTGAGGCGCTTGTAGGTCGGCACGCGGCGCGCAAAGCCGATCGTCAGCACGTCGGGGTCGAGCACGCGCGTCATCCACTGCGGTGCGGCAACACCGGGGTTCTCTTCGGTCCAGGCGGCCTCGGTGCGGTCGCGAGCGTCGGTGACGAGCTGCTCTCGCATGGCGCGGCGCGCTGTCCACAGCTGTGCGTCGGTGACCGCCTCCGAGCTCCAGTCGACCCGCGTGGTGTCGTAGCTACCGAAAGCGTCCTTAGCGAGCCTCACCATGAGCGGATCGGTCCAGGTGGGTGCGTGCACGCCGTTGGTGACGGAGGTGATGGGAACGTCGGCGGAGTCGAAGCCGGGCCACAGTTCACCGAACATCCCGCGCGAGACCTCGCCGTGCAGCTGCGAGACGCCGTTGGCGCGCTGGGCGAGCCGCAGCCCCATGACGGCCATGTTGTGCACGCCCGTGTCGCCACCCGGGTAGTCCTCCCGCCCGAGGGCGAGAACGTCGTGCGCGTCGACGCCCGGCAGAAGGTCGGTCTGCAGGTAGCGCTCGACGAGGGCGGCATCGAACCGGTCGATTCCTGCGGGCACGGGAGTGTGCGTCGTGAAGAGGGTTCCCGCCCGCACGACCTGCAGGGCTTCGGCGAAGCTCAGCCCCTCGGCGATGAGGTCGCTGATGCGCTCCAGGCCGAGGAATCCGGCGTGGCCTTCGTTCGTGTGAAAGACCTCGGGTGCGGCGCTGCCGGTGATGCGGAGGTGCGCCTTGATGGCGCGCACGCCGCCGATGCCGAGCAGCAGTTCTTGCAGGAGACGGTGTTCGCCCCCGCCGCCGTAGAGGCGGTCGGTCACTCCGCGCAGTTCATCGGAGTTCTCGCTGATGTCGGTGTCGAGCAGCAGCAGCACGACGCGACCGACATGCATCTGCCACACCCGCGCGTGCAGTTCACCCCCGGCCGGGAGGGCGAGCGTGAGCAGGACGGCAGAGCCGTCGGGCTCGCGCAACACCTGCATCGGCAGGCCGTCGGGGTCGATGAGGGGATAGGTCTCTTTCTGCCAGCCGTCGCGATCGATGGCTTGCCGGAAGTAACCGGCGCGGTAGAACAGTCCGACGCCCAGGAGCGGCACGCCCAAGTCGCTCGCGCTCTTGAGGTGGTCGCCGGCCAGAATGCCGAGGCCGCCGGAGTACTGGGGAATCGCCGAGGCAATACCGAACTCGGGAGAAAAGTACGCGATGCGCTCAGGAGCGTCGTCGAGCGACTGGTACCAGCGCGGCTGCTGGAGGTAGGAGGCGAGGTCGTCACGCAGCGATTCGGCATCGGCAATGAAGGCCGCGTCGGCGCCGAGCTCCTCGAGCCGAGCGGGCTCGACAGCGCCGAGCACCGCGATGGGGTCATGATCAAGCTCTTCCCACAGGGTTTCGTCGATGCGCGCAAAGAGTCGACGCGTGGGCTCGTGCCACGACCAACGGAGGTTGGCGGCGAGCTCGGCGACGGCGTCGAGAGATGCGGGCAGGACAGTGCGGACGGTGAAACGGCGGATCGCCTTCACAGCAACTCCTTGAGGGGGCGGTCGGGGTGCACGGGGGCGCGAGATGCCCCAGCTTTCCACTCTAGGCGAGCAGGGCCCGATACAGGGAACCGGTTCCACACTCACTGGCCCGATCGAGGCGATCGTCACGAGCACATCGTGTCGTTAACGACGAACAGGACCGGGCTCGCGGGGGGGATATGCGAGTCTCGGCCCTGTCTCATGAGACCGTTCGGGTCGGCCTCATCGTCACTGTCGTTCTGTTCGTGCCGTGCACTACTCGATCATTCGGGGGAAAGATCGATCACAGCGCTGTCGCATTCGGGTCTCACGGCAGTGCGTGTGCGTGCCTGACGATACGCACCCCGAGCACCCCCGGACAAGGGTTTGACAAAAAGTCGCGTACCCCGCTCGGGGTACATTTTGTCCGCACTACGGAGGACATCGTCTCGTGCGGCACGCGCGGCCTACCTCCGAGCACCCTGGATGCTCGGGGCACCCCCCGCGCACAACGCGCCGCGTCGGAGTACGGTCGAAGCGTGACCGTCTCAGATGAAATCCCCTTTACACCCCGCATTGGGCGCATCCCGATTCGACACCTGAGCCCCGTGCAACCAGAAGATCGCTGGCCCAGCAAAGCGTTCCTCGGCGAAGTCGTGCCCTTTGCCGCGACCATTTTTCGCGAGGGCCACGACCTGCTGGGCGCCGACCTCCTGCTCCTGGCTCCCGACGGCACCCAGACCGCGCACCCACTGCGCACGGGAGCGCCGGGCACTGACCGCTGGCACGCGGAGGTCGCCCTCGACCAGCTCGGCAGCTACACGTGGCGCGTGCAGGCGTACTCCGACGACTGGGCCACCTGGTTGCACGCCGCGACCATCAAGATCCAGGCGGGTGTCGACGTGGAGGTCATGCTGCAGAGCGGCGGCCAACTGCTCGAGCGTGCCGCCGCGCTCGCGCAGCCGCAGAGCCCCGCCGCCACGACGTTCGTGGATGCCCGCACCGCCATGCTGAATCGGTCGCTCTCAGCGGCGGCGCGGCTCGCCGTCGCGACCGACGCCCGGCTGACGTCGGCTCTGCAGTCCCACCGCTTGAGCAGCCTCGAGACCGTCTCCGAGCCGCGGACCGTGCGCGTCGAGCGCACGCGCGCCGCCGTCGGCAGCTGGTACGAGTTCTTCCCGCGGTCAGAGGGTGCGAAGAAGCTCAAGGACGGCTCGTGGCAGTCGGGAACGTTCGCCACCGCGACCCGACGCTTGCCTGCCGTCGCGCAAATGGGCTTCGACGTGCTCTACCTGCCGCCGATCCATCCGATCGGCCGACTCAACCGCAAAGGCCCCAACAATTCGCTCGAGACAGGACCGAACGACCCGGGAAGCCCCTGGGCGATCGGGGCGACCGAGGGCGGTCATGACGCGATTCACCCCGACCTGGGAGGGGTCGATGACTTTCGCGAGTTCCTGGGCAGCGCCGCCAAAAACGGGCTCGAGGTCGCCATCGATCTCGCCCTGCAGTGCGCGCCCGACCACCCCTGGGTTGCCGAGCATCCCGAATGGTTCACGACCCTGCCCGACGGCTCGATTCAGTACGCCGAAAACCCGCCCAAGAAGTATCAAGACATCTATCCGCTCAACTTCGACAACGACTTCGAGGGGCTCAGCACCGAGATTCTGCGCATCGTGCGCTACTGGATCGAACTCGGCGTCAGAATCTTCCGCGTGGACAACCCGCACACCAAGCCGCTGGTGTTCTGGGAGTGGCTCATGCACGAGATCTACACCGAGTACCCCGACGTGGTGTTCTTCGCCGAGGCGTTCACGCGACCGGCGATGATGCAGTCGCTCGCGGCCGTCGGCTTCCAGCAGTCGTACACGTACTTCACGTGGCGCAACACGAAGCGCGAGCTGGAGGAGTATCTGACGGAGGTGTCGCAGGTCACGAGCGCGTACTTCCGACCCAACTTTTTCGTCAACACTCCCGACATCCTCACCGAATACCTGCAGTTCGGCGGCGTTCCGGCCTACAAGATTCGGGCCGCCCTCGCCGCGACCGCGAGCCCGTCCTGGGGCGTCTACGCGGGCTACGAGCTCATCGAAAACGTGGCCAGGCCCGGCAGCGAGGAGAACATCGACAATGAGAAGTACGAGTACAAGCAGCGCGAGTGGAGCAGCCCTGAGACCCAGAAGAAGTCGATCGCTCCGTACCTGACCCAACTGAACACCATCCGGGCGCAGCACCCCGCCCTCCGGCAGTTGCGCAATTTGCGGGTCCACACCACGCGCGACGACGCGATCCTGTGCTACTCGAAGGTGCTCCCCGGCCGCTTCGTTCGCTCCGGCCGCACCGACGGCATTATCGTCGTCGCCAACGTCGACCCGCATTCCGCTCGCGAGACGACCGTCTCTCTCGACCTGGAGGCTCTCGGGTTCACCCCGGGGTCGACGTTCGAGGTCACCGACCTTCTCTCCGGGGAGAAGTACACCTGGGGCGCCGAGAACTACGTGCGCCTCGATGCCTTCGTCCACCCCGTTCACATTCTTCGCATCGACTACCCGAAGGGGCACTCATGACCACCAGCAAGCGACCCCCGCAGTCCGAGTCAGGGCAGGCGCCCGCCACGATCTCGCCGCCCGGGCTCCACGATGATCACCGTCGCGCCCTCGTCGAGGGCCGGCACCCTCGCCCCCACGACGCCCTCGGGCAACACCCCCTCGATTCCGGGTGGGTGGTGCGCGTCGTGCGTCCCCTCGCCGCGACCGTCACCGTGATCCGCGCGGATGGCTCGCGCGTGCCCCTTGAGCACGTCGCCGACGGCTTGTGGCACGGAGTTCTTCCCGGCGAGGGTCAGGCCTACACGGTCGAGACCACCTACGACGGTGGCCCGGACTGGCACACCGACGACCCCTACCGGTTCGTCTCCTCGGTCGGCGACGTCGATCTGCACCTGTGGGGCGAAGGGCGACACGAGCAGCTCTGGCACGTGCTCGGCGCGCACCACCGCCCGCACGAGGGCGTCACGGGCACGAGCTTCAGCGTCTGGGCACCGAACGCTCTGGCCGCGCGCGTCATCGGCGACTTCAACGGCTGGAACGGCGTGAGCCACACGATGCGCCGCCTCGACGACAACGGAGTCTGGGAGCTCTTCATCCCCGGCCTCGGAACGGGCTCGACCTACAAGTTTGAGCTCCTCAGCCCCGAGGGAACCTGGCTCACGCGCGCCGACCCCATGGCGCAATACACCGAGGTTCCGCCGGCCACCGCGTCCGTCGTCGGCGAGAGTGACTACGAGTGGGAAGACGGCGACTGGATGGCGCAGCGCGCTGCGCACGACCCGCACAGCGGAGCCATGAGCGTGTACGAGATGCACCTCGGCTCGTGGCGGCCCGGGCTCGGCTACCGCGAGCTCGCAGACCCGCTCATCGAGTACGTCACCCAGCTTGGGTTCACCCACGTCGAGTTCATGCCGCTCTCCGAGCACCCCTACGGCCCCAGCTGGGGCTACCAGGTCACCGGCTACTACGCGGCGACCGCGCGATTCGGGCATCCGGATGACCTGCGCTACCTCATCGACCGCCTCCACCAGGCCGGCATCGGCGTGATCATGGACTGGGTGCCCGCGCACTTTCCCAAAGACGAGTGGGCGCTGGGCCGGTTCGACGGTCGAGCGCTGTACGAGCATCCGGACCCGCGTCGGGGTGAGCAGCCCGACTGGGGCACCTACGTGTTCGACTTCGGTCGCAGCCAGGTGCGCAACTTTCTCGTCGCCAACGCGCTCTTCTGGCTCGAAGAGTTCCACATCGACGGGCTCCGGGTCGATGCCGTCGCGAGCATGCTCTACCTCGACTACTCGCGAAGCGAAGGCCAGTGGCTGCCCAACGAGAACGGGGGCCGCGAGAACCTCGAAGCCATCTCGTTCCTGCAGGAGACGACTGCGACCGCGTACAAGCGCGTGCCCGGCATCGTCATGATCGCCGAAGAGTCCACCTCGTGGCCCGGCGTCACGAAGCCCACCTCGGAGGGCGGCCTGGGGTTCGGCATCAAGTGGAACATGGGCTGGATGCACGACACCCTCAGCTACTTTCAGCGCAACCCCATGTGGCGCTCCCACCACCACGGTGAGATCACCTTCAGCTTCCTCTACGCCTTCAGTGAGAACTTCATGCTGCCCATCAGTCACGACGAGGTCGTGCACGGCAAGGGTTCGCTGCTCGGCAAGATGCCGGGCGACCAGTGGCAGAAGCTCGCCAACATGCGCGCCTACCTCGCCTTCATGTGGGCTCACCCCGGCAAGCAACTGCTGTTCATGGGTCAAGAGTTCGGGCAGCCCAGCGAGTGGAGCGACGAGCGCGGGCTCGACTGGTGGATTCTCGACCAGCCCGTGCACCAGGGGCTGCACCGACTGGTCTCGCAGCTCAACCGCGTCTACCGCGAGAACCCGGCACTGTGGGAGCTGGACAACTCGCCCAGCGGCTTCGACTGGCTCGAAGGCGGCGACGCGGGCAACAACGTCATCGCGTTCGAGCGTCGAGATCACGACGGCACTCCCGTCGTGGGGGTCTTCAACTTCAGCGGCAACACCGTGGGGCCGTATCGACTGCCGCTCCCGCGCGCCGGAGTGTGGCGCGAAGTCATCAACACCGATGCCGAGGAGTACGGCGGCTCGGGAGTCGGCAACTACGGCCAGGTCTCGGCCGAGTCGGTGGAGTGGGGAGGCCGACCGGCCTCCGTCGAACTCACGTTGCCGCCGCTCGCGGGCTTGTACCTGAGCCCGGCCTGACGCCTGCTGGGGCCCGGCAGGATCGCTGCCGGGACCCAGCGCTCAGTACAGGAAGCGCTCAGTGCAGCAAGCGCTCAGTACAGGAGGCGCTCAGTACAGGAGGTTCGTGAGGGCGCGGCGTGCTGCGATGGTGCGCTCATCGTCCGCCCCGACGATCTCAAAGAAGTCGAGGAACCGCGCGCGCACGGTCGCCTTGCCCTCCGCGTCGAGGGTCGGGAACACGGTCAGCAGGCGCGCGAACGCGTCCTCCACGTGCCCCCCGCTCAGGTCGAGGTCGGCGACCGCGAGCTGAGCATCCAGGCTCGCGTGATCTGCCGCGGCGGCCTCGCGAACCTGACCTGCCTCCTGCCCCTCGAGCCGTTGCAGGAGGGAGACCTGGGCGAGGCCAGCGACGGCGTCGCCGTCAGCAGGGCTCTGCGCGATCGCCGTGCGATAGGCGGACTCCGCGGCGTCGAGATCGCCCCTGCTGATCGCGTCGAAAGCCTCCTGATGCAGGGGAGGCAACGGCGGCTCGACCGGTTCGGCCTCCCCCTCGGGCTGCGGGTCGCTCGCCATCGTGCCGGTCACGTTGTTCTGCGCGGCGAGCTCGAGCACCTGGTCGAGCACCTGACGCACCTCAGCCTCGGCAGGGATACCGACGAAGAGGTTGATCGGTCGTCCGCCGACGAGAGCGACCACCGCGGGCACCTGCTGCACCTGAAAGGCCTGCGCAACCTGCGGGCTGCTGTTGCCGTCGACCGTCGCGAGGGCCAGTTTGCCGCCGTAGGAGCGCACGATCGCCGGCAGCTCGGGGGCGATTCCGGCCGCGTAGAACTCGACGATGACGGGCACCGTGCGCGACAGCTCGACAACCTCACCGAACTCGGCGTCGCCGACGTCGCGCACCACGCCGTCGCCCGTCGCGCCGCCAGACGGCGCTGTACCGCTCGGGCCGCTCGACGCGGGCTGTTGCGATGCCCGCACGAGCGATGACAGGTCAACGGCGCCCCGCAGGGCGGCAGGGTTCATGGGGGAATCGGTCACGGTACCTCCTCGGCACTCACCAGGCCCTGGGTATAGCCGAGCACGCGCACCTGCTCGGTACTGCCCACGGGCGGAATGTAGAACAGAATCTGCAGTCCGTACCGCGCGATAACACCGCTCGTACTCTGGGTGACACCCGAGAGTGCTTCGACGGCACCGCTCGCGTTGACGGCCGCACCGGACTGCGTGGGGGTGACGGTCTCCGTCTCGCTCAGATACGCCGTCATGATCGCGCCACCGTCCAGAGTGACGAGCGAGAAAATGTCGGCACTCTCGACCACGCGAGTCGTGAACTCGATCGACGCTGTCTCGGGCAGCGCGTCGCGCCGCGCCTGCTTGGCCTCGCTCCCGATCTGGGTGCGCAGGCTGTCGCCTTCAACGTCGAACAGCTCGAAGCCCTCGGCCTCGGCACCTTGCAAGAGCAACTGCGCGTAGCCGGTAGCGACGGCGTTGGGAGTCACGGCGAGCAGGGGGGTGTCGGCGGGAAGCGGGGGGCTTCCGAGGCTCGGTGGAGCAAGCTCGGGAACGACGGCCTGCGGCTCGAGCGTGAGGACGTAGTGCACGCGGTACTGGCTGCGCGGATCATCCTGCACCATCATGAGCGCTTGCGGGGGGCGCGTTTCGTCGTCGGGATCGGTGACAATCGCGAAGACCGTGCGTGGCCAAGTGTCACCCTCATCAGGCAGACGTTGAGGCAGGACGATCTCGACGGCACTCGACGGAATCGGGAGCAGGGCGCCGAGTTCCGCGTCTTCGGCGCGCACCGTGTAGTTCGCCCGGCGCAGCTCGAGAGCGGGGCCAGCGAGACGAGTCGCGGCGAGATCGCCGTCTGCCTCCGCATCGGCGCGAGAGACCGCCTCGCCCACCCGATTGATGATGCGCTCGATCTGGCGAACGCT
>Ga0136600_1001293_pt1 | contig 11679 bp, 10 predicted proteins | sample AntRauMFilla2698_FD_104634 | JGI IMG/M metagenome (GOLD analysis project Ga0136600, IMG submission 104634) | Saline lake microbial communities from Rauer Islands, Antarctica - Metagenome Filla 2 #698 | ecosystem: Environmental > Aquatic > Non-marine Saline and Alkaline > Saline | place...
CCAGCGCCGGGCCGCGGAGGCGGCATCCGGAAATGTCACAGCCACGCTCGGACGCTAGCACGGCCCCAGCGCTCGCCCAGAGAGCATTCGGGCGCTGCTCGGCGTATTCACGGGGCGGGTGATGGCTCAGGAACCACGGGCGCTGACCTGCGTGCCAGGTGCGAGTGTGCGCTCAACCAGCGCCGGGCATCCGGAGCCCTGTCATGCTCGACGGATGCTCCGACACTCCTCCGCCGAGATGGCGCTCACCGCGACGGGCCCCGCGCGCCTCGTGCTCTCCATCGCCGCGCAAGCACCCGCCTCGATGCTCGACGAGCACCTCGACGTGACGCAGGACGGACGGTCGCTCGACGTGACCGAAATCGTCGACGCGCAAGGCACGCGCCTGCACCTGCTCGACGTCACCGAGGGTGCGGTGCGCGTCAGCTATCGCGCGAGCGTCGACGGGCGCTCCGACCCGGTCGCCGTGACGCCGCTCGACGAGGTTGTCTACCTGCGACCGAGCCGCTACTGCGAGTCTGACTCGCTCGCCCCTACCGCGATCCGCGAGTTCTACGGGCTCAGCCGCACCGACCTGCTGTTCGGCGTCAGCTCGTGGGTGGGAGAGCGATTGCAGTACGTGCCAGGGTCGAGCCTGCCGACCGATGGCGCCGTGCAAACCCTCCTCGCCGGCGAGGGTGTCTGTCGTGACTACGCACACCTCGTCGTCGCGCTCTTGCGTGCGCTGAACGTCCCGGCGCGGCTCGCCTCCGTCTACGCGCCCGGGCTCGCGCCCATGGATTTCCACGCCGTTGCGGAGGCCGCGATCGACGGGCGCTGGTGCGTGGTCGACGCCACGACCCTCGCGCCGCGCTCGTCTCTCGTGCGCATCGCGACCGGTCGGGATGCCTCGGATACGGCGTTCTTGAGCATGCACGGCGCGGTGATCGAGCTCGATGACCTGACGGTCTCCGCCGTCGTCGATGACCTGCCCACCGACGACCTCACCGAGCTCGTCTCGCTCGGGTAGAGGGCGCGGGGGCCGCGAGCCCGCTCAGCAGAGCCCGCTCAGCCCAGCCCGTGCGGAGCTTCGCCGCCGTCGCGTGTGCCCTCGATCGGTCGGCGCGACAGCCCCACCGATCCGGAACCCGGGCTCTTGCTGGTCGCCGCGGCGATCGCCACCGACTCGTCGATGTCGGGGTAGGTGGGGCGCAAGCGCACGGCCTCGAGGCGGGCCGCCGTTTCGCGTGCGGACTCCCGGGCCTTGCGGCGACGCGCAGCCAGAAGGTTGAGCGCCTCGACGAGAATGGCGAACGCCATCGGGCCGTAGATGAGGGCCTTGTCGATCTTCAGCCCGAAGCCCTCCGCGATGAGGAAGACGCCGATGAGCAGCAGGAACGACAGGGCGAGCATCTTCACGGTCGGGTGGCGGTTGACGAAGGTGAAGATAAAGCGAGCGGCAAACAGCATGATCGCGAAGGCGCCGACGACGGCGGTGATGATGACGATCATGTTGGTCGTCATGCCGACGGCCGTGACGACCGAGTCGAGAGAGAAGACGAGGTCCAGCAGCAGGATCTGGCCGATCACCGAGGCAAACGTCACGGTGACGAGCTTCACCTCCTTCGACTCTTCTGAGCCCTCAAGTTTCAAGTGGATCTCGTGCACGGCCTTGTAGACGAGGAACAGCCCACCCGCGATAAGGATGAAATCTTTCACGCTGAACCCGTTGCCGAACAGGGTGAGAACGTCGGCGGTGAGGGTGACGATCCAGCCGGCGAGGAACACGAGGCCCACCCGCATGACCATCGCGAGCGTCAGACCCAGGTTGCGGGCTTTCGCCTGCTGCTCGACGGGGAGCTTGCTCGCCAGAATCGAGATAAAGATGACGTTGTCGACCCCGAGCACGATCTCGAGGATGAACAGCGTCAGAAAGACGGCAATGAGGTCCGGGGTGATGTCGAGAGAGAAGTCCACTCGCACACAGTACGGCCTCGCGCGTCGCGCGGGGCGGTGATCCGCCGCGGCGTAGCCTGGCCACGTGGTGCACCCCAACTCTCGTCAGGCGAAAGCGGCGCGTCGACGTCGACGCCGCATGGCCGCCGTCGACCACGATTTGACCGCCGAGCAGTGGGCGATGCTGCAGAGCCTGTGGGGTGGCTGCGCCTACTGCGGAGCCACCGATCGCGCGGTGCAGCGCGACTGCGTGCAGCCCATCGCGCGCGGCGGCCGCTACACGCTCGACAACATTGTGCCCGCGTGCGGGCCCTGCAACGCGAGCAAGAGCAACGACGAGGCGACGAGCTGGATGCGCCGCAAGAAGTTCGACGAACGGGCCTTCTTGACCCGGCTCGTCGAGGTGCGCTCTGCGCTCAGGGCCCAGGCGGAGACCTCAGCGCCGCTCGAGGCCTAGGTCGACGAGCCGCACCTCCCCGGCGTAGTCCGCCGCGGGTGTGAGCAGCAGCCCCGCCTTCACGGCGCCAAACGTGACCGTAACGTCCGCGGGGAGAACGGTGGGGTCGGGCACCGAACCGTCGTCGCCGTGCACGCCGCTCGGCAGGTCGACGGCGACGATCGCGGGGCGGTGAGCGGGGGCATCCTCGTGCGGAGCGTCGAGGCGCAGAAGCTCGAGGATGCGCGCGACCGCCTGCCGGGCTCGACCCCGCAGCGCGGGGGAATCACCGCCGATGCCGAGGATGCCGTCGATGATCACGGAGCTGCCCGCCACCGCAGCATCGAGGTCGTCGCCCAGGGCGATCAACGTGGCACCCGCTGCGCGCGCGGCCGCAGCAGCCTCCTCGTGAATGCGGTTGCCGGTCGCGAGCACCGTCACAGTTGCGCCCCCGTCGGCAAGCTCGGCCGCCGCGAACAGCGCGTCACCCCCGTTGTCACCAGAACCGGCGAGCACGAGGATGCCCGGCGCACGGCCAGCCCGCGGGCGGTCGCCGAGCAGGTCGCGCACGTGCTGGGCAAGGGCCGCGGCCGCACGACGCATGAGCGGCTCGCCCGCGGCCAGGAGCGGCGCTTCGGCGGCCCGCACCTGGTCGGCCGTCCATCCGGTCAGGTGCTCGGGGAAGGGTTCGGCGGTCATGCGGGCGAGCGTACGCCGCTCGACCCCTTGACCGCGGGCGCCTCGCCCCGCAAGGCTGGGGCCATGCCTGACACCACTGCACAGAAGAAGCCCACCTCGTCCATCGTCGATCACCTCGCCGATTCGGTAGGCAAGCTGGGAATCGGCGCCTCCTATGGCGACCCCATCACGATCGGCGGCACCGACATCACGCCCGTTGCGCTGGTCTGGTACGGCTTCGGCGCCGGTCAGGACGGTGCGGGGGATGCTCCGTCTGGCGGTGGCGGGGGAGGCGCGAGCATTCCGATCGGCGTGTACGCGCCCGGCCCCGACGGCCCCGCGTTCAAGCCCAACCTCATCGCGCTGCTGGCCGTGTCGATCCCCGTGCTGTGGGTGGGTACGCGCGGTCTGGCTCGCGTGGTGAAAGCGCTCAAGAAGTAGCGCTGCGCCACGAGCCGGGCAGAACTTTCAGCGGTCACAAAGCTGACTCGGTAGTCTGAGAACCCTCACCCCCGATGCCTGGAGGCACCGACACTTCGTGGACCACCATGCCCGCCCGGCGATCTCATGATTGAGACCGTCGGCACCCTGCTCATCGGCATCCTCGTGATCCTCGTGATCATCGCCGCGAACGGCTATTTCGTCGCGCAAGAGTTCGCCTACATGTCGGTCGATCGCGTCGCGCTCGGTGCCCGCGCCGCCGAAGGCGACAAGGCCGCCCAGCGCGCTCTCGCGGTGACCAAGCGCAACTCGTTCATGCTCTCGGGCGCTCAGCTCGGCATCACCGTGACGGGCCTCCTCGTCGGCTACGTCGCCGAGCCGCTCGTGGGTGAGTCGCTCGGGGTCCTGTTGGGCGGCGTGGGGGTGCCTGCGGCCGTGAGCATCACGGTCGGCACTGTGCTCGCCCTCGTGGTCGCGACCATCGTGCAGATGATCTTCGGCGAGCTGTTTCCCAAGAACCTCGCGATCGCCAACCCCGAGCCGCTCGCACGCTGGCTGGCCCGGTCGACCACGATCTATTTGACCGTCTTCGGCTGGCTCATCAGCATCTTCGACGCCTCGGCCAATCTTCTCTTGAAGCTGCTGCGCATCGAGCCCGTGCACGACATCGACTCGAGCGCGACCGCACTCGACCTCGAGCGCATCATCGGTGACTCGCGCGAGAGCGGCGACCTACCCGAAGAGCTCTCGATGATGCTCGATCGCATCCTCGACTTTCCGCAGCAGGACGTCGAGCACGCCATGATTCCGCGCACCCACGTCGACATCGTGCGCCCGACCACGACCCTTGCCGAGATCCGCGCCCTCATGGCCCAGGCTCACACACGCTACCCGGTCATCGACGACGAGGATCAGCCGATCGGCGTCGTGCACCTCACCGACGTACTCACGACGACGGTGTCCGACGACAGCGCTGTGACCGAGCTCATGCGCCCCACGATCGTGCTGCCCACCCTCATGCGGCTACCGGACGCGCTCGCGGAGCTGAACTCGACCCGCAATGAGCTCGCGTGCGTCATCGACGAGTACGGCGGGTTCGCGGGAGTGCTCACGCTCGAAGACCTCGCCGAGGAGGTCGTGGGTGAGATCACCGACGAACACGATGATGACGTCAGCGAACTCGTCGTGCCCGACGGCGACGACATCTGGCTCATGGACGGCGACGTGCACGTCGACGAAGTGGAGCGCGCGGTGGGCCACGACCTGCCCCGCGGCGACTACGAGACCATCGCGGGACTGCTCATCGCAGCACGCGGTGCGTTGCCCGACGTCGGCGACACCGTGATCGTCGAACTGCCGATCGACGGTGCCGACCTCGTCGAGGATGACCCGCCCACCCGGTATCTCGAGGTAGACGTGCTCGAGGTCGACCGCCACGTTCCCAGCGAGGTGCGCGTGCGCCTCGTCGAGGTCGCGGGTGGCGCCGACGCGCCCGAGGGCACGGAGAACGCAGAGGGCACGGAGAACGCAGAAGACACAGAGAGCGCGGAACCCGCAGACGGCTCCACGGCGACGACGGGGGTCGAGCGATGAACGGCTGGGTGGTGCTCAGCGCGACCATCGCGCTTATTGCTCTGAGCGCCTTCTTCGTCGTCATCGAGTTCGCGTTGCTCGGCGCCCGACGTCACCGCCTTGAGGAGCAAGCGGCGACGAGCCGCGCGGCCCGCGCCGCCCTCAAGGGCGTCAACGAACTGACGATGATGCTCGCGGTCGCGCAGCTCGGCATCACCGCGTGCACGTTCGCGCTCGGCGCCGTCACCAAGCCGGCCGTCGACGCGTGGCTCGGGCCACTGTTCACGTCGTGGGGGCTGGTGGAATGGGCATCCGACGCCACCGCGTTTGCCCTTTCTCTGCTGCTCGTGACCTTCCTGCACCTCGTCGTGGGCGAGATGGCCCCCAAGTCGTGGGCGATCGCGCACCCGGAGCTGTCGGCGCGCATCATCGGCATACCCGCGCGATGGTTCGTCACCGTCTTTCGACCGTTGCTGCGGTTCGTCAATCACATCGCGAACCGCCTGGTCGCCGCGACCGGTGTCGAGCCCGTCGACCGCGCCGCCGTGGGCGGTCAGACGGCAGACACGATTCGGCACCTCGTCGAGCACTCCGCGCAGGCGGGGGTGCTCGAGCCGGAGTTCCGCCGCCAGATCAGCGGCATCATCGATCTGCAGTCGCTCGTCGTCGAGTCGCTTATTCCCCCGGGAAAGACGCCCACGTCGGTCGCGGAGGACGCCACGGTCGCCGACGTGCAGGCGGCCGCGAACCGCACCGGCCATTTGCGGGTTCTGCTGGAGACCGGAGGAGCCCCGAAGGTCGTGCATGTGCGGGACACGCTGCTGGAAAGGCTCGACTCGCCGGCCGCGGCACAGGCCCGCGACGCCTACATCATCCCGGCGGGAACGCCCGTCTGGGAGGTGCTGTCGCGCATGCGCGAGGCGAGCATCCAGCTGGCCGTCGTCATGGACGGCGACCGGATGCTCGGGGTCATCACCCTCGCCGACGTGCTGCGTCGCGTGCTCCCGCAACCGGTGCAGCTCTAGCGGCGATTCTGCTCGGTGGCGTACCAGCGGCGGGTGCGACGATAGGCACATGACTCACGCGCTGCACATCACCGGAGACGACACCGCCGACACCCTGCTGTCGACCGAGCCGCTCGCGCTACTGGTCGGCATGCTGCTCGACCAGCAGGTCGCAATGGAGGTTGCGTTCGCGGGCCCCGCGAAGATCCGCGAGCGGCTCGGCGCCTTCGACGCGCGCACGATCGCCGAGCACGACCCCGAGCAGTTCGCCGCGCTGTGCGCACAGTCGCCCGCCGTGCACCGGTATCCCGGCTCGATGGCGACGCGCATCCAGACCCTGTGCGCCACCCTCGTGAGCGAGTGGGGCGGCGACGCCTCCGCCCTGTGGATGCGCGACGACCCCGACGGGGCCGCCATCCTCAAGCGGCTGAAGGCCCTGCCGGGGTTCGGCGAGCAAAAGGCCCGCATCTTTCTCGCCCTGCTCGGCAAGCAGTACGGGCTCGCGGCGCCGGGGTGGCGGGAGGCAGCCGGCGACTACGGCACTGCCGAGACGCGTCGCTCGGTCGCTGACATCACGAGCCCCGAGACGCTCGCCGAGGTGCGGGAGTTCAAGCGCGCGGCGAAGGCCGCCAAGAAGTCAGCGGGCTAGGCCTCCTCGACGCTCGCAGTGGGCTGAGCTGGGGCGCCCGAGGGTGCGCCGCGTGAGCTGATGAACCACGCAGTGATCGCCACGAGGCAGTACACGCCGTAGCCGATCGCCCACGCGCCGTAGTCGAGGGCCACCCACTGCCAGGAGTCGGGCAGGGGGATGAGGACACCCAAGAAGGCGGCCACGGCGACGGCATACAGCAGCGCCCAGAGCAGCCGACTCCACTCCCAGACAGCCCGTCCGAGGAGGCCGCGGAGGGGGAGCAGGGCGACCGGTAGCGAGGAGAAACCGGCGATGGTGATTGCTGAGAGGCCCTCCACGGCAAGAAGCTGCAGGAGGGTGGAATCGTCGGCAAAGAGTGGAGACAGTGCGCTGTAGCCAGCCCAGCCAGCCGACCCCATCACGACCATGAAGGCGGCGAGCATGAGGGCAGACCCAGCGCGAGCGCGCTCGCTGATGAGGCCGGCAAAGCCGACGCCCGCCACGAGGCCAAAGATCACGCCGGGTTGGAAACCGCTCACGATGCTGAAGCCGACGGCGAGAAGGACGAGCACCACTGTGAGGGGGCGGAACTCGATGCGGGGGCGCCACTGCGGGCGGATTGCACGCATGACAGCAGAGACGGTCGCCCAGCCGAGTGCAATGACCACAAGGAAACCCACCAAGATGCCGGCGGCAGTGCGGAACCCGGTGGCGTCGAAGGCGAAGTCTGGGTCGACATACGTGGAGGCCGCGGCGGCGATGAGGAGCCCGACCATCGCGGCCGGCCATCCCAGAACGGTGAGCGGAGGACGCGCGGAGGGGTGGACTGCGGCACCGCCTCGCGCGCGCCGATGATCCTCAACTCGCTGCGAGATACGTTCGCTCGTGGCATCGAGAAGCACGGTGGGCAGAGCGATCAGCAGGCTCAAGACGAGCGCCCCCGTCGCACTCCACAGCAGCACGCTGAGGGTGGCGACCTCGCGGAACGGGCGCAGGGTTGAGAGCAGCCCGGGCTCGTCGATGGCGCGAGCCGACGTCGTAGTGGCGTTGTCAGCTGCGATCGAGGTCGGGGTGGTTGTCGGCGTAGGGGTCGGTGTGGGAGTCGGTGTGGGGGTTGGTGTGGGGGTGGGACACGTGCCATCACTCACACAAGACGGGCCCGCAACATAGTTCAGCGTGCCCGTGAGGGTGGCCGCCGACGCGGTCGCCGTTGAACCGTCGGGGCACGAAGTCGAGACCGGTGCCGACTGCCGTGTCACGGTGGCCTCGCTCGGCGAAGCCGTGATGTCGACTTGTCCTGCGCCGATGAAGCGCAGTTGGCAAATGTCGCCGTAGTAGGGCAGATCGGCAGCAGCGCGACCATCGACAAGAGGCAGGGCTTGATCGTTGGTGGGGGAGGCAACGAAGTCGCCTCCGGTCACGACCACGAGCGCGGAGCAGTCCTCGCCGTCCGCGCACTCGACGGTGAGTCGCGCGGTGATGTCTACCGTGAATCCGTCGGACGACGTGAGGCGCATGCCTCCCTCGTAGATGACTGGTTCGGACTGATCGACGACAACGGCAGCCGCCGTGCCGCCGGAGGTGGCGGAGAGCCCGGTGCCGAGGGCGAGGGCAACGGCGCTCAGGATGAGGGGGAACAGCACTCGTGGGCGGTATCGTCTGCGCTCGCGTCTCACAGCAATGACTCCTCGCGATGGGGATGGGAATGATGGCGGCGTCCCTCTCACGTTAAGGCGAAAGTGTGTCACTGAGGTTTCCCCCGCGCGACGGATGCGCAACGGTGGCCTCCGCTGGCACCATGTCGGTCATGCGCAACGTTCTGATCTTCCTCGGCATCGCCTTCGGGCTGAGCTGGCTCGTCGCTCTGCCGCTCTGGTTCGGCGGTGGCATCGACAGCCCCCTGTTGATCTTCGTCGCGGTCGGCATGATGGCGACGCCCGCGATCGCCGCACTCATCGTGGTATTTTTCGTCGAGAAGCCGCCGCGCCGCGCTCAGGCCCTTGGGCTGTGGCCGCTCGGTGAGGCCTGGAGGTTCCTCGGCTACCTCGCGCTCGCGATCGTCGTGCCGGTGGCGCTCATTCTCGCGGCACTGCCCGTCGGTGCTCTCTTCGGCGTCTATTCGGCCGACCTCGTCGGTTTCAGTGGCTTCCAGGAGCTTCTGGATGCTCAACTCGCGGCCGCCGGATCGCCCGAGCTGCCCATTCCGATCGGGGTGCTTGTCGCCCTGCAATTCGTCAACGTTCTTATCGGGGCCTTCATCAACCTGATTCCCGCGATGGGCGAAGAACTGGGGTGGCGCGGGTGGCTGCTGCCCAAGCTCTTGCCGCTCGGCGTGCTGCCGGCGATTCTGCTCTCGGGCATCATCTGGGGGCTGTGGCACGCGCCGCTCGTGCTGCTGGGCTACAACTATCCGCTCGTGCCCGGCTGGCTCGGCGTCGTGATGATGTGCGGCATGTGCATCCTGATCGGAGCGGTCTTCAGTTGGCTGCGCATTCGCTCGGGAACCGTCTGGGCGCCCGCCCTCGCCCACGGGGCGTTCAACGCCGCGGCCGGGTTTTCGATCATCTTCGCCGCCGCGGGGGAGGTCATCGACACGTCGCAGGCGACGATCCTCGGCTGGAGTGGGTGGATCGTGCCACTCGCGTTCGTCATCGTGCTGGGCGCGCTCGGCAAGTTCTCGCCTCCGCGCGAGAAGCAGGCCGCACCGGACGGTGCCCTCGCAGACGATGCCCTCACGGACGGGAGCAAGCCTGCGCGCCGTTAGGCTGGAGGGCGTGTCTAAAGTTCTGACTTCTCTGCCCGTCGGCGAACGCGTCGGCATCGCCTTCTCTGGAGGTCTCGATACCTCCGTCGCCGTCGCCTGGATGCGCGACAAAGGCGCCGTGCCCTGCACCTACACGGGCGACCTGGGCCAGTACGACGAAGACGACATCGAGTCGGTGCCGGGCCGCGCGACCGAGTACGGCGCCGAGATCAGCCGCCTCGTGGACTGCAAAGAGGCCCTCGTCGAGGAGGGCTTCGTCGCGATGGCGTGCGGCGCCTTCCACATTCGCTCGGGCGGGCGCGTGTACTTCAACACGACGCCGCTCGGCCGCGCCGTGACCGGCACGATGCTCGTGCAGGCGATGAAGGAAGACGGCGTCGACATTTGGGGCGACGGCAGCACCTACAAGGGCAACGACATCGAGCGCTTTTACCGCTACGGTCTGCTCGCCAACCCGCGACTGCGCATCTACAAGCCGTGGCTCGACGCCGAGTTCGTCACCGAACTGGGCGGGCGCACCGAGATGAGCGAGTGGCTCGTCGCCCACGGGTTGCCCTACCGCGACTCGGCCGAAAAGGCGTACTCGACCGACGCGAACATCTGGGGCGCGACGCACGAGGCGAAGACGCTCGAACACTTGAACGTGTCGCTCGAGACCGTCGAGCCGATCATGGGCGTCAAGTTCTGGGACGAATCGGTCGAGATTCCGACCGAAGACGTCAGCATCGAATTCTCGGAGGGTCGACCGGTCGCCATCAACGGCGTCGAATACGGCGACCCCGTGCACCTCGTGCAGGAGGCCAACGCGATCGGCGGCCGCCACGGGCTCGGCATGAACGACCAGATCGAGAACCGCATCATCGAGGCCAAGAGTCGCGGCATCTACGAGGCGCCCGCGATGGCGCTGCTGCACCTCGCCTACGAGCGGCTGCTCAACGCGATTCACAACGAAGACACGATCGCGAACTACCACGCCGAGGGTCGACGCCTCGGCCGCCTCATGTACGAGGGTCGGTGGCTCGACCCGCAGTCGCTCATGCTGCGCGAGAGCATCCAGAAGTGGGTCGGGTCAGCCGTGACGGGCACCGTCACGGTGCGCTTGCGCCGCGGTGAGGACTACACGATTCTCGACACCGACGGCCCCGCGCTCTCGTACGACGGCGACAAGCTCTCGATGGAGCGCGTCGGCGACGCGGCCTTCGGCCCGACCGATCGCATCGGCCAGTTGACCATGCGCAACCTCGACATCGCCGACTCGCGAGCGCGACTCGAGCAGTATGCCGCGCAGCGCATGATCGGGGGAGCGACCGCCAAGCTCGTCGGCCGTATGACGGCCGGTCACGCCGACGACGTCTTCGAACCGGCTGATCCGGATGCCCGAGACGCGCTCAGCGAAGCCTTCGACACTGCCGGCGAGGGCGCGGCGTTCGACACGGGAACCGACTAGAGACAGCACCCGCCGCCGACGGCAGGGGAAGAGCGGCCGCGCCGTGAGCCCCCTCTCGACGCGGCCGCCCGGAACAGTAACCGTCCAGACCTCGTTCGAATGACGTCTGCGCGACACCGATCGTGCTGTCGCGCGTGAATCGGTGTGCCCACACTGTAGTACCCCCCGAACGGGGGTAGTAGGGGTTGACGCGACGTGGGTGGTCGACTATCGCTTCGTGCGCGGCTTTCGCGGCCCGCGATCGGGCTTGAGCTCGATGAGCCGACCGCTAATACGCGTGGCCTCGAGTTTCGCGAGGGTCGCGGGCGGCATGCTCGCGGGCAACTCCACGACCGAGAAGTCGAGCTTGATGTCGATCGCCCCAAAGTCTTCGCGGCTCAGGCCGCCCTCGTTGGCGAGGGCACCGACGATCTGGCGCGGCTCCACCCGGTGCCGACGCCCGACCTCGATGCGGTAGGGCGCAAGAGCGGGCCCGTTGCCGCGGCGCGGCGGACGCTCGCCGCGCTCGGAGCGGTCAGCGCGGCTGCCGGAACGGGCATCCCGATCATCGCGGTCGGCGCGCGGGGGGCGGATGTCTTGTTCCGTCAGGAGAAGAGGCGTGCCGCCCTGGGCGACGACCGCGAGCGCGGCGGCGACCTCGGCTTCGGGCACGTCGTGGTGCTCGACGTAGTGGCCGATGATGTCGCGGAACACGCTCATGAGGTCGCCGTTCGACAGCGCCTCCGTGATGGCCTCGTCGAAGCGGGCCAGGCGGGTGGCGTTGACGTCGTC
>Ga0136600_1001295_pt1 | contig 11672 bp, 9 predicted proteins | sample AntRauMFilla2698_FD_104634 | JGI IMG/M metagenome (GOLD analysis project Ga0136600, IMG submission 104634) | Saline lake microbial communities from Rauer Islands, Antarctica - Metagenome Filla 2 #698 | ecosystem: Environmental > Aquatic > Non-marine Saline and Alkaline > Saline | place...
AGCTATCGCGGATATCAAAGGCGAGATCGAGCATATCTTCTTCTTCCTCGTCAATTTGATCTTCGCCATGCGTCAGGCTTTTTTCTTGCCAGTCGGGATGAACATATAAATGACATGTCGCACAGGCCAGAGAGCCGCCGCACGCGCCTTCGATTTCATCTATATTGTGTTTTTGCGCGATTTCCATCACGGATAATCCGGCAGGGGCATCGACTTCTTTTTTTGTACCGTCGGGGAACATAAATGTCATTTTTGGCATTTTTGAATCCTGTTCGTTTATGTATTTCAGGCCATTTTAATTTTATTTTTGACACGTTCATACATTTTTGTCCACGCATCAATGAACTTATCTATGTCATTTTGTGTAGTTTGCCAGCCCATAGACAGGCGTATGGCCGAGGACACTTCGTTCTCATTGGCGCCCATGGCTTGTAAAACATGACTGGGCATGACTTTGCCGCTGGAGCACGCCGAACCGTTGGACACAGCAATCCCCGCAAGATCCATGTTCATAAGCTGTGTTTCCGCAGCGATTCCGGGCAGGCATAAACAGCTTGTATTGCCGACGCGCGGCGCTTTGTGGCCGAAGATTACGAGTTCAGGCGCAATATTGCCGAGGGCGGTTTCCATGTCATCGCGTAATTTTTCCAGAAACTGCAGGGACTGGATATCCTGAAGCGCTAATTCTGCGGCGATGCCCATACCGGCAATGCCGGCAACATTTTCTGTGCCTGCGCGTTGCCGTTTTTCCTGTCCGCCGCCTGTGATAAATTGTATGTCTTTCGCGCCTGGCGCTTTCAGTAGCGCGCCAACACCTTGCGGGCCGCCGAATTTATGCGCGGACAGGCTTAGATAATCAACATTAAGAGCAGAAAAATCAATTTCTATGCGCCCTGCAGCCTGAACGGCGTCGCAATGAATATAGCTTTGCGGATATAGGCGGCGTATTATTCGTGCAAGTTCTGCTATAGGTTGTATGATTCCTGTTTCATTATTAACCATCATGATTGAAAACAGCGCGGGCGGGGTTTGCAGGGCCGATAAATAGGATTCCAGATTTTCGGCGGTGAGCAAGCCGTTTGCATCCACGGGAATTTTGTGTAGTTCATGTGCGCTATTGATAATAGAGGGGTGCTCGGCCGCGCAGACATGTATGGGGCTGTCTTTAAAGGCTGACAAAACCGTGTTGTTTGATTCTGTCGCGCCTGATGTAAAGGTGACATAGTTCGGGTGTGTATGGCACAGATCAGCTACAGATTGCCGCGCTTTTTCAATATGCATCAAGGCTGAGCGTCCGTACTGATGCACGGAAGATGCGTTTCCCGTTTCTGCCATTAATTTTGAAACATGTTCAATAACCGCAGGCTTCACAGGGGACGTTGCGTTATAATCAAGGTATATAGGCTCTTTCATAACGCTATTATATGCTTCAGTTTATGACCCAGTGCAAGGAAAAGTGCAGGGAAATATGATATTCAGCGTTTGATTATGCCTTCTGCTCTAGCTTAGTTAAAATACTATTAATAGCGGGGTGCTCGGACAGGTTCTGATTAACAACATCTTCTAATGTTACGCGATCCATGCAGGCCTCGAGTATATCACCCATGCTGGCCCAGAGTGCTGTAGCGTATTTATTTTGTCTATTGTTGGCGTTTGATGCTTTTTTGCCGGGCACAGAATCTTCCGCAGAGCGTAAAATGTCGGAAATCTTGATGTCCTGCGTGGTTTTTGCGAGGATGTATCCGCCTCCGGGGCCGCGGTAACTGCGAACAAGTTTGTTTTTCCGAAGACCTGAAAAAAGCTGTTCCATGTAAGACAGCGATATATCGCCGGAGTGCGCTATTTCTGACAGCGGTACGGGTTTGCCGTTTTCGTGCTTTGCCAGTTCTATCATGGCGATCACAGCATAGCGACCGCGCGTTGTAAGCTGTAAATGGTTTTTCTTTTTGCTCATAAGTTATACTCTTTGCTTTAGATTTTACTTTTGGTTTAGGGATCTTGGTAGGCTTTATATTTATGCATACTCCTGATTATGCATGCTGGATCAAATATATTTTAAAAAGTTATATTAGGGAAAAATAATGTTTGTCAAACAATCTTCTCTTAATATGTGTAAATAATATAACAATAAAATTTTAGGGTGCTGATTTTTGATTAAAAAGCTTCAAGTTCCGAATGGGTATCCACATCTAGATACGGGTATTATGATAAATTTATTGGACATATGTGATATAGATTGCTATAAAGCAGAAAATAATAATCATGAACACATGAGGTATACATGCCTGAAGTAATTATCAACGGTCCAGAAGGCCGTCTTGAAGGCCGCTATCATCACTCCAAAACGCCTAATGCGCCGCTTGCGATTGTATTGCACCCGCATCCTGAGCATGGTGGGACGATGAATAATAAAATCACTTATCACATGTTTCAGGCTTTCAAGGATCGCGGTTTTTCCGTGCTTCGTTTTAATTTTCGCGGCGTTGGCAATAGTCAAGGCGCATTTGATCAAGGCGAGGGTGAGCTTAGCGATGCCGCTTCCGCACTGGACTGGATGCAGGATATTAATCAAAACGCGCCTTATACTTGGGTCGGCGGGTTTTCATTCGGATCCTGGATTGGTATGCAGCTTTTGATGCGCCGCCCTGAAATTCGCGGTTTTATCTCTGTTGCGCCTCCGGCCAATATGTATGATTTCAGCTTTTTGGCACCATGTCCGACTTCCGGCCTTATTATTCACGGATCACAAGATGATGTTGTGCCGCCAAGTTCAATTGAAAATATGATGGATAAGTTACAAGTTCAAAAAGGTATTAAGATTGACTGTCGTTTGATTGAAGGCGCAAACCATTTCTTTAATGGTCAGGTTGAAACATTCACACGTCACATGCATGATCATATGAATAAGCATGATGGTGGACGCGATGTTCCTGTAGGCTTAATCGAGGCTGCATAGGCGTTACATAAAAATAGTTTGTTAAAGCGGCTTTTAGGCCGCTTTTTTCATGTTCGAAAGAAACTCCGTGATTTCTGTGATGTGGCTTTTGACTTTTACTTTGCGCCATATGTTCCGAATGATCCCGTTTTCATCAATAACAAAGGTCGTGCGCTCTATGCCCATGAATGTTTTGCCGTACATGCTTTTTTCTTTCCATACGCCGTATGCATCGCAAAGCGTGCCGTCTTCGTCTGAGATTAAAGGGAAATTCAGATCATATTTAGCAATGAAATTATCATGTTTTTTGACGCTGTCTTTTGAAACGCCAATTACGTGCGCGTTTATATCCTGAAGGTCTGATAATATATCACGGAAGGCGCATGCCTGCGCAGTGCAGCCTGGCGTGTTATCTTTGGGGTAAAAGTAAAGAATGGTTGTCTTGCCTTTGTGATCGGATAATGAAATGTCTGTTCCGCCATTGCCTTGCGCTGTAAAGTCTGGTGCCTGATCGCCGGTCTGAAGTTTATTTTTTGTATCTGACATATCTGATTCTCTCTTTTCTTGTGCTTTCGAGTTGAATGGGCGGCTACTTGACCACAATTAAGCCTCAATCATAATTTAGATTACCTTGCAATCGAGTCAATCATCTGCGAAAAATGACTTTCATTAGAGAATAAAAAGACACCCATGACAAGCAAGCTAAAAAGAAATTGTGGCCGTGCCATATTATATTGTTTTGAGGCGCTCGCCATCATAACGGCGCTTCTGCTTATGCTTGTTATGCTGGCAGGGTGGCGGTTATTGTCGGGCCCATTAGATGTCAGCGCGCTGGATAATACGATTCAATCTATTATCAATGATAATACAGATGGTTTGTATGTTTCTTATGATAAAATTGCTCTGGAATGGCTGTCCGTAAAGGAGCCTCTGCAAATCCGTTTTGAAGAATTATCTGTGCGCAGTGACAAAGGGACAATGGCTGTTATACCTGCGCTTTCGGTTGATTTAACGATGCGTCAACTTTTTGCGGGCGGTATAAAACCCGTCAATATTAAAGTTGATAGACCGCTTTTGCATTTAATTCGTTTGGAAAACGGACATTTTAATATAGCGATGCGCCCTGAGGGTCAGGATACGGCCCCTGATATTTTACATGCCGAACAAGCTGAGGCAGAAGACAGCGAAACTAAGCTATCTCAAGCCAGTATTTTGGATCAGGTCGATTTTTTCTTGGCAGAAAATAAGCAGAGTTCCGGTCTTTTTTCAGCTCTGGAAACGGTTGAGATTACCGATGCGCATCTTACGTTCCGCGATATGACGATTGATAAAACGCATAAGCGTAGCTGGGTCTATTCTCCGGTAAGCGCCACATTGCTTCTTGAGCAAGAAGGCCTTGAAGCTATTCTTGTTTATGACGCTGTGGAAGATAATAAGACCGAGGGCGACCAGCGTTTTGAGATTGGCGCAAATTACCAGAAGCAGTCTGATACGTTCACGGTGGCGGCCTTTGTACAAAATTTTAATGTGAATACGCTGGCCTCCAAGCACCCTTTGCTGTCTTTTTTGACCGAGCAGGATATTCTTTTAAACGGCAGCGCGAATGCAACATTAGGACGTGACTTTGATCTCAAGCTTGCCGATTTTCAGCTTGCCTCCGAGGGCGGGGGCATTATTGTCCCTGATATTTACAATGAACCATTTTCATACGAGATGATATCGCTGCAAGGGTCTTATGATGACATATATAAGGCACTTATTGTTCAAGAGGCGACAATAAAAGCGGCCGATACGCAGATTAATATGTCGGCAGAAATTGATATTTATCCAGGATTAATAACGGCGCCTATTTCGATTTCTATTCCTTATTTAGACCAAAAGAATATCACGCGGTTTTGGCCAGATATGCTGCGCGGTGATAACGCGGAGACATGGCTTGTTCATAATTTGTCCGACGGGGCTTTTCACAATATCGAATTTTCAACCATAATAGAATCCACGAAAAGCGATGGCCAATGGCAGTTAGAAGCTAAGGACACAAAAGCTTCATTTGATGCAAAAGATATGAGTGTTGATTATCGAACCCCGATGACATCGGTCTCAAGCGCTAACGGTTCGGGAGCCTATGAAAATGACAATTTGCGTATCGCTATTGATAGCGGGCGGATTGGCGAGATGCAAATATCCGAAGCCAGCATTATTCTGGATGAACTCGTCGCAATAGGCGGGTTTGCAGATATTAAACTTAAGCTTAGCGGTACGTTTAAGGATGTTATTGAATATGTCAGTAAAGAACCGATTGCCTTATCGGATGAAAAATTAACGGCGCATATGGACGCATTAAAAGGGCAAACGCTGCTGGATGTATCTGTTGTTTTTCCGGCTATTGCAGAAATAAAAACAGAAGATGTCAAAGTGGATGTTCAAGGCATTTTAACAGATGCTGTTTTGCCCAAAATCTTTGAGGGGCTTGATTTGACAGGGGGGCCGTTTGCGCTTGTGGTCAAGGATGGTGCCGTTAGTCTTTCCGGTAAGGGGGCTTTGGGCGGCCAGCCTATTGATATGTCATGGCACCAATATCTGGAAAGCGAAGGCAAGCCCTATGACAGCCGCGTTAAAGCCAAGCTGCGCGCTACAGACGAGCTAAGACGCCGGGTTGGTATTGATCTGGATGATTGGCTGCAAGGGGCTGTTCCCATTGATCTGGTATATACAAGTCAAGCTGGCGGAAAATCTGTTATACAAATAGAAGGGGATTTAAAAGGCGCATCGGTCATCGTTGATTTTATGGATTACAAGAAGGAGCCGGAGTCAGAGGGGACGTTTGAGGCAACTTTGCTCGCGGATGCTGGTTCGTTAAAAGAAATCTCCAAGCTTTCTATTGAAACGGAAGATTTAAAGATGCGCGATGCGCGGATGGTCTTTGAGAAAATCGGCGGTGAACTGCAATTGACACAAGGTGATATTCCTTCTGTTCTATTGCATGAAACAGATGTTAGTGCAGATTTCGAGATTACTTATGGCGGCAAAGAAGATGTTTTAAAAGTGTCAGCATCGGGCGCGTTTTTTGATGCGCGGCCATTTTTGTCTGATAAAAGAGATGCGGGTATCAGTCTTTACGAAGACAAAGAACGCGTGCAGCAGCAGACAGAAGCCCCAATGGCCGTGCAGGCCTCATTACAGGCTGTGCGCATGCGCACGCACACAGCGCACATGATTGAAAATGCGAAAATATATGCTGAAATCAATGCCCAAGATCAGGTGGATCAATTTGAAATGGACGCGAGGGCAGGTAATGGCGATATATATTTGCGTTTAAAACCAAATGACCAAGGCGTTATGAGTTTACGTCTGGAGGCCGGTGATGCGGGCGCTCTTTTACAGGCGTTTGATTTGTACGATAATATGCGCGGCGGATCTCTTGTGATGTATGGCGAGGCGGCCAGTCTTGATACGCCTCGTATTATCAAAGGACATCTTGAGATTTCAGATTTCAAAGTCATCAAAGCGCCGGTTTTGGCGCGCATTGTAAATGCGCTTAATCCCGTCGGAATTACAGAATTATTGGGCAGTAAAGGTATTACCTTTGAACGTCTCATGTCCAAGTTTGAGTGGGTAAGGCAATCAGAAGGCGATATTTATAAAATATCCGATGGCAAAACCAAGGGGCCGTCCATTGGCTTGACCTTTGATGGTCAAATTAACGAAGGCAAAGACACGGTAGATATATCAGGCACGATCGTCCCTGTATCAGGCCTTAATCGCTTTGTCGGTAAAATTCCGTTGATCGGAAATATTTTAAGCGGAGGCAAAGACGGAGCGCTGATTGCCGCGACATATAAAGTAAAAGGCCGCGGCGAAGAAACCGAGGTAAGCGTTAATCCCTTGGCCGCGCTGGCGCCGGGCATTTTGCGTAAAATATTGTTCGAAGATGATCCGAATAAAGAGTAAAGCGTTTAAACCTAGCTTATTTTAATCAGCGCGTGTTTTTTCTTGCTGGTTGAAACTTTTATATGGCCTTCATCATTTAGTAAATCTGCGGTAAGGATAAACGCCTGATCCGATATGGCGTTATCATTTACCTTTGCGCCGCCTTGTTTGATAATTCTGCGGGCTTCGCCTTTGGATGATGTCAATCCGGCTGCGCAAACGGCGTCCAGATAGGACAGTCCTTCGCCAAGCTCTGCTTGTGTGATCGTGACTGTCGGAAGGTCCCCGCCTACGCCGCCTTGTTCAAAGACTTTTTGCGCTGTGGCGGCGGCTGCTAGCGCAGCTTCTTCGCCGCGGCACATTTTTGTGGCCTCGTGCGCCAGAATTTTCTTGGCTTCGTTGATTTCTTGTCCTTCTAACGCTTCCAGACGCTTAACCTCATCCATAGGCAGTGTTGTAAAGCGGCGCAGTAATGTGCCGACCATTGCATCATCAACATTGCGCCAATATTGCCAGTAATCATAATGCGGCAACATATCCGGATTTAACCAGACTGCGCCATTGACCGTTTTGCCCATCTTCTTGCCGTCAGGCGTGGTCAAAAGCGGCGCAGTGTAAGCATAAAGCGAATATTGATGGGCTTTGCGGCCGAGATCGACTCCGTTAATGATGTTACCCCATTGATCGGAACCACCCATTTGTAAAATCGTGCCATAGCGCGCATGCAGCTCTACGAAATCGTAGCCTTGCATGACCATGTAATTAAATTCGAGTAAGCTGAACGGGCTTTCGCGCTCAAGGCGTGATTTCACAGAATCATAGCTTATCATGCGATTGACGGTAAAATGCGACCCGTATTCACGTAAAAACTCCAGATAGCCCAAACCATCCAGCCAGTCATTATTATTAACCATCAGAGCGTCGGTCTCGCCGTCACCATACTTCAGAAATTGCTTGAAGCACGTATCCTGAATGGAACGCATATTCTCTTCAATGGCGCTATCACCCAGTAATTTTCTCTGTTCGTCTTTGAAAGACGGGTCACCGATCTTGGATGTGCCGCCGCCCATCAATGTAATGGGGCGATGGCCTGTTTCCTGAAACCAGTGGAGCATCATAATGCCGGTCAGATTACCGATATGCAGGCTTTTGGCCGTTGCATCAAAACCGATATAGGCAGATTGAACGCCTTCGCATAGTTTTTTATCCAGATCTTCAAGGCCGCTACATTGGTAAAAAAAGCCGCGTTCCTGCATGATGTTTAAAAAATCGGATTTTAAGGCTGTCATTGTTTTTCTTTCATAAAATCTTATATTTGCAAAATACTATTACAGACTATTAGAGATTATATGTGATACCATAATGCGTTCTATGATGGAAGTTGTGATATGAAGGATATTATCATGCAAGATAAAAAAGTTTTTACAGCCATCGGGATGATGTCGGGCACGTCTTTGGACGGCGTTGATGTTGCGCTTTTAAAAACAGACGGGCTAACAGTTTTTGAACGTGGCCCCAATTTATTTATGCCTTATGAAGATGATTTGAAATCGCAGCTTCGTAGCTGCTTTGGGTTACGCAGTGATGTTGATGGACGAGTATTGCGCGCGGCGGCGGCGCTTACGGATGTTCATGTTGCGGCAATTGCTGAATTCTTGAAAGTGCATAATCTAAAAGGGGAGGACATCGATCTTATCGGATTTCACGGGCAAACGATACTTCACGACCCGGATAATGGTTTTACGTGGCAAATCGGTGAGCCAGATCGTCTGGCGCGTGAAACAGGCATTGGCGTTGTCGCCGATATGCGCATGGACGATGTGAAGGCGGGGGGGCAAGGCGCGCCGCTCGTGCCTGTCTATCATCAGGCTCTGATGCAGGAGCATGAAAAGCCGGTGGCACTTTTGAATATTGGCGGCGTCAGTAATATCACCTATATTGGCACAAATGACGAGGATCTTATGGCGTTTGATACGGGGCCGGGCAATGCGCGAATTGATAAATGGGTCAACGAAAATAGTGATAAAAATTACGATAAAGACGGTGCGTTAGGGCTTTCGGGCTCGGTGGATCACGCAGTGATTGAAGCATGGCTACAAAATGACTATTTCGCGCAGCCTGTGCCAAAATCGCTTGATGTTATGAAAAGCTGGGATACCGAATGCGCCGCGATTGCAGAGAAAAAATGGTCACTGGAGGATGGCGCTGCGACACTGGCGTGTTACACAGCCAAAACAGCCGCGCTGGCTGCAGGATATTACGACGCTGCGCCCCATGCATGGTATATATGCGGCGGTGGCCGCCATAATAAAGCTATTATGAACTATTTATCTGCAATACTGCCTTGTGAGGTGCGCGCTGTAGATGATCTGGCACTTGACGGTGATTTTATGGAGGCGGAAGCATTTGCATTTTTAGCTGTACGCGCCTATAAAGGACTGGCTTTGACGTACCCACAAACAACAGGCGTTAAAGAGCCTGTAAGCGGCGGCGTTTTCTATGATTGCGCGCTATCCGATGTAAAAGCGGTTTAGAGGATTTATGACCCAAATACTACCCTATAATGATGCTTCGATTAAAATAGCTGCCAAAGCCATCAGCGATGGCGATGTTGTGGCTTTTCCGACCGAGACTGTTTACGGTCTGGGTGCAAATGCGCTGGATGATAAAGCAATTGCCAAAATTTTTGAGATTAAAAAAAGGCCGCAGCATAATCCTTTAATTGTTCATTTCCATGATAAAAATATCGTAGAGCATTATGCCGAAATGAATGATACAGCGCGCCAATTGGCGGCGCATTTTTGGCCGAGACCACTGACGCTTGTCTTGCCTTTGCGCAGTGATAGCGGACTATCCGAATTATGCTCTGCGGGCCTGAAAACAATCGCTGTGCGCGTTCCTGCGCATAGAACGGCGCAGGCTCTGCTGAAGATGACAGGGCTGCCGATCGCCGCGCCAAGCGCGAATTTATCAGGCACGGTGAGCGCGACAAGCCCAGTTCATGTTATGAAGACTTTAAAAGGCCGCGTGCCTTATGTTCTGGCCGATGGTTTTGCAGACATAGGGCTTGAATCAACGATCATTGATTTAAGCACAGAAACACCGTGTTTGCTGCGTTATGGTTCTATTACCCAGAAGCAGATCGAGGATGATTTAGGACGCAAGATTGATGTTTTTGATTCTGCGCAACACATTAAAAAGCCGAAATCACCGGGGCAGCTTTTAAAGCATTATGCGCCGTCAATTCCTGTGCGGTTGAATGCTGTTGATGTTGAGGAGGGGGAAGCCTTGCTCGCGTTCGGGTCAACAAAATTTATGGGTCTGCGCAGCGGCGGTCATGTCAGTATTATGCCCTCAGCCTCCAAATTAAATCTGAGCGAAGAGGGTGATCTATACGAAGCGGCATCGAATTTATTCAAGATGCTGCATGATCTGGATATAAAAGACCACAGCGCTATTGCCGTGATGCCTATTCCAAAAATGGGACTTGGGCTTGCAATCAATGATCGTCTGGAACGCGCGGCAGCGGCGACAAAAATATAAGGACAAAAATTTAAGCCGCACTTCGGTGAAGAAGCGCGGCTTTTTTTTAGTGTTATGTTCAGCTTAACTAACTAAAACTGTATTTTTACTATAGCAATAAAGTGCTTTTAACACAATATAAAAATTCTTTTTATGGTCTTTTATTGCGGTTACTTTCGTCTTCCAGTAATGACAGCGATGAATCAAATTGTGCCAAAAGCATCAATTCAACCGGATTTTTAAGATTTTGGGATAAACCCAGAATGTTTGCAACACCTTTTGAGGGGCGTGATTGCATCATTGTGAAGTCTGTTTGGAAAAACGCTTTGTGAGCCTGCTCCATCGCGTTATCCATAGAAGAAGGATCTGTGGCGGCGTAAGCAGGTGAAATTGATTTTGTATCATTGGATGGCTGCGCGCCGAATTTTTTATCAAAAAACTCATAAACCTGCGCCAGTGAACGCGATTTTCCGGTGTCCATGTCATAAAATACATTTTTATTGGCCTTAGCAGCTTTCGGGAAAATATCGGCGGCGCGTTGAAGCGGGTTTTCTTTATGTGCGTCCAAAAACGAAGACGCTCCGCTCGCGCCAAGGAAATGCGCAAAGTAAAGCTCGGTCGCGCCAATTTCCTGTTCGCTCAAGGAGCTTTTGTTTAGAAGCTGCGCTTTGTTATCCGAGGCAAGCTCTGCGGCCATGACGGAGGCTATCTCGGGGTTTTTACGCAAGGCTAAAATTTCTTGTTTGATGGCAGGATCTCTGACTTTTCCGTTTTCTTCTATATGTTTGCTAAAATCGCCTAGGCCGTGTTTTTCGCCATGCTTTTGCATCATGTTCATCCATGTGCTTTCGATGAATTGATACAGGCCTGTTGCGCTGCTTGTTTTAGCTTTTACGTCTGTCTGGAAGCTGCTTTCGGCGGCGGCTTGTTCCATCATGTAGGAAAAATCGACGCCTGTTTTATTGCTTGCGGCATGGATTGCCTGCGTAACTGACGGGCCGGCGCGCTGGATTAAATCATTTAACCCATTGTTTTCGAAACTATTTTTTAAGTAATCTATGCTCATAATAAGATATGTGTCCTTTGACGCCGATATGTTCTGTTATTCATATTTGCAAAGGCTGTGCCAAAGAGTAATCAAATAGCAAATGTGTGCTGAAAACTCTCAGTGGTCACAGCGGTTAAAAAAGACTAAAATGATGAAAATAACTTTTAAATTACAACAGTGGAGCGTTTTATGAGCCCTTATCAGCCCCCGGTAAAAGACATGATTACTTTGTTAAAA
>Ga0136600_1001296_pt1 | contig 11670 bp, 10 predicted proteins | sample AntRauMFilla2698_FD_104634 | JGI IMG/M metagenome (GOLD analysis project Ga0136600, IMG submission 104634) | Saline lake microbial communities from Rauer Islands, Antarctica - Metagenome Filla 2 #698 | ecosystem: Environmental > Aquatic > Non-marine Saline and Alkaline > Saline | place...
TGACAGGCAACCATAGCAAATCCATCTGGAGTTACAGTTTCGTGTCTTGCTAGACCTCCAAACATAGAGATTGACCAAGTGTTTCCTCGCTGTTGAGCGTAAGCATTGACGGTACCGTCATCCCACTTACGATCAACGCTAAGAGTCTTACCTTCAGCCTTAATGATTGGTGCGTAAATACTTTCAACTCGGTCAAGAACGCTGTTGAAAGTAGACTCATCCATACCATTAGTTGCTTTCGCATCTACTGATATCCAGAGATTATTTTCTTCTACAATTCCTGAGTTGCCATGCTGATCACATGCCACTGTAGGCATGATAAATAGGGCCGCCGCTGCCGCTATGGTTAGGATTTCCTTTTTCATTAATTCCTCCTTGAATGAAAACAGGGTAATATTTAATTACCTGAAAATTTTTTCGTTTTTGTCGGGCTTTGTCTACGAAGTAAAAGCCTCTATTAAAGATGTAAGAAAGTATTGGAAGGGCAGCAAATTGACTGACTTAAATGCTCGGGATAGGGGTAGCTACATGTATAAGGTCATCGTTTTCGTCAACACTGAAGCTAAGGAAAATCTTAAAGAGGCGATGTTTAAAGCAGGTGCAGGGCGAATTGGTGACTATGATTCTTGTGCTTTTGAGACAGAGGGCATAGGCCAGTTTAGACCTCTTGAACAAGCAAATCCCACGATTGGCAGTAAGAATAAGCTAGAAAAGGTGCAGGAAGTCAGAATTGAGATGGTGGTTTGCGATGAAAAGATTACACATGTTCTGCACGCTATGAAGGAAGCCCATCCTTACGAAGAACCCGCTTATGATGTCTTTAAACACGCTGATATAGACTTTTAGCGAGCAGCCTCTATTTACTAAAATTTCCTAACGAAAACCTAACAGATTCAATCGTAACCTGTTTCGACTTACAACCTCTGATTTTCTACAAATTAACTATACACACTTACTCACCAAACTAACTTTCGAGAGGAGTTATTATGTACATCAAGAAACTAGCACTTAGTGCACTTATGGTTGGCGCCACAATCGCCAGCAGCAATGCTGCCTGTCCTACTTGGGCAGATAGTCTTCCTTCACAAAACGGCAAGGAAGTTTGCGGCCTTAATGACAATGCCGCTTACTCAGGATCTATCCTTCTTACTAGTGATAAGCTTTGGGTCTTAAGAGGTGGAGTATTTATTGGTGGAGATAATAAAGACCAAGGTACTCTTTCAATTGAGCCAGGCACAACCATTGTTGGTAAAACTGGTGCCGATTACCTCGTTATCTCACGTGGTTCTCAGATATTCGCTGAAGGAACAAAAGACGCTCCTATCGTCCTTACAACTGGTAACGCAGGCAACACGAGCCGTGGCCAATGGGGTGGATTAATCCTTAACGGTAATGCACCTATCAATACTTGTGGAACATACACTACGAGCACTCCTTGTGAAGCAACTGGTGAAGGAAACACTGGTGTTTATGGTGGGAATAATCCTCAAGATAATTCAGGAGTTCTTAAATTCGTAAGAGTAGAGTTTGCTGGGTTTGAAATTTCTCCAGATAACGAACTTAACGGTATTGCCTTCCAAGGTGTAGGTAATGGAACTATTGTTGATTATATCCAAGTTCACAAAAACTCTGATGACGGTATTGAATTTTTTGGTGGAACAGTTGACGTTAAGCACGTTGTTTTAACTGGTAACAGAGATGATTCAATGGATTGGACTTCAGGTTGGGTTGGACGCGCTCAATTTGTGATTATCGATCAGTTTGAAGATGCTGCAAATAACGGTATTGAAGCTGATAACCTCAAATCCCCAATGGATGCTACTCCTAGATCAAATCCAATCCTTTCAAACTTCACTGTTCTTGGAACAAAAGGTGCAGCAGCGAAAGGTGGATCAGCTCTTCTTTTAAGAAAAGGCTCTGCGGTAGAGTTTAACAACTCAATCTTTTCAGGATTTAAAATGGGTTGCCTTGATATTGATGATAAAGCAACAGCTACGAGTGGTGAAGTTCTCTTTCTTGGTAACTTCCTTAACTGCGATACTCCTTTTGAAGTAGAAGCAGGAGAAGCATGGAATGTAGCTGATTTCTTCACTACAGCTGACTTCAATGAAATTATGGATCCTATTCTTAACGGATATGTTCCTGCTACAAATTCTCCAGTATTAATTGGCGAAGATGTAACTCCTTTTGGACCACGTCACGGTACATGGTTCACAGCAGTTGATTTTGCTGGAGCGGTAAAAGACGCAAACGACACTTGGTATAAAGGTTGGACTAATCTGGCCAGAAACTAGTCAAATCTCAGGGTGCCTTCTACTGTCTCTCTTGAAGGCACCCTATTTTGAGACGTGAGACACCTCAAAGAGATTTCATAAATTAAGAGAGACAACGTTTTTTAAGAGAGACACTTATGAAAACATTTAATCTAATTTCGGAGGGCGTAATGAAGTCCGTAAGCTTAAAGTGGGGGCTAACGGTGATGGCCCTTTTTCTATCTACTTTTTCTATAAATGCTGATGCAAACAATAAGGCCATTAGTGTTCTTGCTCAAAAAATCGTCGACCTTCGAGCGGATGTAGAGAAACTCAATCTTGAAAATAACGCTGAAAAAGATTCACTTCAAAGTGAGCTTAAAAGTCTTCAGGCCAGAAAGGCCCAAGTCGATGCTCAGGCGCAACAAATAGAGCTCTCTGTTAAACAAAGCAGAGAAAGAATTGCTACCATTAAAGAAGAGCTGGCAAAGAAATCAACCACAGGCCAGGGGCTCTCTCCACTTCTTAAAGAAGAGATTAAGGCAGTTAAGTCTTGGGTAATGAACTCCATGCCCTTTCAAAAAGAAAAAAGAATCAAAGAAATAACTGATATTGAAGATGGTTTGGAGTCTGGTGTTCTGACCGGCCAAAAGGCACTCGCTAGACTTTGGGCTTTTGTAGAAGATGAGTTGAGGCTTGGCAGAGAAAATGGCGTTCATCGCCAAACTCTTGTCATTGACGGAGAAGAACACCTCGTTAGCGTTGCTAAGCTTGGAATGGTGACCATGTTCTATAAGACAGCTGACAATAAATATGGGTTCACAAGAAAGAACTCACAGGGTTCTTACTCTTTTATCAATATTAAAGAGAAGGATTCTGTAGAGCAGGTGGCCATCCTTTTTGATGGACTAAAAAAACAAATTCGAACAGGTTCTTACACTATTCCTAATGTATTTTAGGGGAAACAACTTATGAAAAAAATAACACTGACTTTAACAACGCTTTTATTTATGACCAGTTTCTCTTCTTTTGCTGAAGAAAGTCTTCTTTCTACTTACCAAAGAGAGCTGGCTTTTTTGATGGCCCAAAAAAGGACATTAACAAAGCAGAGTAAACTCATCAAAAAAGAATATGGGCAAAAGGTGAAATTAGCTGAAAGAGAGTTAAAGAAATCTCAAGACTCACTAGTCGCGGTAACGAAGCAAAATGAACTTTTAGGTTCAAAGCTAATGGATGCCGAAAGAGGTCTAGAGAATGTTGAAAATGCTAACTCTCTTCTTGATACAACTTTAACTCAGGCCAAGGTTAGCCTTGAAATTAATGATGAAAGCTGGGATTTGTTAAAGAACAATGAAAGCAAAATCAAGACTATTCTTTCAGGAGCACTGACAAAGTTAATTGATGGTGGGGAAGTGAGAAGTACTAATATGGACTTTTTCACCATTTCCGGAAAATTGGTTAAGGGCGAAACCTTAAAGCTAGGCCGAATTGCTGCCTTTGGCACTTATGAAGGTATGTCTTCTGCGCTAATGCCTGTGGGTCTTGGAAAACTTAAGATGACTGAGGTGGACTTGAGTAGAGAAGTGTCTGCATTGAAAGCAAAGAGTGAATTGAATAGCCTTCCGCTCTTTATATATGAATCAACTTCAAAGGGAGTTGAGCCAAAGAAAGAAAAATCCTTTATGGAGATTGTTGAAGCTGGTGGTTCAATCGCCTATGTCATAGTTGCTCTTGGCCTTGTTGCCTTAGTGTTGGCATTAGTGAGAGGTTTTCTTCTCTATACGGCGAGTCGTTTTGATAAGAATATTCTAAAAGATCTTGAGTCTGGAGATATTCAATCTATTGAAAGCAAAGTTGAAAAACAGAAAACACCTTTTGATCGTGTTCTTGGAAAAACTCTTGCTTCTCGCGATAAAGATCGTGAAGCAAGAGAAAATGTCATTCACGAGTCTATTCTCGGGGAGCTTAATTTTCTTGATAAGTTTGGGGCGATTATTCTCGTTATGGCCGCTGTTGCTCCATTACTTGGACTGCTCGGAACGGTAACAGGAATGATTTCGACATTTGATATCATTACCGAGTTTGGCACTGGTGATCCAAAACTTCTTTCTTCTGGTATTTCAGAAGCACTCATAACGACAAAACTTGGTCTTGTTGTAGCGATCCCTAGTCTTCTTCTTGGCAATCTTTTAGGTGGATGGTCTGGAAAGATCAAAGTCATGCTCGAGAGAGAGGCACTGAGACTTAGTAATAAATTTGATAAGGATAGTTTGAATGCTTAATAAAATCATTGAGCTCTATTTTGCCGGTGGCTTTGTAATGCCTCCTTTGATCATGGGGGCAGGACTCCTTTGGTTTGCCATGACTCAAAGGATTTTACTGCTTACAAGTGGTGAGTTGGGAGTTTTTCATAGCTTTAAAACGGGAGTGGATGAAATTCTTAATAGAGAGGGAACAAAAGCTGATGCTGAGCTTTTCCTTAGTGAAATGGAAGACGATCTTAGCCGCTATAAAATTATCATCAGAACCGTAGTGGTGCTTGCACCTCTTTTGGGTCTTCTTGGCACAGTAAGCGGCATGATTGAAACATTTGATTCCCTGGCCGAGATGAGTCTATTTTCTCAATCTGGCGGTATTGCTGGAGGGATTTCTCAGGCTTTAATCACCACACAAATGGGATTGGCCGTGGCCATTCCTGGGCTAATTATTGGCAGGCTTTTAGAAAGAAAACAATTAAATCTACTTGTTGAAATGGAGCGCATTCTTGAAGTGAGCTTTAAACCCAAAGTAAGTAGAGACGGAGGCAGTCATGCGTAGGCAATGGCGAAAGGAAGAGGAAGCACAGGTTGATATGTCTCCTCTTATTGATATGGTTTTTATTCTCCTTATCTTCTTTATGGTTTCAACAACATTTGTGAAAGATATGAAGTTGGATCTCGAAAGACCTGGGGCATCAAGTGCAGGGCCCGCAAGTACAAAGAGTGTGCGTGTCTATATTGATCAAAACGCCAATGTCTTTGTTGATGGCCAGCCCACAAGGGTTTGGGTTCTTCAAAGTAAAGTGAGAGAACTTCTTAAAAATAGTGCTAGTGAATCTGTCCTGGTTATAACTGACAAAGGTGTTCCAGCTGAGAGATTAATTGAAGTTGTTGATGCTTGTCGATTAGCAGGGGCAAAAGATGTTGGTGTTGCTGCTGAGAATGAGGCCGGGTAATGATAAAGATAAGCACTCAAAATCGTAACAGGTTTCTTAAAGCACTGCCAAGTATCGGTGGGCTTTTTGGAATTGTTTTTGTGATGGTGGGTCTTGTCTTTATGAATGGTCTTGAGGGTCCAAAACGCAATAAAGGTGGCGGTACAAGTACAAGTTTTGACTTAAGCCAATTAAAGAAAAAGAAAGAGAAGAAAAAAAGTGTCGTTCAAAAAAGAAAGCCTAAAAAGAGCAAACCAAAAATTGCACCTCCAAGCCTTGCAGGTAGTTTATCAGGAAGTAGTTTTGGGCTCGGCCAATTTGAGTTCCTTGGAAGTGGGGCCGAAGGCCTTCTGGGTGATGCCACCAATGTTATTATGACTGAGGATACTGTTGATGAAGTTCCCAGAGCAAGTTACAGACCGCCTTTAAAATATCCTGATGTTGCTAGAAAGAGGGGCATAAATGGACATGTACTTTTAAAGCTTCTTGTGGATGCTAGTGGCAATGTCCAAGAAGTTAAACTCCTTTCAAGTGAACCAGTAGGGATATTTGATCAAGTGGCGATGACCTCTGTTCGCGATTGGACATTTGAGCCCGCCAATTACAAGGGAAGCCCAGTAAAGGTGTGGGTAAAACAACGCATTAGTTTTAATTTAAATTAGTTATGAAAATATTATTTATGATAACCATTTTTATTTATCTTTTGTTCTTTGGGTTTCTCGGAGTTAATGCTGAGATTTTCGGAGCTGAGGGTGAAGATTCGCCATTGGAGCTTGTCGCTCTTTTGATAAAGAATCAAAACTACTCTAGAGCTGCAGGAGTTCTTAACCAAATAAAAGATCCCCACGAAGTTATTCCAGAGCGCTACTTTGCTCTTAAAGGAATATTAGAATTAAAACAAAAGAGATATAAAGAGGCGCTTGTTAATTTTAAAAGTGCTGAAAAAGAAAGTCTTAAAAGTAGTGATCTCTATGAAGGGATGGCCGAGTGTTATCTTGGTCTGAACCAACCGACAGAGGGAATCAAGCTCTTAAAAGAAAATAAAAAGGCGCTCTCCCAAAAGCCGTACTACTTTCAACTTCTCTCTTCTCTCTATTTTATGAATACTGAACTAGAGAAAGGTTGGAGTCATCTTAACTTAGGCCTTGAAAAGTTTCCAAAGCATTTGGACCTTCATAAGCAAAAATGGTTCTACCTTATGGAAAATAAGCTTTTTAATGTTAGTTTTAAAGTGGCCACTCATATGGTTGATCACTTTTCACTTACTGCCCTTGATATTGCACGAATGGGTCAAAAGTATCGTCAAAATAGTGAAGCAGAAAAAGCTGTGCTCTTTGGTGAAATGGCGCTTCTTATAGATCCTACCCATGAGGAGATTGTTAAGGATCTCGCGAGAAGTTATCTGAAAAAAGAAAATTACATGAGTGCTGCTAGGCTCTTCTCAGGTCTGGCAAAGAAACAACCAAAGTTTCTTGTCGAGGCGAGTGAGCTATGGAGAAAAGCAGGTTATCCGATGCATGCGGAAAGATTGGCGCTTGAAATTCGCGATCCGCAAAAGAAGCTCAAACAAACCATAACACTTGCTCTTTTAAATGAAGATTTTAATAGAATGTCATCATACGCAGATGAATCCTTAAGGAGTGATCTCAAAAATGATCAAGATATTCAATATGCTCTCGCTTATGCTCAATTTATGCTGGGTGATTTCAAGGGGGCCGCAAAACATTTGAATTTTATTCAAAGAGCGGACCTTTTTAAAAAAGCTGTGGCGTTAAAAGAAGCAATGGCATCTTGTGAAACGGGGGATGTTGTATGTCTTTAATAAATAATAACTTTCTCGTAACTAAAGCTTTTATCTTTTTTCTTATCTCTTTGAATGCGCTATCTATGGGCACGTTTCAAGGTGTTGGCTTTCGTGATGGTATACCGACTGCAGGTATAGAGATTGTTCTTGATGGTATTGAGGTTCTAAAGAGTAATGAAGAAGGCCAAATCCTTAAGGAATTAACAGATGGTAGGCATTTCTTTGAAATCAAAAATGGAGAAGAAATTCAAACAGTATCATTTGTGATTGGTGATGATGAGGTAACTCAGGTTCTGATCAATACTTTTTCAAATAATGTGAATGCTACATCATCTATTTCAGAGCCAGAATTAAAGAAAAGAGCTGATCCCAATGCACCTAAAGGTCAAATTATTGGTAAGGTGATTAATAATGAAGGTGAAAAGGTCGCTGGCGCAAAGGTTTTTGTGACAGGCCTACCTGACACTTATGTTACTAATACTAACGGTGAATTTACCATAATGGCTCCAGAGGGACGTTATAGTTTATCTGTTATTCATAAGCTCTATGCTACTCAAGTTCTTCCCAATCAAACTGTTATGGAAGGCAAAGAAAAGAGAGTGAATATTTCTCTCCTACCAACGGGGCTTGAACTTGAAGAATTTGTTGTCGTCGCTCCCCATGTTAAAGGCTCCCTAGCTTCCCTTATTGAAGTAAGAAGAAAAGCTTCGACTGTTGCTGATGTTCTAGGAGCAGAACAGATGAGTAAAAGTGGCGACTCTAATGCTGCTTCCTCTCTTGCTCGAGTTACGGGGCTTACTGTTGTTGATGGTCGTTTTGTTTACATTAGAGGATTAGGAGAGAGGTATTCCAATGTCCTTTTGAATGGTACGAGTCTGCCAAGTCCTGATCCCACAAGAAGAGTGGTTCAACTCGATCTCTTTCCTTCTGGAATCCTTGAGAGCATGGTAATTCAAAAGAGTTACTCTCCTGAACTTCCTGGAAGTTTTGGGGGTGGTGCCGTAAACCTTAAAACTAAAGATATTCCTGATGAGTTTACGGCTAAAGTGACCTTGTCTACTTCATATGAAGACGGCCAGGGAGAAATGCTCAACTATCAAGGCGGTAATAAGGACTGGATTGGTATTGATGACGGCACCAGGAAACTACCAGACGCTATCGCTAATGCGACTGCCAATGGCAGAAATATTCCTGTTGGCTCACCTGATTCGGTAGCATATGGTTTGGCCTTAAATCGTAATTATAATGTCACTAGTAAGAAAACGAATCTTCCTCCTGGTTTGAGTTTTTCTATTGGAGATACTCTCAGATACCGAGGAAAAAAGTTTGGAGCTAACTTCGCTGGGCTCTACAGTGATCGTTTTTCTAATGATGAGATTTTTAGGCAAGAAATAAATGCTGTTTCTGCATCCGAACAAAGTGTTGATGGAAGTCGCTTGAATAGAAGAAGCCGCCGCGATGTTAACCTTTCGGGTATGCTGAATTTGGGGATGGATCTTGGAGCAAAAGCTGACATTCGCTCCAATACCCTTCTACTTAGAAAGACAAGTAATCGGATAGAAGTGAGAGAAGTTAAGACTCAAGACAATAACTTAGAAGAGACTTACTTTGAGTGGCAAGAGCGTCAACTCTTTAGTCAAATACTATCAGGAACCCATCAGTTGGGTAGCGACAAAGACAGGCAGTTTATTTGGAAAGGAAGCTTCTCTCAAGCCGAAATGGATCAGCCTGATACTAAGTTCTATCAGCATATTATTGATAATGGAGTGAGGCGCTTTGATAATACAGGACGCTCAAATGAAAGAGTTTTTGGTCAAGTTAAAGATATTGTTCGTGAAGGTGAGGCAAAGTTTAGAGTACCCCTGATTAAAAGTAAGAACTTTTCTCTCATCTCCAAAGTTGGAGCAGGAATCATTACTAAGAAAAGAGAGAGTTCTTTTAAGCGTTTTAAGTACGACGTGGATACCGCTAGAGCAGCGACGATAACTGGCAACCCAAACCTTCAAAGAGAAACTCCAGAGGAGATCTGTTCTGATGAAGTTATCCGCCAGGGTGCTTGTAATCTTATTGACACAACAACCGCTGCAGATCGATTCGAAGCAAACCAGACCCTCCGGAGTTATTTTCTTGAAACTGAGACAAAAGCTTTTGAGAGCTTACGCTTAAATGCTGGTGTTCGCTTTGAAGATAGCCAACAGGATATTTCTACTTATCGTGGTCAAAATAGAACACGTGTTGGTAATAGCCTTATTATGAAAGACTATCTGCCTGCTCTAGGCCTAACTTACTTTATGACTGAGAAAACTCAACTTCGTCTTGGTTACTCTGAAACTATTAGTAGACCAGCTTTTAAAGACCTAAATCCAGAGGGTTACTTTGATGATGAAAGAGACCGTTTTGTTTCTGGTAATCCTAATCTTAGGGGAACGGTAATACGAAATCTTGATGCGAGATTTGAATGGTACTTTGGCAATCAAGAAAATGTCAGTGTCGGAGTCTTTTCTAAAGAGTTCTTAAACCCAATTGAGGAGGTTGCTGGAAAGTTTGATGATGCTGGCAATCTTACTTATCAGGAAGGTTCTTTTCAGTTGGCCAATGTAGGAAATGCAACGGCACGTGGCTTTGAAATTGAATTTCGTAAGAACTTTTCTTTCTTTGGGAAAAACTTTGAACCTCTTGCTCTTGGAGGTAATTATGCGCGTATTGAAAGTGAGATGAGTATTTTCGACAACCTTACTTCGCAGATTACTAATCCTAATCGTCCTCTTCAAGGCCAAAGCCCTTACGTAGTGAATGTTAATCTTGATTACGATAATAAGGATACAGGCACTAATGCAACGGTTCTCTTTAATGTATTTGGCGAAAGGATTGACACCGTAGGGACCGAGAAAAGGGCCGATACCTACCAGGAACCTTTTAATCAATTAGACTTTGTCTTTTCCCAAAAATTTGGAGAAAATTTTAAAAATAAAATAAAATTTAAAGTTCAAAATATTATTGATCCGGAAGCAGAGCTGACCCAAGGAGGAATCACTAAAGAGATTTTTCGAAGAGGCCGGCGTGCAAGCTTAAGTTTTACGAGGGTATTTTAATGACTAATTTACGACTCTGTTTTTCTTTGATTCTATCCCTTACGGTCCTTTTTGGCTGCGAGCTTCATGAGCAAAACTCTGTAATAGGAGAAAAACCTGATGCATTGGTGGTTGATCTCAAGGCAATCGACGGTCTTCTCGCTGGCATCCTTCAAGATGACATCGGCAAGGTATCTGAAATAATAAATAACTCATCTCTTGAACTAAATATACCCAATGACCAAGGAAAGTTACTTCTTAATGAAGCGGTAAAGTTAGAAAGGGTCTTGATTGGTAAAGTTTTGATCGATAAAGGTGTTGATCCTAAAATGAAAACTCAAGACGGAGAAAGTGCTCTCTCTCTAATGGAGATCAGTGAAAATATGGCCGTTTGGAAAAATATATTAGAAAAGGGCCTTATTACCGCCAGCTATATGGAGAAAGACTTCTTCGAAACACTTTCAACTGCAAATGTAAGCGAGCAAAGTAGGGCAATCACTAGGTTAAGAGAGCACACTAAAAATGGCATAGACTTTGATGCTAGAGATGATTCTAAATTTACCTTTCTTATGATTGCCTCTAGCCGCGACCTCGTTGAAGTCGTGAACTTCCTCTGCACATTCCCTCAGACTGATCCAAATATTGTCGTTGAGCGAGGTAGACGTAAAGTAAAGTTTACTGCGCTTAAGTTTGCTACAACTGCCCAGATGAAGGATGCTCTTGTTGATTGCGGTGCAACTGAATAAAGAAGCATCGCAATGTGTCTCCTTTGTCATTATTGCGTCACATTGATGGCCGTTTAGGCTTTCTTTATTGTTTTCCTCGTCATTTCCTTTAATAATGACCCCCTAACAATTTTATGGAGGATTTATGAAAGCTCTTTTACTTTACGCTTTAATAACGAGCATGACCTTTGCCGTTGGCAACGGAGATAAGGCCCCTGAGTTTTCTCTTCAAGGTCACCCTAAAATGGAAAAGTTAAGTGATCACAGAGGGCAATTTGTCGTTCTTGAGTGGTACAACGACGGCTGTCCCTTCGTAAGAAAGCACTATGACTCAAATAATATGCAGGCACTACAAAAAAAGTATGGGCAAAAGGTTCACTGGCTAACCATTAATTCGAGTGCGAAAAATAAGCAAGGTTATCTCGCGAGCGCTGATGCTGCTAAAGCAAAATATACGCAAGAGCAAATGAAGGCCATGGGTCTTTTAATTGATAGCTCTGGCGATGTTGGACAAGCCTATGGTGCGAAGACAACTCCTCATATGTTTGTTATTGATCCCAAAGGCAAAGTTGTCTATCAGGGTGCTATTGACTCAAAGCCTTCTGCTGATGCTGGAGATATACCA
>Ga0136600_1001298_pt1 | contig 11658 bp, 7 predicted proteins | sample AntRauMFilla2698_FD_104634 | JGI IMG/M metagenome (GOLD analysis project Ga0136600, IMG submission 104634) | Saline lake microbial communities from Rauer Islands, Antarctica - Metagenome Filla 2 #698 | ecosystem: Environmental > Aquatic > Non-marine Saline and Alkaline > Saline | place...
CCGGGAACAGCAGCCTTGGCGGAGGTGCTACAACGGCCACCGATAGCTACATCTATGAGGAAATTCCGACGTCGGCGGACCTCCGGGGGCCGCTCGTGTTTACCGTCACCCCCGACGAGAGCGCCACCATGACAAACCTCCCCCTCGACGCGGCGATCTCCTCTTCCTTGGTCTGGTTCGACGTCGAGGACGAAGACGGGAATTCCGTCCTCGCGGACAACAAGTTCATCGATGGCAGTGACGACGACTACACCCTCCTCGAGGACTTTGTGAGCGTGAACCTCGTCGCCGGGACGACCTACCGCTTCGAGATCTACGCAAGCGATGCAGAGAACGGTCTCCGCTTCGCCGGCTGGGATCTCTACACAGACAGCGAAGGAAACAATCCTGGCGCCACCATCGAGATCCTCGCCTTTAACGACTTTCCCTTGAGCAAGCTCGGATTCCAGTTCCAGGGATTCAGGGGTTCGTTGGCGCACGCCAGCACGGACACGCCGACGATCCTCCAAGGCACGTCCCTCGAGAGCTGCTTCCAGGGCGCGACCTTCACCACTTTCCCCGGACTGGACTCTTGGGCCATGGAATCCGTGACCAGTCTCGCGAGCGCCTTTGAAGGCTGCACAAACTTTAATCAAGACATCGGCAGCTGGACTACGTCCGAGGTGACCACGTTAGAGGCAGCCTTTAAGGGTTGCACGGCCTTCAACCAGCTCCTCGTTGACTGGGACACCTCAAAGGTGACCTCCTTACGGTCGACCTTTGAGGATTGTGTCTCACTGAATCGCAACTTCTATATTACAGACACTCGAACATGGGACACCACCAACGTCACGGACGCCTCTTCCATGTTCCGGGGGTGCACCACGATGGGCGCGAGAGCCCTCTTCCGGATCACAGGGACGACCACCGACCTGAGTTTTATGTTCGACAGTTGTACACAATTTAGCGGCACCCGGCTTCAAATGTGGGCGGTGCAAAACGTGACCTCCTTCGAAGCCATCTTTAAGGATTGTGCGGCCTTCGATCAGGCCATCTCCGCGTGGGACATCTCGAGCGCGACAAATATGGCGAGGATGTTTCAGGGCGCCACAATCTTCAATGACGACATTACGACCTGGAACGTCTCGAGCGTCGTGACCATGGAGAACATGTTTAGCGGCGCCGCGAGCTTCAACCGGGACGTTGGCCTTTGGGACGTACAGAATGTCACAACAATGAAGGGTATGTTCGAGGATGCCACGAGCTTTAACGTCGATCTGTGGCGATGGAAGGACAACTACGGCGGAACTGCTCTCGCAAAGGTCGTCGACTTCAGCTATTTCCTTTCTGGCGCGTCAGGTTTCACGCAAGCCATAGACTGGAACCTTGGCCCAAATCTCACAACGATGCGTGGCATGTTTGCGAATTCGGGCCTGTCCTCAACTACATTCTCCACTACCGTCGCAAACTTCCGAGGAAGTGTTGCTAGCGCGTCGACTCCCACGGGCGTTAACTTTCGGGGACAAGACGGCATGGAGTATACAACGGCCGGACTCGCCGCCCGTCAGATATTGAAAGACACTTATGGATGGCTCTTCGAGGAAATCCCGACCACGAGTATCTCTGCGACGGCGACGGCGACGCTGTACGGTCCCGTTTTATTTACCGTCACAATCGGGAGCGCCGACGTGACGATGACGAATCTCCCCCTCGCGAGCGGCTCTACCATCGATGCAAGCGCGATCTGGTTCGACGTCGAGAACGCCCAGGGGAACTCCGTCCTGGCGATACCGCTTGTCACATATGCGGACGATTCTGGGGACGATTACACCCGCCTGGACGCCTTTTCTAGTGTCGTCCTCGTGAAAAACACGACCTATACATTCGAGATCTTTTCTAGCGACGAGTCCTCGGGATTGAGCTTTCAGGGCTGGAACGTCTACGATAACAACGGAGCAAATCTCACTTTATACAAATTCAATGGATTTCCCTTGGCAACAACAGGGTCGCAGTTCGTGTACTTCAGTGGAGCGACGGCCGTCGATTTGGACGCGCCCACGATTCGGACGGGCACGAGTCTCTACGAGTGCTTCCGTTCATCCTCATTTGAGACATTTGGTGGCCTCGAAAGCTGGTCGACGGTGGGCGTCACAAACATGAGCCGCATGTTCATAGATAATGCCACATTCAACCAAGACCTCAATGGCTGGGACACTTCAAGCGTGACGACCTTCTTCGGATGTTTCAAGGGCTGCGCGGCTTTGGATCAGAATTTCGATGCGTGGAACGTCTCAGCTGCCACCGATATGACAACTATGTTTCGAGACTGCACAAAATTAGGTGAGACCACGGAGGCGCGCATGTTCGTCGTGACGGCCGCAACAACATCTTTGTGGTTGACGTTCTCTGGATGCCCGTTCATGAACTCGCCCGAGATTTCTTCCTGGGCCGTGGATAACGTGAGCGACTTTCGAGACACCTTCCGAAGCTGCTCGGCCTTCGACCAGAATATCTCTGGTTGGGATGTCGCGAGCGCGACGACTTTCGCAAACATGTTTAACGGCTGCTTGGCCTTTAACCAGGACATTTCGGCGTGGAACGTCTCGAGCGCGACGACTTTCGCCGACATGTTTCACGACGCCGTCGCCTTTAACCAGGACATCTCGACGTGGGATGTCTCGAGCGCGACGACTTTCGCAGACATGTTTCACGGCGCCAGCGCCTTTGACCAGAACCTAGGAGCCTGGGCCTACGACGCCGACGCCGACCCCGTGGCGGCGAAGCTTGGTGCCTCCGTCGGATCTATGCGAGGCATGTTTGCATCGTCGGGCATGTCTCCCTGGAACTTCTCCGACACCCTTGTGGACTTTTATAACTCGGTCGACGTGAACGGTCTGCCCACTGGCGTCGACTTTCGTGACCAGGAAAATATGGTGTATCACCGCGGCGCAGAATTCTCCGCGGACCAATTATTCGAAAATTATGGTTGGCTCATCGACAGCCCACTCGTGCTCAAGGACCATGTAGTCTACGAAGAGGACTACGGATGTCCCGGCTATGAGTATGCCCCGGCAACGACCGGGAAGGCAACTCTCTCCGTAGACGTTCCCGACATCGTCATCGCCACGGACCGAGTCACGGTGGAGTTCACCATGAAGTTTGAAGAAGTGTCAAGGGCTTTCCGCCTCTTTGCCCTCGCGGCGGGCGCGGCAGAGACGTATGGGATAGTGGTTTTCAGAAACTCGTCCTCCACAAACTTCTTTCGACTACGTCTGGTGGACGTCGACGATTCCAGAACCAGCGCCGACTTTTCTCTCGCAGAGCACCTCGGTGTCTATAGCCACTTTGTGTTGAGTAGCAACCCCGGTGAAGAGATGACCTTCTCCGTGAACGGAATCAGAGTCGCGGAGGTGAGTTTGGCTGGCCTTTCATTCACTGCACCGATGACGACGCTCCAACTCGGGGGCGATGTAAACCGAGCGGATTCTTCATCGCGCGGGCTTGTTCAAGATCTGAGACTTTACGATTGGGCCTACGACGCCATCGAAGGCGATGTCCAAACTTTGTTCACCAACGCAGGCGTCTGCGCCTCGACTGTCGGCAGCGTTCTCGATCAAGAAGTAGCTGGCTACCGACAAGCGGCACAAGACTGGTTCCCCGATGAGCTTGATGAGAACGGTAACTTTGTGTCGGAAAGTAGGAACAACGGGACCGACGACGAACCCGCGACCGTCGCCGTAACCCAACCAGGCGAGGATGGCAACGAGTGGGAATTCAGGGCCGACCAGTCGTTCGACGGGCTGGGCATTGGCGGAAAAAATCCCACGGTGCCCGTGCGATTTGAGCCCCAAGAATTTGGAGTCTACAAGATTCGGTATCCCACAAACAAATTCCTCCAGACCTATAAAGATGGCAACGATTACCGGTCATATGCATACACGCCTAGCGAGGCTGCCACGGCTACTAGTTCCTCCTCGTTCGAGACTATTGGGGGTGCTAATGGGGGTGGGGGTGACACCTACGTCGCAGCCTATGCCGGTGTCAACCCAGCCAGCGGCGATAACCTCTACAGGCTCTACAAAGGCGCCTCCGCGACCGCCTGCGCAAACGCAAACCACCTGGATGCTGCGCGGAACGACAGGGAAATCCGCGAGCGGGTGGTCGACGGCGGTGACTCCAAGACCGAGACCATTGGGCTCGCGTTCGAGATGACCGAAGGAGGCAAGCTCGAGACCCTCTGCTTCACGGACCTCATCATTGACGCAGTGGTGTGAGCTTTTCACCTTGTTTTTTCATTGCCACCCCCCCTTGGAAAAAGAAAGCACGATGACAACACTAGAACCCCCCTTCCAAAAAAAAAACCAGGAGGGGCCCCGCCGTAAATAGAAGCAATAGAAGACCACACCCCGCAAGCAAAGCACAAAAGCAAGGCAGCAGGAGAGGCAAATGGACACTATCATGGATGATGTCATAGACAGCGCTACTACTACCGACGATTCGTGTTCCCCGAGAAGCAAAAGAAGAAAAGTCTGCGAGGAGAATCTCGAGGAAGACGTGTGGAGAACACTTCCGCCTCTGGCGCCGCCGGCGCCGCCGGCTCCTGGCGACGCTCGACCGAGGGACTCACTGGGTCTTCTCATGATAGAAACGTGCTCGTTATGTGGACGGCCAAACCAGAGGGCGTTTACGTGGTGTCATCAAGGCTGCCACTTTTGCGCGACATGCTCGGCGGGAAAGACGTCGACGTACTGCGAAAAATGTGAAAGTAGCTTGAAGGAGACTCTCCTCCACTTCAGCGTTCCAAAGCCGCTGTTGTGAAGAACGTTCAGACCCCGAGCCGACACATCGAACCAGCGTCGGAGAGATTGAAGATTCCGCGAGCGCCGGGCTGAACGACGCTGGCGTCAAATGACTCGCCGTCCCTCAATGCTTCGAAGAGATCGTCGCCCTCGTTTTGTCCTCGTCGTAGTTGAAAGTCGATTCCGTTGATGGTGATGGATCGGAAATACTTGTTTCTACGTAATTTTGATTTCGTTTCAAATAGATGTCCTACAATAATACTTTCGTTTTTTAGCGTAATACTGAAGCTACCGCTTTGGCAGCGTTCTCCGCGAGTTCGCTCGAGGTAGCATTTCGTGAGAAAGGGCATTGTGTCGCAGGACAACTTGGAGGAATCGAAGGGGTACTGCCTCCTCTCCATGGCTTTTTTGAGGGCGTTGTTCTACCGTGATGTATTTTTTCCCCCTCAATTGTTAGCGACTATATAGTAGTTTGTAGGGGCGGAGAAATGTGACCCTTGCATAACAACAAAGCACTACTCGTTTTTGCGAAAAAGAATGCCGCCAACGTCAGCGCTCATCGTCGAACCAAGAAATCATCGGGCGCTTTCTTGGGTCGTTCGGAACATGCGCGAGGCGCTGCCCGAGAATATTCCCATACACATCCATCACGGAGAAAACAACAAGGCCTTTGCCGGGGCCATTGCACAGGCGACGCCCAATGTTCACCTGACAAACATGGCCGTCGAGAATCTGACGATCAATGAGTACTCAAATTACATGACACGAGCGTCCGTCTACGAGGGGCTTCCACGAGGTCACACGATAGTGTTTCAAACCGACTCTGGCATGTGCGACCCGAAGAATCCATCACACATGAAACGCCTCGACGACTTCGTCCAAAAATACGACTACGTCGGAAGTCCGTGGCCGTGGTGGACGACCGGAGAGGTCGGTGGCAACGGGGGAATTTCTCTACGAAATGTTGAAACCATGGCGCGGCTTGCGCATGACATCGAAGCTCGCGCGACGCGTCGCCACCCCGAGGATGTTGTGCTGAGCCGTCTCTGCTCGAGCGACGCCGCATGTCGCATGCCGACGGTCTTTGAGGCGGTGAAGTGGAACAACCAGCACAAAGGCTTCGATGCCAAGGACGTGAATTCCGAGATAAGAGTCATCGATGGTGCGCGGTGCATGGTGCCGCGGGAAGATCCCATTGCGTTCCATAAGGTGGAGAACATCTGCCACCGCGCGGCATCGTGCCCCGGGAGATCCCTCATTCCCCACGACGGAGGCGCCAATATCCTGAGTCCAGAGGAAGTCCAGGCGGAGATCGCGCTTCTTCCGTCGATGTAGTGGAATCAATTTCTCCGCTCTACAAACAAGAAAGCAAGATGACCGATGCGAAGGCTCCAAAGGAACGTGGCACTCCAAAGACTTGGTACGTCTATCTCCTAACAACGCTCGATGAGAAGCGGACCTACATCGGCGCTAGCGTCGACGTCCAAAGACGCCTGCGTCAGCACAACGGCGAGATTTGTGGCGGTGCGCGCTACACGTCGCGGCGTCCGGGGCAGTGGAAAGTCGTGTCCTTTCTGACAATCGGTCATGACAAGATCAGGGCGCTCCGTACCGAGTACAAGCTCAAAAAACGCTCCAAGGGCGTGGCCCAGCGTCTCGCGAAGTTCCGCACGGTTGCGCGCGAGGAGGGGCTCGAGCTCGCCGTTCTGTAGCTCTCGTTCCTTTTCTATTTTTTTTTTTGAGGGGGTTTTGGACAAAAAGTGGTGGGAACGAAACTCCCAAAGAAACTCCCCAAAGAAAGTCAAAAGCAAAAATGACGGACGGTGTGGAGATGTCGGAATTGCCCGTAGGAGTGCCAGAGGCGAGAGCCGTCTCGGTTCCACAGGCATCCCTCGCGATGACGGGCCGTCCGACGATTGACAACGAAGTTCGGCGGGAAATTCGAAACATGCATAAACGATTGACGTGGTCCAGGAGGCTCTACGTGTCGAACGCTTCGGCCTTTCTTCTTCTCACCAGCATTTTTGCCAGAGCTGAATGGATGTTTGTTGTGTATTTTGCCGTGATGGCACCGCTCTACGTGTCCACCTACAACGTCATTCGCGTTCGCGCGAATGAGGGTCCGATTTTCCCGCTTGGAGCCATGCTCCTCGCCGAGACCCTTGCGCACTTCATCTTCGTCTTCACCCTCAAAATACCACCAGGAGTCCTGTGTTTCTACTACTTGTGCGACCTCCTCATCTTCAACCTCATGGCGAAAGTAAAGACGGCCCAGATCGCCCTCTTCCCGGAAGCACGCCATGTCCCGGCGAACGATCTTGTTGCGGTCGTTGTCGAGAGTGTGTCGTAGAAAAAATAGTTCTCTGCAAGTAACACAACTTCCACAACTTCCACAACACTCAGTCACCCCAAAAATGGAAGGTTCTGATGACAAGCACGGGGATTACACGGTGACGTCGAAGAACCTCCTCAAAAGATGGCGGAGTCATATTCGCATTTTGAGCATCGCCCACGGCCAAGCGTCCGATAAGAATAAAGAGTTGTATATCGGTCTCATGACCCCGGCCATCCTTCTACCGATCATCTTCGCTCCGATCGACGCCATGATTGGATGTACGTCCGACTACAGTGTCATCCGGATCGCGAACATCAGTGCGCTCGTAGCCACTGGCATTCTGAATGCCCTCGTGTCCTTCAATGCGTACCACCAGAAGGAGATCAAGCATGGCCAAGCCAACAACCGCTTGCGTGATTTGATGAACCTCATCGATACGGAAGCGTCGAAGGAGGTGAAGAATCGGACCCAAGCCGATGTCCTCCTCAACACGATACGCCTCACGGTGAACGAAATCGGGGAGAGCGCTCCAACGATCGCCGCCGCACCCTTCCTGGAGCAGCCAGTGCCATTGATCTTCAACGACGACCTGCTCGAAGCACCGCTGTCGCAGGAGGAGCTCGAGGAGGAGCAAGCGCTTCTTCTGAAGAAGGCGCTTCAGCACGGCACTCGCTTCTTCTACATGTTCCCGTGGCGCCAAGGCAAGGCAACAAAGTGAGGAGGCCAGGATCCTCACGAGGCCTCACGAGGAGAGGTGTGCTCCCGCCACCCGTGTGAGGGCGTCGATGTGCTCCTTGTCTTCCTTGATCCTCGGGAGGAATTTTGCGATGCTGTGTATGACGGCCTCGCCGGAGTCGAAACTGTGGTCCCCCCGGAGGCTCGAGCGGTCGAGGATGCCTCTGTCGGCCGTCTGAGCAAAGGGAATGAACTCGGGCGGAGATTTTTCCACGCCGCGTCCTCGCGAGGTCATGTCTCGCTCGACGATCCGCGTGTTCATATCCACGGTCGGACGTTCATAGCCAAAGGGAATTGATAAGTTTTGATCTTTCATGTTGTAGAACTTCTTTATTCGTCGGACCTGCGCGACGAGCAACGAGAGGTTTAGTCGCAGAGTGTGGAGAAATCCAGCGTAGCGCCGAACTTCTGTTTCCACCAGAGACTGCATGATGGCGGCCGCGACAAAAGTTCCTAGCTGCTGCCAGTCCTCGTTGGCGAGGTCAAAAGCACCCATGCCCGGAATCGACGAGATGTCGGCGAGGAAGTCTTCGAGCGTTGGTCGGAACGAGGCCGGATTCAAGTCTCGCGCGACTGCCTCGGGAATTTCCGCCAGCGGTAGGAGCGCGAGTGCGTTCGTAAAAAACTCTTCCATATTGTGTTGTTACTATTCTCACACACAAAAAAAAATGGTTTGCACCGGTCTGTCCGCCGGGGTCTCACACCACGGGCGGTCGTCTAGGAACGTTTGCTATTGCTTCGCGTCTTCATCTTTTCTCTTTCGCTTCTTTTTTGGCGCCGCCGGCGCCTCCGGTTCGGCTTTCTCCTCCGGTTCGGCTTTCTCCTCCGGTTCGGCTTTCTTTGTTTTTGTTTTCGTTTTCGTTTTCGTTTTCATTTTCGTTGGCGGCACATCCGGTGCGGCGTCCGGCGCGGCGTCCGGTGCGGCGTCCGGTTTGGGTTTCTTTGATCTTGTTTTCGTTTTCGTTTTTGTCGGCGGGGCAGTGAGGTCGGCAATGTGGTTCTTGGCGATGAGATATGCATCCGCCAAGTCATCTTTCTTCTTGTGTTGGACAAAGTACTGGGTCCAGGGATCAAAGGGATTTGTTTGGCCAGCAGCGCCAGAAGTTGCGGAGAGCTCGTCGCGGACAACGGACACTGCTAGCTTCTTGCGTTCGCCGTAGTCCTTGGGCACGGCGTGTCCAGCTTTCGACAGCTTTGTCCTCGCGCTGATGTGGGTGATAGTGGTCATGGGGTGTTGCAGGAGGAAATAGGCTTGGACAACGTGCTCGAGCGTCTTGTTGATGCTACTCGCAGCCCCAGCTCCGCGTCCGGCGGGTTGGATCTCGATGCAGACAGTGGTCGGCATGAAGCTTTCAAACTCGTGGGCTATCGACTGGAGGCCAGCAATGACAGCCGCCGTGCACTGCGATATTGTTGGTTTGCTGGGGAAGTTTTCTATTGACTCCGTACAATCCACAACTTTCCAGAAGACTACGCCGACTGTCGACGACATGCCACAGAGGGCCAAGTGTTTCAGACCGATGTCGCACCCGATGACGCGTTGTTCCTCGTGAGTCATTTTTCTGTTTGTCATTCAACAACAAAAGAAAAATTATGCCATCAACGCACGGGCGGTCGGAGGACCCAAACATGTGGTCTTGCCCCTTCCTGGATGTCTTTTGCGAGTGGTTGTGCGGTGTCGGAGAGTGGTGGACGGGGTCGCATGTGTCCAGACACCTCTCCTCGGAGTCGTCCTCGGAGTCGTCCTCGTGCGCGAGAGATGTGTCATCTTTTGATGACGATTTCTTGGAGCACCTCTTGGAATCCTCCTCCTTCTCCGAGTCCGAGGATTCGCCATACTCCCGTCTATACTCGACGGATGAAATCACTTTCTAGAATTCGTACTTCTCCGAGACGCCAGTCGTGAGAAACCGTAGTGGGCCCACCGAGGCCTTGATGTCGCCGTCGTGTATCTTCTGTCGGCGCTGGTGTTTCTTTTCATCTACGATGGAGCCTTCCGGATGATGAGCAGCGAGCTGGTCGATTCGAACGAGGGGAACTTCGAAGGGCGAGAACTGCTGGCGGGGCGTGACACGATTTATGTCCACCTCCGGCCGCTCTATTTCGAGCGGCGGGGGTTCGACGATGCCCACGTACTGGCCACCGGAAAGCTTGTGTTCCCTGGCGTCGTGCAGGCCGACGTATTCCGGCGCGGCGCCAGCGTTGGCGGCGTCCAGGGCGAGGCCCGAGACCGTCGGGTCTGCGTGGAGGAGTGCAGGATTCGCAAGCGAGCGCTCTTCGCGGCGTTCCTTGCCGACGCCGATGCGTGGTTTCGGAAGGTCGACGTCTCTCCGCACCATGGGAGTTGGTACGTCGATGTCTTGCATGTCGACCCGAAGACCGACCTGCTGTTCTCGCACGCGCCGGCGGCCGGCGTCGGCGGTGCGGTGTCTCGAGAACTCCTGGAGCTCGAGGACACTCTGGGGCGCTTCCACGCTACCGAGCCGCGTGCGGTCCTTCGACTCCACGGCGTAGCGCGGCGCAGCTTGGAGACCAGAGATGAGATTGTCCTTCTGTGGCGATTCCCAGTGGAGGTCTGGCCGCGTCGTCTGGCGATGTTCGCCCTTGGTTGTCTGGTGCGTCTGCAGCGGCGAATGGTCCATCTCGAGCCCTCTGAACGGCGTCATCGTCGGCTTCTGACCGACGACGACCTCGCCCGTGACCCGGAAGACGTTCTTTGCCACCACTTCGCCTTGCATCGGTCGTGTGTTGATCTGGGGAGCCGTCCGGTCCTTGTGGTAGTGGTTCGCCTGGGCATGGTCGTGGGCGGAGGGACCATAGGCCCTCATGGCTGGCGCCGCCGTGTTTTGACGCGTCGTCTTGGGAGTATACTCGGGCGTCGGCGTGAAGGAATCGGTTCTTCTGATGTCGGCGTCCGTCACGCGCATCGGCGCGCGACCGACTTTAAACTTGCTCGGCATGGATCTCGCCGCCGGCTGGTTCTGGGAAAAGACCATGTCCTGAGGGTCCCAGTCGCGCTTCTTTTCGCGGAGAACAGGGATGCGCGGCTGTGCCGACTCAAATTTGGCAAGGCGGTCGCCTTCCGCAACGTGGCCGAAGGAGACGGCCGTCGTCGGGAGATTGTCGACGCCAAACACGCGCGCCTTCATGCGCTCCTTGGGGTTCAATCCGCCGTCGATGAAGGCATCGCGGCGGACGATGTCTGCATTGACTGTGGCCTCGCCCAAGACCTGGTGAATGGACACGTCGTTGGCCTGGAGGCGCACGGGGGCGAGCAACCGCGGCGCCCTTCGTCGATCTGTCGAGAGGAGAGGGTGCGAGTCGGCAGCGCGCGTCGAGCCGATGTCGTGGAGCTCCCGGCCCGCGACCCGGACATCGGCCCCGGAAATGGGAGCAACTCGCTCGCCCACCGCTTTCTTGCTCCTCTCTTCAAACGCCGGCTTCCGCCGCCGGACAAAGGGCATCGCATCGGCTTCGGGCGGGTCGGCGACAAAACCCTGCATCTGACGACCCGAGAAGGAGTCCACGCTATCAAACCGCGGGTCGCGCGAGAGGCGCATCGTTTCAAAGGTCCCGTCGAGCTTCCAGAGACCCGCATCGCGCAAGTTGGTCGTGTTGGCCCGCGGCTTCCGAGAAAGTTGAATGTGTGCGCGGCCACCAGCTCCCGCCTCTTCCTCCTCCTCTCCTTGCACAACATCCGCGGTCGGACGTGGTTCGAACTCACTCAACCCCTTGTCGAAGCGATCGCTGTAGATGGGGTCGATCTCGAGGCTTTGGCCTCTATCCAGGACTTGCTGCAGTTGAACCATC
>Ga0136600_1001302_pt1 | contig 11628 bp, 19 predicted proteins | sample AntRauMFilla2698_FD_104634 | JGI IMG/M metagenome (GOLD analysis project Ga0136600, IMG submission 104634) | Saline lake microbial communities from Rauer Islands, Antarctica - Metagenome Filla 2 #698 | ecosystem: Environmental > Aquatic > Non-marine Saline and Alkaline > Saline | place...
CACTCCTAAGTTTGTCAGTGAATCTGTGACAGAAGCATCAACTTCTTTTTTAGCTTCCCCGGGTACCCAATCTTCGATATTGTAGTTCACTTCAAGCGTACTACCCCGGACAATTATCTCACTAACTTCGCCCGCCTTAATCTGAGTCACCACATCAGACAACGTCAACTGCGTTGGTTCTGGAGCTTGAGTTTCACTGAAATACGAAAAGACTGCCAAGACAAAAATCAGCATCACCACGGTAGACAGCATGTTATTCCAAAAGTTTCCGGGGCCAAGCGGCATGTTTTTGCCCACTTTTTTTAAATTTACCTTATGCCCTTTAGGGATTTTGGTAGTCGGTTCTTTAGTATCCTGCTTTGGTGTATCAGGATTTTTTTCCGCGTTTGTAACCCCTTGTGTCTCTGGGACTTCTGTCGAAACATCCTTGGGTTGCTTGTCTGATTGGTGTTTTGTCATGATCGCTATTATACAGAAAAAGCGCCTTGACGCTAGAGTATTTCCGTTTCAATACAACTAATTGTTTGCTATAATCCCTCGATGCTAAAATCAAGAACGATTTATCGCTCTACAACAATCAGATTAGTGCTTTACCCAATACTGATTTTGGCAACGTTGTACGTATTGCACTTCGCCGGAGACTTGCTCACCCCGATGAAGACATCTGACACTGATCGTGAACTGGCTGCTGAATATTTAGCCATCCACCAATTACCAACCCCTGACCGACCATTTGCCAGAGATGGTTGCACTCTATTCCCTGACAAACTACCTGGTCACGATTTTAATGCCGCTTGTCTTACCCACGATATAGCCTATTGGGCCGGAGGACCAACCGCGCTACAAGATTCTGCTAACCTCCAGTTTAAACAAGACGTAGAAGAAATTGACCCGCTGGGATTCATACTAGGTCCTATCATGTACACCAGTGTCGCGTATCTTGGTAATAATGGCGTAAGTCGTATAATTAGTTCACACTGGGGATTTGGCTGGGAATAATCAATACATATAACATGGCCGACTACATTAAAAATCGCAAAGCTAAATTTGACTTCGAATGGATCGACACCTTCGAGGCTGGAGCTGTGTTGCTTGGAAGTGAGGTTAAATCAATTCGAGCAGGCAAAGGCAAGCTCGAGGGTTCCTACATTATGATCACTCACGGCGAAGCGTGGCTAACCGGCGCCAGCATCTCTCCATTTCAAGTCGCCAATACGCCCAAAACCTACAATCCAGAACGCACCCGCAAGTTGCTATTATCCAAGAAACAACTGGCTAGACTTGAAGTAGAAACTAAAGCCAACAGGTTGACAATAGTCCCTATTTCATGGTATGGTTCAGGTCGGACAATCAAGTTGAAGATTGCTCTCGCCCGTGGTAAAAAGAACACAGATAAGCGAGAAACGATCAAAAAACGAGACGTCAAACGCGAAATTGATAGAACCTTGAAAAGTCAGTAAAATTTAGATGTAGTGAAGTGGTTGTTCGAAGAAAACGACCACTCGTTTTGGTCACACTGGTCAAGATGCAATTTCAACAGGAGAGTAAAGTGAAATATCCAAAAACAAGCGCCGTGGGGCAAACCCAGGCACAGTTTGACTCGTTCTTGCAAGTGGAAGGTATGCCACCCGAGCCGGTCAGAGAACCTGGCTTCGACGGTTTCTACGATGACCTTCACCGCAAAGATAGCCAAACGATCGAGGCAAAACTGCAGGACGTGAACCAAGAAGCTGATGACTTTCTGACAGGCTTTCATGAAAACCCTGAAGAATATCTCGGTTGGCTTGCCAGTACGACCGGCAGAGCACATTAAACACATCAGGCTGGCAGGACCAACCTCCTGCCACCACTTCACTGCATCTAAAAACTTCAATCAGGAGACGCACATGTTTTGTCCAGACCGAGATCACCACCCCATTCCACACGATGAACAAATGAAAACTCTGCAAAGCCTGCACGGTTCTGATACCGAACTTTGGCCAAAGCGAGTCACATATCAAACCAGGAAGAAGTTTGAAGAGTGGCTTAAAGTCCAGTCAGAAGATTGAAGTCCACACAGACCTGCCTGAGCTGCTACATATTATGTTATGCGGCTCAGGCTTCCCTGAGAGAGTCGGTTGCGACCCGAAACACATTTTGTTTCGCAACCACCTTCGGGTTAAGTGAGTATTTAACTCGTCCAATATTTGGATTAGGTACTACGCTCAATCTGAGAAAGCCTCCGGCTTTCTCAGGGGATGCCAGGCATCGACGGTTAGTCGTGTCGGTTGTGTGCAGTGTCGAAACGGTGATCAATTCGTAAAAAGATCACACCTTGTATTTGCAAACAAAGCAATCAAATCACCATTTGTTAACGCATTTGGTCTCACTCCCGCCTACAACTTCGCATAATCGCAAGTCCGCCGGAGTGGTGCAGTTCTGGTAAACGTCTCATACGCCAGCCACTGTAGAATAACCATGAGAATCGATACAGCTGAGTTGTTCGCTTAGTTGGTCAAAATTGTAAGAACTCGAGGCGCTAATGTTTTGTTCATTCTTTAGTTAGCGACTTTAAACCAAAGAATGTCCTACACACTGTAGAATCACAATCGCACCCTAATTCGGACGCGGGTTCAACTCCCGCCATCTCCACCAGGAAACATTAACGCTCGCAAGAGCGTTTTTTGTTTGCTTGGTGGAGATGGAGAAAGCAAACAGTTTTGCTTTCGTCGGGAGTTGAAAGACGGAAACATGTGGCTCTGCCACAGTTGAGTCGGGGTCGAGAACACTTAGTAGATTGTGAGCAAAGCGAAACAATATACTTAGTGATTCGTGACCAACTCCCGCCATCTCCACTGAGATAGAACTATATGGAGGAATGGAAAACTTACTCAACATGAGTGAGTTTTTTATTTTGGTATACTAGTCTCATGCAAATTGACCTACTCAATTCAGTAGAAACATTTATTGAAAGCCTGACCGAGAAAGAAATTGCCAAGGTTATCCGAACTATTGAACTGCTAGAAGAGTTTGGAAATAACTTGAGGATGCCACACAGTAGACACATGGATGATGGTTTACTGGAATTACGGATTAGAGGTAAACGAGAAATTAGAATATTCTATTTTTTCAATAAAAACAAAGCCATTTTATTACATGCCTGCGTCAAAAAGACACAAAAGACTCCTGAAAAAGAACTAGACAAAGCAAGGACAGCGAAAGACAACTTGTAATTATATAACTTATAAGTTATATTTATCTCTATGACAACTACGTTCAAACAATTTAAAACTAAAGCTCTCAAGAATCCAACAGTGAAAGCTGAGTATGATGCTCTTGAGCCTGAATATGAAGTGGTTAAAACTATCATTAGCCAACGTATCAAACGCGGCTGGTCACAAACTCAGCTAGCTGAAGCTGTTGGCAGCCGTCAGCCCGTCATTTCTAGACTTGAGCGAGGCGAAGGTAACCCTTCCCTCTCCACACTCCATAAAATTGCCAAGGCTCTCGATTTGTCTCTGCAAGTTTCAATGAAATAACTACTACAATAAAACCTCTAGATCATGACTAAGGGTTTCAAGTAAACTACTTCTGAGTTCAATCCTACCCCTCCCAGTCCTCAATGATCAATCGCTTCCGTTTCTCATCAACGGTAATCTGGAGTTTTTGCTTGGCTTGCCACCTGAACTGCCTAATCACGCGCAGCGGCAAGGTAATAGCGTAGCTATTCCCGCCCGAGGTTTTATTTAGTGATCGAACGTTTTCATCTTCAAGTTTTCTTCGTCCCATATACCGATAAGTATATCACACAAACCAAAAGAATCACCGCTTTAAAGCAGGCTTTAAAGCGGTGATTCTTTTTAATTAAAGCAATCGTATCTTTTTATAACCTTAGTAGCACCCAACCAGACTAACGCCTTCGATGGCTGAAGGAGTGGCTCCGTTTTGAATTTCGGTGATTCTGTCCGTACCTAGCTTCTCTTCTGCACAAGTGAACATTGCTGCCGTCACGTTTATTGAATCGCCAGAAATCCCAGCACTCGCGAGAAAAGCTTTTTCGGTTGCTCCGAGACTACTCACATCAATGGTAAAATAACCTCTGAGCCGGCAGAACTGTCAGAACTGTCCGCTACCTCGTCATCCCCTCCCACCGTGTCCGCTACTGTTCCGACCGTGTCAGAGACTGCTCCCGCGGTGTCTGACACTACATCATCCAGGTTATTACTGCCGGCCGTCATATTCCCTACAAACACTCCTCCAGCAAATATAAATATTGCTAAAGCCGCACTCATTAAGGTTTTATTCATACCGTATTATAGCAAATCTACGCAATATAAGCTCATTCTTTGAACCGCAAACAAGGTAATTGGAATCCCAGCCCCGCCAAGGACTATTTGTGCCTAAGCAAGGCCTTGGCGGAGCTTGTTCATTTTTGTACCTAGACGCGGAATTAAGTTTGAATACTCTGGACAAAAGTATATTTTGTGTCATTATCTCTGCTGAATCGGGCTAACTGCCCTTGTACAAAATACTAGCCCTTTTACAGGAGGAAAACACGTGCCTAAAATTGAACTTCATGGTTATGGAGATGAGTCTGTCGGGATGCGTTGCAGAATTGCAGACGCACTGGTGGACTATCCAGGCGTTGACGATACAGTGACTGAGGTCTATGACACAACCGTCACATCAATCAAAGGGGAACCTTCACCATACTTGCAAATCGTGGCAAGTCCGGAATCAATCGGTGAATTGATCAAACTGCTTCAGCCGCTGAACGAAGACATCGAAGTGATGCCTCTCGGTCAATGGATTCCAAAACAAACATAAGGAGGTCCCATGTCCATATTCATGGAAAACAATGGGACACTCTCCCATTGGCGAGCCGGCAACGGAACCGGTATCTTCTACCCTGAAGGTAATGTGACTGTTGGCGGAAAAACGAAGTTGCGTGGCGGTGCTCCAGTTTGTTGTCCAAACTTCGGTATTGCACCAACTGATGGACCATATGCTGGTATTAGCCTGCCACAGCACGGTCTGATCCGAGACGCTACGGTTAACCGAGGGCGTGTGGGACCAAACAACAGAGCCGACCTTCAATTCACACCTGCGCGTGAAGACGATGACTACCTTGGTGCTGACTTCATCTTCAAGGAGCCTTGGCGACACCGAGTGCGGATTATGGCGAAGGACTACCAACCGCAGCAGCAAGAAATCTATGGATTGTCCCACTGCATCTTGCTTGAAGCAGAAGTGGAGATGCCTTATTCCATTGGGTTCCATCCATATTTTGCTACAGCAGGTGGTCCATTCGTCCTACGCAATCCTGGCGAGGAATGGCGAAGTGAAAACCTCGAGGTCAACAAGCCGTTCTTTACGAAACGTCGACTTCAAGGAGCGTTTGAAATTGAGCTGACACACGGCACAATTGAGCTTCAAATTAAGGAGGGCTACACGGACTATTGCATCTGGACTGATCGCCCCGATCTATACATCTGTGTAGAGCCAGTTCGAGTCGATCATGAACGGAGATACCTCATGCTTGACGCTGGAGAAATCCAGACTTGTCGGTGCACGATCAAGTATACTCCAAAAACCTGACACCCCACGTCACGTAAAAAAGCACCCCGCTTTCTTACTACGGTGGGGTGTTTCTTTTTATACCAAAGCTGTCTGTTTGCTTAATTGCTTCAGGCGCCTAGGCGGGGCTTATGACAAGGCATAGGCGGAGCTTAACTCCCGCCATCTCCACCCGTTAAACGAGTATCAGAAATAGAGCTCGTTTTTCTATAGATATTTAGAATATCTGACCTAGTATTGAAATTTTATATATTTAGTGTATTATAAAGCTAGTTAACTCCACCCCTGACATTCCCTGAGGAGGGTTCTTCAAATGACTGCAGACTGCGTAAAGATCGCCAAGGAAGCCATAACGATGATCAAGGCTGGTTCCACCGAACAGCGCTTCCCCTACTGGTTGAACAAGACCATCGAGGGCGGCGGAACTCGGACTGTCCGACGAGGAGGTCAAGCATCTTCGATCTTCAGACACTAGAGTGGTCTGAGCACGTACCAAGCTCTACGAGAGAAGTCCCACGTGACTTCACAACTCGTGGGGCTTTTCTTTTACATTAACACTGTCCAATACTTCACTTATGACCTAGGCAAGGTCTAGGCGGTGCTGTCGCTGGCTTCGCAAAGTTGTGTCAACTTGCCCGTGATGGTGCTTAAAATACCGCCTTCCCTTTCTGGGTGGGCGGTTTTACCTATACGGAAGAATTTCCTCCGTGGTTACATGTGCCTAGGCAAGGCCTAAGCGGAGCTTATGGGGCTTTGATTCTCCACGGAGATTAGTCCACCGTAGAGACAAGACGCCATTCAAAATTGCTCAGTCTCACTATTTTGCTATACTTGTTTTACTATGTCAGTAAAAATAACGTATTTCGTCCACGGGACTACAACGGACAATGAAGCTCATATCTCATCAGGATGGTATGACGTTGAGCTTTCAGAGCTGGGTATCCAACAATCAAAAGAACTTACTAAACTAACTGAAGACAAAGAGTTTGATGTTGTTTTTTGTTCAGACCTGAAGCGAGCTGTAGACTCTGCTGATCTCACTTGGGGAAACAAGTACAAAATCATCCAGGACGAACGTCTACGCGAGTGTAACTATGGGGACTTTAACGCCAAGTCTTCAGACGAAGTGGAACCGCTACAAGAACAATCAATCACTACTCCAATGCTTAATGGTGAAAGTTATGAAATGGTGAAAGACCGTATAGCTAGTTTTCTAGCTGACGTTAAGCGTGACTACAACGGTAAACACATCGCTATCGTAGGACACAAGGCTCCCCAACTAGCCTTAGACGTTCTACTTAAGGAAATGACGTGGGACGAAGCGTTTAACACTGACTGGCGTAAAACTAAGTCTTGGCAACCGGGCTGGGAATATAAATTAAACTAATTATGAAATTACTTAACGAAATTAGTGAAAAATCACTTGGACTGGGTGATGGAGAAAAGCTAGGAGGACAATACCAACTCCGTAAAAGTGCACGTGCCGTTCTATTGAATGATAATGGTGAAATGGCGACACAATATCTTACTAACTACGCTTACCACAAACTCCCTGGTGGTGGAGTAGACCCTGGAGAAACGACAGAAGAAGCTCTGAAGCGTGAGGTTCTGGAAGAAGTAGGTTGTGAATGTGAAATAATCGAACCAATTGGAATAACCATCGAGTATCGCAATAAATACAATATGCTTCATATCTCATATGCTTATTCAGCAAAGGTAATAGGTGAAATTGGTGAACCGGCTTTAGAAGAAGGTGAGATTGGGGAAGGTCAAACTACACTATGGCTTCCCCCTTCTGAGGTCTTAGCTAAAATGGAAACAGATGAACCTAAAAAATTTGAAGGACATTTTATTCTTGAACGTGAAAAGAGCTTTTTAAAAGAGTACCTATCTAAATAATTATGTCAGAACGTCACCTAACTCGTACAGCTGTATTTGTAATTCTTGAACAGGATAATAAAGTGTTTTTCCTTCGCCGTGCTAACACAGGCTGGGCAGATGGATTACTAACGATACCTGCAGGTCACGTTGACCAAGGTGACCAAGTTCGTGAGTCAGCCATTAAAGAAACTAAGGAGGAGGCTTGTGTTGATGTTGAAATGGATGATTTAGAATTTGTTCACGTTGATTATTTGCGTGACGAATATACTAATTTCTACTTCAAAGCTAAGAAATGGACAGGCGAACCAAAGCTTGGCGAACCCGACCTTGCAAGTGAGGCAGTCTGGATTGATAAAGACGAACTACCTGACGATGTCACTCCACAATTACAACGATTATTCAAACAACTGAAGGAAAGTAATTACTTCTCAGAAATCGAACGAGAGATATGAAAATAAACAACATTATTTTTGATTGGGACGGGACTCTAGGGATGACCCTCCACTTATGGCTTGCCGGCTATCGTCAAGCGCTCCAAGACCAAGGTCATACCATTCTTGACTCAATCATTGCACGTGATTTCTTCTACGAACACGATAAGGGTCAGTTAAAGTATCCTGACGTTGACTTTGTGAAGCTGGTTGATGACACCCGCGCCCACGTATTCAGCCACTTAGGAGACCTTAAACTTTATGGAAATGCTAAAGAAACTGTGGCATCTCTCCACGACCAAGGAATTAACCTTGCTCTCGTCTCTTCTAGTAGTCGACAGTTGGTTGAAAAAGGATTAGCACTTTATGGCTTGGAGATTTACTTCAAGTCAATTATATCAGGTGATGATATAACGAAACATAAACCTGACCCCGAAGCTTTTAATCAAACATTCAACAACATCGGAGCTGTACCCGAAGAGACTCTAATTATCGGTGACGCGAAGACTGACATAATTGCTGGTAAGAAAACCAACACCATAACCTGCCTGTTCACTCCTTCAGACAACGAAATGTTCTATGATTTCGATGTCTTACGAGCTACTGAGCCTGATTTTGAAATCACTTCTCAAAAAGAACTTCTTTCTATTGTAGCTAACGCAAATTCTTTACCTAGTTAATTCTGACCCCACTACCCTCTAGTATTTAATACTGTAGTTGTGCCTCTTGTTAAAGAACTAAACGGCTTGAATAAATACTTATTGCCAAGCCAAGTTTCTGTTTTGAGGCAAAGCAAAGTACCCAGACCACTCAAACATAAAGCTTTTTACTGAGTTCAATAAATCACTGGCAATGTCCACATCAACATAGAAATATATAGAAGATTAGAAAGCTTGCCTGTTATGGGCCAGCTTTCTATTTTGTTATACTTCGCAGATGGAAATCTGGTTTATATTTGCAGTATTATCTGCCGTCGTGGGTGGGATTGGTGCATTTGGGAATAAAATAGCTGCACAAAGAAACTACAGTTCGCAACTAATAATTATACTTAATGCTCTCACCTCCCTCACTATCTTTGTTCCGCTAGCCCTTTATTTTGAAAGCAACAAATCAATCTCACTGGAATTAGCTGCGGTGGCATTTATAGGTGGTGTCGTATCTTCTTCTAGCTCCCTGATTAAAATTCAAGTTTTGCACTACATTGATAGCGCAATATTCTTACCGTTATTCAAAGTCATAGGACCACTGATTGTTATTTTTATTGGCATCATCTTCTTTGGTGAATCATTTAGTCTCATTGAATGGGCAGGTTTAATTGTCAGCATGTGTGTACCTTTACTGCTAGTCTCCAAAATAGAGCACACTCGCCAAAACAATCTAAAGCTCGGTCTTATACTTGTGTGTGTATGCGCAATCACGTCAGCAGTCGCAACTGGGCTACACAAACTCGCAACTGACATCAACAGTGCCCCTTTATGGATCATTTCGATTATTTCAGTCGGAATACTATTTAGTTCGTCAATACAATATTTAATTAAATACAAAGGGATGTTATCAAAATCATTGCAAGCGCAATATTCTAACGGTGTATTACACGTAGCTCTATTGCGGACAATCTTTGCTGGCGGAGGATTCTTTTTAACTCTACTGGCTTTCATTTATGGCGGCCCTCTGGGAATCGTTTATACAATCAACTCACTTTACATACTGCCTCCTATTATTCTTGCGATAGTTTTCTATGGAGAACACTGGAATTTTAGAAAAGCTTTAGCGATAGCACTGTCTGTATTAGCTTTAGCACTTTTGCAGTAAAAATAGAAACTACCACAAATCAACAATCTTAAGGAAACTCGGACATTCCATCTCAAGCAAAGAGGTTCTTACCTCTAGTAAACTGCACCACATAAACGTAGAGATATACTTGAACTACACACCGCTGGGTACACTTGTTTATTTTGTACCTATAAGCAATAAAAGCTTTGTTTGAACCTCAGTAACTACAGCCGTTTTTGCTTTAGCAATGAATTTTACATTTCGAGCCTTCCAATCGAGTGAACGGATATGATCAGATAAGATGACTCCAGACAACTTTTTATCTGTAACTTCTACCTCAAATGGGTACCTTTTCTGAATAGAGGTAATCGGGCACACAATAGCGAGGCTGGTTTTTTCATTATATGATTTTGGAGATACTACAATTGCTGGTCGAATTTTTGCCTGCTCTCTGCCTTTGGTTGGATCTAGGTCGACCCACACATAATCTCCCCTATCTGGGATATAGGTTTTTGCTACCATACTTCATTGCCACGAGCGTCTGACCATTCAGTTTCACTGTGGAGATTATTCGTATCAATCTCAGCTAACATAGATTCTAGAGAGAAATCCTCAGCTACTGGCTCGATAACGATTTGGTCATTTTTAAGTACAACGGATACTCCCAGACCAGCTCGTAGTGACTTTTGTTCGGTAATACTTTTGGGTAGTCGAACACCTAGGCTATTACCCCATTTTTGAATTTTCGTTTTCATTAGTAAAGTATATACTTTGTATAAACTTTGTAAAGCCTATTTTCGCCACCCATCAATAATCTTCAAGAAACTAGCACACTCAATTTCTATCAAAGAGGTTCTCACCTCTAGTAAACTGCTCCACAAGTACGAGGATTAAAAAAGAATCACCGCTTTAACGCGGTGATTCTTTAACCTAGTCCGATGGGTCGGTACAGGGTTTAGACAGGGTCAGCCATCATGATTTCAATACTCATGCGTAGTTGGTTTTCAATCTCTTCTCTGTCGGGGGTAGTGCTTAAAAAGCGATACCATGGATAATCAATCTCTACAGCACCGTCTGCTTGCGCGCGCCCCTGTACTTCCCGTTCAACTGGAATGAGGCCAAACAGACGTATTTGTGCCCGGTAGCTAATCCGAGACTCTGTCTGAGTCGCTTCTATTTTTTCAATCCTTTCATTGTTCAGTACCTGCTGTGCAATGCGCAGACTGGCCTGTTCCGGAGTGTTACTCGCCACGACTGTCTGCAAACGATTAAATGCTTCACGGTCATCACTGTTCCAGTCACGCAAATCTTGCGCTGCGACAGCTACTGAAGATAGTTCTCGTCTACCAGTCTCTTCATTGATACGCACTTCCCCTGTAATGTCAGAAAAGCGAGCAAAATCCGTCTTACTGTCTGATGTATTCTCGGATTCTGTAGTAGACAGCCGGTCACCTTTCTTAAGAGCTTTCGTTCCGGTAGGGGCATCAGCACTGACATACGCACCAAAGAGCTGCCCTTGTGCAGCTGCTCGGGCACTTGCCTCTGTTGGTAGACCATCACCATCATCGTCGTCGTCAAGACCATCAACCGGGTTTGCTGCCGTATTGGGTTTATTCGAGCGAGAAGAGTTGTAGTCCTGAGCTGGGGCGACAGCTGCTTCATTTGCAGCAGAACCACCACACTCTCCCGGTGTTATTTCTCGTTCAGCATCATCACAATCACCACCGCCACTCACTGAACCCGGTTTGTCTGAACGTACAGAATTATAATCCTGTGCTTGCTGGCCGTCGGAGAGTGAATCTCCGTCACAATCATCATCGAGAGCATCGCACACTGCATCGGACTGTCCGGACTCCCCTGGTGTACAGCGCTCATCACCGTCATCACAATCACCTCCGCTACCATTCACTGAAGTCGGTTTGTTTGACCGGGTAGCGTTATAATCCTGCCCTGGAGCAATGGCTGAGTCACCTTCCTGCGATCTATC
>Ga0136600_1001304_pt1 | contig 11619 bp, 12 predicted proteins | sample AntRauMFilla2698_FD_104634 | JGI IMG/M metagenome (GOLD analysis project Ga0136600, IMG submission 104634) | Saline lake microbial communities from Rauer Islands, Antarctica - Metagenome Filla 2 #698 | ecosystem: Environmental > Aquatic > Non-marine Saline and Alkaline > Saline | place...
AACCGGGCGAAACTGCGGACGCCTTCACGGCTCGGGCATAGACTGGCCTATCTGGTGCAGTTTACCTTCCCGACAATGGCCGTGACGCATTGGCGACCGGCATGGGTGAAAAGTGAACTGACCCTGCGGGCTCTTCGGGAACAGCACATTTTTCCCGTCTATAAAAAAAGGCCGTCAGCGCGAGGCAAAGGGTGTATAATTAGGGGGATAAGCCAACACCTAATTTCGTCTTTATCTAAATAATTCAACCACTTACGAGATTTAAATGGTGCCCCAAGACGGATTCGAACCGCCGACCTACTATTTACGAAACAGTTGCTCTACCTGCTGAGCTATTGGGGCATTGCGGTGCGGATTTAGTCGCTGCGCGTCCGGCGTGCAAGATACAATCCTTGGGGCGAACCTCTGGCGTGCGCTGTCGTCTGGCCATGGGGGCCCTAAGGCGCTTTGCATTTGATTTGAATCGGAACCCGCTGCCTCTCGCTTTGCTCGAACGCGGGTTCCGGTAAAGAGTGGTTCAGATAAAACGCAAAGCGCTTTAACGGGCCATTGCACCGCCGTTGCGCCTTCAGCACGGCGGGCGAGGGGCAGCCGTGTGTCTTGCGGTTGCCGGTGAAGCACATGTCCCATCAGTCCGCAGGTCGCCGACGACGGGTCCCAAACGGCCCCTGTCCGGTGCGTCAGCCAAGCCACCCCCGCGCAAGGCGCACTGCCCGGTCAGCGTACAACGCGACCCGCGGGTCGTTTGCCTGCAGTCGCCCGATGACCCACCCCGCCGACACCAACGCGCGCAGCATCACGAAAAGATCGATATCGTCCCGCACCGCGGAAGGCAGCAGTCCGCCACCCGCACCGTATCCGTCCAACACCGCCGCGCGCAGATCTGCGAAGTTCGGCGCATCGCAGTGTTGGATCAGCGCGGTCGCCAGATCGTACATCCGGTAGCCCGTCCCCCCGTCGTCAAAATCGATGAGGTACAGTTGCGCGCCGTCCTGGAGCACATTTTCCCGCAGCACATCAGCGTGGATAAGCCCGATCTGCGCCGCCGGGATCGCGGCAAGCCTGCCTTGTGCGGCATCGCGGGCCGCGATCAACAGGCGGCTGTCTGACGTCGACAGTGCCGGATTTTCCCAAAATCGTCCCCAGATCGGCTTGTCCGTATCGCAAAAGGCCCCCACCAGCCAGGCCGGCCGGTCAAGATCCAGGGGGGCGACAGCGTCCGAGGTCAGGTGCAGATCCGCAAGCAATCCGCCGATCGCGTTGTGCAGCGCGGCCTGCTCCCCTGTCGTCGGGGCGGACGCGGTGCCGCGCGCCGCGATGGACGGCGCGTCGATCCACTGCAGTGCCGACGCCACCACGCCCGTGCAGTCATCGCACAGCGCATTGTTGATGCTACGTTGCGGCCAAGGACACGGAAAGCCGGTATCTGCCAGCGATTCCATCCAGCGCAGTTCGGATGCCACCCGATCGCGCCCCTGATACCCGGCGCGATGAAGCCGCAGTGCAACCCGCCGCCCATCGGTCAGCCGCACGTCAAATACCGCGTTCTCACGCGCCTGCACCAGAACGGGCGGCGCTGCTGGGACGCCCCACACGGCCACCGCCCGCGCAGCAAGGTCGATCAGATCGGCCGGGGGCAGGATGCGGCTATCGCCAGGATCAATCATCGCCATCCACTTTGCCGCGCAGGGCCTTGACCTGACCGCGCTGCGCCTTGCCGTCAAGCCTGCGCCGGATACTGCCTTTTGTGGGCTTCGTGGGCCGCCTGCGTTTGGGCGCAACCGTGGCTGCACGGATCATGTCCACCAACCTGTCGCGTGCGATTTCGCGGTTGCGCGCCTGGCTGCGGGTTTCCTCCACCCGCAACAAAAGCGCGCCATCGTCCAGCCATCGCCGCCCCGCAATCCGCCTGAGCCGGGCCTTCACCGGGCCGGGCAGGTTGGGGCTGCGCGCAGCCTCAAACCGCAGCTCCACGGCTGTCGAGACCTTGTTCACGTTCTGCCCACCAGGCCCGGAGGACCGCGTGAAGCTTTCGGTGATCTCCCAATCCTGGATCGTGATCGTGGCGGTAACGGCGAGCATGGGAACCCTGACTGCTGATGCGTTGTCCATAAATGGCCAAAGGCGCAAGCGCAAAGGCTAACCTGCGCGGTTTAGAGCGTGTTGCGTTCGATCGGATTCAATCATTCAGCAGGCTGCCCGAGGCAGCGTTTGCGGTTGCAAATGCGCTCAGGCAGCCTGCTGAACTCAATTGAACGCTGTTTGCTCCAAAGCCCGCGCCGCAGACATCAACGGCAGACGCCAAAAGGGCCGCCCTTTCAGGCGGCCCTTCGAGACGTCAAAGGAGGGGTCGGTCAGGACCAACGCCCAATTCGGGCGGCGCGTGCGCCGCAAGGGCTGCCTAGCGGCGAACCTCCCGAACTGTTCCGACACCATTCTCCAATACCTCTGTAGACACTGGATCACCTCCTTCCATTATGTTTCCGATGACTGATCGTGGCACGGCTTTCGCGAATTGCAAAGCAGTTTTTTTCACGCGCTGCTTACGAATAATTTACCGGTTATGCGAAGGTTCTTATGACCTTAGGTCACCGTGGCAGGGGCAAGGCTGCGCACGATCAACCGGAACGGTATCAACGCGACCAGCGCAAGGCCCAGCTTGACCCCCCAGTCCGCGAAAGCCAGCGAAACCCACAGCGGTGCAACCGGCCCCAGCCCCAGAAGCGGCAGCGCCTCAGCCGCCCATGACACATCGTTTCCAGGCTCCACAAAGCTCAGCGCTCCGGAAAATGCGATGGTGAAGAAAATCGCAGTATCAACTGTCGATCCCACCACGGTGGACGCCAACGGCGCGCGCCACCACGCGCCACCGCGCAGCCGATCAAAGATCGCCACGTCCAGAAGCTGCGCTGTCAGAAACGCAAGGCCGGAGCCTATCGCGATGCGCAAGGTCACAAGCGGGCCGAATTCGCCCATGATCTGGGTGCCGATCAGCGAACAGGCAACCCCCACGGCGAAGCCCATGACCACCACACGGCGCGCGGCGGATTTGCCATAGACGCGGTTCATCACGTCGGTGACCAGGAAGGCGATCGGGTAGGTGAACGCCCCCCAGGTCAGCCACTGGCCGAACAGGAATTGGACAAGGATGTTGGAGGCGACGACAACGGCCGCCATGGCAAGGATGCCGGGCAGAATACGGGTCATGCGATGTGTTCCGTTTTTCACAAGGTTGCGGAGACTTGGCCCGGGGTCACCGGACGCGTCCGTTTACCGCGAAGCCATGGACGGATCAACCGCCGATCCCTGCGCGGCATGGCTTGTGGGCATGGCGTATTCGACAAATTCGGTGCGCTGGAAAAACTTGAAATTGTCGTCTGACACCATTGTGAGCCTGATCCGGCCCTGTGCATCGCGCCAGACACTGATCCCTTCCAGGTTGTCGTGCCGTCCGGGCGGGGTAACCAGCACCGTGCGTTCATCCGTCAGGCCGTCCGCGCCGAAGGCAAAGCTGCGCACCATGCTTGAAAAGGCAAACCCGGTGAAATGACGCTCCAGCAGATAGAGCCGGTCGTCCGGCCCAAGATCGGCGCCCACGGGTAGAAACCGCCCGTCGCGGCGCAGGGCGTAGGGCTGGCTCCAGCCGGTCGCCTCATATCGGTAGACGGGAAAGGGCCGTTCCCACGCGCCGGACCGTTCGGGCAGGGTGATCAGGCGCCCGTCGGGGTCGGTGGCCAGCGCCTCGAACGACGAATTGCGCTGCATTCTTTGGAAATCCGGGTGGACCGGCAGCGGCTGCAGCTGCGTCTGGCCCGGTTCAAGGAAGGCGACGCGGTGCTCATGCTCAAAAGACACGAAAAGCCGCCCGCCGGGACCTGCGGTCAGACCTTCGCTATCGGCCTGTGAACCGGTCAGCGCCGCACCGTCAGCGCCGGTCAGCGCGGTGTAGCTGAGCAAGTCAACGGACCCGATGCGCCCATCGCTGCGGCCAAGTATGCCGCGCGCCAGATGCCCCCGATCCGACAGCGCGTAAAAGCCGGCACCATCGGCGGACATCTCAAGCCCCGACAATCCGCCGAAGTCCGGCAGAGCCGGCACTGACCAGGTAAAGCTGCCGACGAACTCCGCCGTCGGTTGCGCCACTGCGGCCGACGCCGCCAGCGCCAGCGCGGCGAAGGCTGAACGGATCGCGACGCCGGCCCTTCGGGCGACCAAAGCGGCGATCACCGGGCGGACAGAACGGTGCGGCATTGGGCGGGCAGATCGGCCATGACGTAATCGCGCGCGTTCGGCCTGCGCGGCGGGGGATCCACGGGTTCAGTCACGGCGGGCGGGTCAAGGTAGTCGGTGACCCACCACAACAGCGTGCTGTCGCAGCCATTGCCGCCTTTCGACAACTCGGCCACCGTGGGTGTCTGGGTCACGCAGCCGGAGCTGTCCGAAGGGCATTTCAGGCGCACGTGAAAATGGAAGTTGTGCCCGAAGATGGGCCGGATCTTTTGCAGCCAGTCGCGGTCCGCCCGCGTGGCCGATCTGCACATCTCAAGCTTCGCAGGGGCTGTCACGAAGATGCGGTCGACCGCCGGGTCCCGTGCAGCCGCGCGCAGGATCGCGGCGTGCTGCGCTGTCCATGCGGGGCTGACGCGGCGCTGGTCATTGGACCGGACCGAGACAGAACTGATGGATTCACGCTGTGCCCGGCTGAGGTTCAGGGCGCGTGGCGGCAGCATCCAGAAATCGATATCCAGCCCGATCTGGTGGCTTTGATGCCCAGACACCATCGGCCCGCCGCGCGGCTGGCTGATATCGCCCACGTAAAGCCCCGCCCACCCGGGTTGGCGCGCGGCGAAGCGGCTGAGCCGTTGCACGTAGTCAATCGCATCCGGGTGGCCCCAGTTGCGGTTGCGCGACAGCCGCATCGCCTGCCAGGTCGGGCCGGTTTCGGGCAGCGCCACAAGGCCCCCGGCACATCCCTTGGCGTAGGTCCCGATGGCGTGCGGCCGCTCCTGCGATGGCGTCGCTTTCGCGCCGAACAGCCGGTTCGCCTTCGGTTCGGCCACAACCGACCCGGCCGTGGCGGCCAGCAGCGTCACGCACACCAGACTTGCGCGGGAAAGCCCACCAATCATTTCAAAGATCGTTGTAGGGATCGTTGCTTTGGCCAGTGCGGGGGTCATTGCAGGGGGTCTCCGTCTGGTTTCACCCAGATTAGCAGGAAAAGCCCGAATAGGAACAGGGCCAGAAGCGGGGTGATGCCCATTTTCTGGCTGCCGGTCAGATCCGTGGCGATGGCCACGGAAAACGGCGCAACAAAGGCGGTGGCCTTGCCCGCAAGCGCATAAAGCCCGAACGCCGTTGTCATCTGCGCCGGATCCGCCTGCGTGACCAGCATGCTCCGCGATGACGCCTGCAGCGCGCCGCCCGCCGACCCGATCACGGCACCCACGACGAAAAAGGCGGTGTCGGGCAGGCGGCTGCCCGCCGGGACCACGACCCCGAACACGCTGTCGCGCGAGATGAAGATCACCGCCAGCGTCGCGATGACGAGCGTGACGATTGACACGACGATCACCGGTTTCGGCCCCACCCACGCGTCGCAGCGCCCGCCGATCCAGGCAAAAATGGTGGCGGCGATGATGGCGATAATGCCGAAAACGCCCACATCTATCACGTTCCAGCCCAGCACGCCCGCCGCGTAAATGCCGCCGAAGAAATAGAACCCGTTGAGCGCATCGCGGTAGAGCATCGAGGCCCCCAGAAAGGCCATCAGGCTGGGCCTGCCCGGCAAGGCGGCGAAGGCCGCGCGCAGGTCCGGCAGCGCCATGCGCGCCGCGGTCGCCAGCGCGACACGCGGGCGGCGGGGCTTTTCGCGCACCCAGGCGAAAAACGGGATCATGAACACGGCGAACCACAGCGCGGTGAACGGCCCCACCGCCCGGGTGCCCTCGCGCAGCGCGGGGTCAAGCCCCAGCACCGGCGGGATGCCGATCAACGTCGTGCCGGTGGCGGCGTTTTCCGCAAAAAGCACCAGCACCAGCACCAGCGCCACCAGCCCGCCCAGATAGCCAAACGCCCAGCCGGTGCCGGATATGCGCCCGATGGCGGCACGGGGGCCAAGTTCCGGCATCATGGCATTGGTGAAGATGGTGGCGAATTCCATCCCGATCAGCCCGATGCCGAAGAAGATCAGCGTCATGGTCAGGTTGGGCGCGTCTGGCGATGCGAACCACACGCCCCACGCGCCGACCATGTAAAGCGCGGAAAAGCCCCAGATGAACCGCAGCCGCATATGCGCCCCGCAGCGGTCTGCCATGCTGCCCAGCACGGGTGCCGCAGCCGCGATCAGCAGGCCTGCGATGCCGACGCCATACCCCCACGCCGCCTGCGCCCGGCTGCCGTCGCCGAGAATTTCCTTGATGTAGGGCGCAAAGACGAAGGTCAGAAGCAACGTGTTGTAGGGTTGGCTGGCCCAGTCGAAAAAATACCACCCCCAGATGCGCTTGGCGGCGCTGATCTCACCCATTCGCATGTGCCCCGGTGCTGTGTCCGGGCGCAGTATGGGGCGGCGGCGGCAGCACGGCAATGGGATTTGCGCGCGCTCAGGCAGGCTGCATCGGGGGCCAGGGTCGCTGTGCCTCGGCGTCGGCCCAGGCGGCGATCCATAGGGGCAAGGGGCGTCCGGTGGCGTCAAGGCCCAGGGCGTCCACCACCGGCGCCATCGGAACCATCCGGCCACGGTCCACAACCGCGATCCGGATCAGCGCATGCGACGTACACGTGCCCCACCGCCACATGGATTGTTCCATATAGGCGAAACGGTCAATCGCAGCGTGGCGGCACGCGCCGCCTTGTTCTCCCCCCGGGGGCACCATAGGTTTTGGCAAACGCACTTCGCAAGGACGCCCACCATGACATCGCTGCTTCAGATCCTCCTGCTTATCCTAGATGTGGTGTGGTTCATCATGATCGCCCACATCATCATGAGCTGGCTGATCAACTTCAACGTTCTGAACCTGGGTCAGGATCTGGTCCGGTCGATCTGGTACGGGCTGAACAATCTGCTGGAGCCGATCTATGGCCGGATCCGCCGCGTGCTTCCCGCCACCGGGGGGCTTGATCTTGCGCCGCTGGTCGCACTTCTGGCGATCTATGCCGCGCGGATCCTGCTGATCAACAACGCAGCCGCGTTCATCTAGAGCGTGTTGCGGTCGACAGGATGCGTGTATTCAGCGAGTGGTCCGAGGCAGTGTTTGCGCAGTAAATGCGTTCGGGCCACCGACTGACTGCGATTGACTGCAACACGAGTTAGGGGCAACCCCACAAAAAGGGGCACAGGCCGCTTGTTCTACAACGGATGGTATGAGAAAACCGAAACCAGAGCAGAACAAGGCTTCCCACCGATGCCGGACGGCACCACCCCCCGCACATTCGACACGCTTTTGTCGCAGGTTTTCGGCTTTGCCGATTTCCGCCCTGGCCAGCGCGAGATCGTGGCCGCCGTCACCGAAGGCCGGGATACGCTGGCGATCATGCCCACGGGGGGCGGAAAATCCCTGTGCTTTCAGCTTCCCGCCCTGTGCCGCGACGGGGTGACTGTCGTGGTGTCCCCCCTGATCGCGCTGATGCGCGACCAGGTCCGTGCGTTGCGCGAGGCCGGGGTGGCGGCGGGCGCGCTGACATCCGGCAACACGGATGAAGAAACCGAAGAGGTGTTCGCCGCCCTCGACGCGGGCGAATTGAAGCTTCTCTATCTGGCGCCCGAACGTTTGGCCGCGGGCGGCACGCAGGCGTTGCTGCGGCGCATCGGGGTCAGCATGATCGCGGTGGACGAAGCCCATTGCGTCAGCCAGTGGGGCCATGATTTCCGCCCCGATTACCTGCGCATCGGGGCACTGCGCGCGGATCTGGGCGTGCCGCTGGCCGCCTTCACCGCCACTGCCGATGCCGAAACCCGGGTTGAGATTACGACGCGGCTGTTTGGCGGGCGCACACCGCTGGAATTTCTGGGGGGCTTCGACCGGCCCAACATCCACCTCGCCTTCGCGCCGAAGAACACGCCGCGCAAGCAGGTGCTGGCCTTTGCGGCGGCACGGCGCGACCAATCCGGCATCGTCTATTGCGCAACGCGCGCGAAAACGGAAACGATCGCGCGGGCGCTGGCCGACGAAGGGCACCTGTCGGCGTTTTACCATGGCGGCATGGACCCGGATACGCGCCGCACCGTGGAGCAGCGGTTTCAGCGCGAGGATGGACTGATCGTCGTGGCGACGGTGGCGTTTGGCATGGGGATCGACAAGCCCGATATCCGTTGGGTCGCCCACGCGGATCTGCCGAAATCCATCGAAGGCTATTACCAGGAGATTGGACGCGCCGGGCGCGACGGGGCACCTGCCGAAACGCTGACGCTGTTCGGGGCCGATGACATCCGCCTGCGCCGCACCCAGATCGACGAAAGCCCGGCCCCACCGGAACGCCGCGATGCGGATCACGGGCGGCTGAATGCGCTTTTGGGGCTGGCCGAAGCGCTGGGCTGCCGCCGAAAGACGCTGCTGGCCTATTTCGGCGAGCAAACGGACGCCTGCGGCAATTGCGACCTGTGCGACCGCCCGCCCGAAGTGATCGACGGCACGGATGCGGTGCGCAAAGCGCTGTCCGCGATCCTGCGCACTGGCGAAAGCTTCGGCGCGGGGCACCTGATTGACATTCTGACGGGCACCAAGACCGAAAAGATCCGCCAGCGCGGCCATGATGCGCTGCCGACCTTTGGCGTGGGGCGTGAATTCAGCAAGGCGCAGTGGCAGGGATTGTTTCGGCAAATGATGGGGCGCGATCTGCTGCGCCCCGACCGCGACCGGCACGGCGCGCTGTGCATGACCGAAGCGGCCCGGCCGATCCTGAAGGGCGACGCGCGGATCAAACTGCGCCGCGATGCGCTGGCAGCACCCGTGCGCAGCGGCCCGGCGGTTCACGCGCTGGTGGCCGAAGAAGACGCGCCGCTTTTGTCCGCGCTCAAGGCGCGCAGGCGTGCGCTGGCCGAGGCTGCGAATGTCCCGGCCTATGTGATTTTCCCGGACCGAACGCTGATAGAAATGGCGGAAACGCGCCCGCAATCGCTGGATGATATGGCCCGGATCGGCGGCGTGGGTGCGAAAAAGCTGGAACGCTACGGGGCAACCTTTCTTGAGGTCATCGCAGGCGCGCCGCCGCCCGAACAGCACCCCAAGCGCCGCGCGCTGGCCGGGCGCGATGCCGGCGCGCTGTTTGACCGGCTTGAGGATGCGCAGCGGACCCTTGCGCGCGGCGTCTGCGGCACTCAGAAACCGATGAGTTGCAGCACGGCCGAGCTTGCCAGACTGGCGAAGGCCCGCCCCGGATCCGAACCGGCGGTGGCCGCCATCATCGGCCCGCGCCGGGCGGAACGCTTCGCGCAGGCCTTCATTGATGTGCTCGAAATCGCCTGAGGCATGGACGGCCACGCCGCGCTGATTATCTGATCGCGTAACAGAAGGAGGCTATAATGCTGGTTGTCGTATCGCCCGCCAAGAAACTCGACTGGTCCGATGTGAACGGGATCCGCTCCACTGTGCCAGAATTTCAAAGCGATGCGGTCTATCTGGCCGGGGTCGCAGGGACCCTTTCGCCCGCGGACTTGCAAAAACTCATGTCGATCAGCCCGGCGCTGGCGGAGCTTAACCACAAGCGGTTTCAGGATTTTCTGTCTGAACCGGAGGCGTCTGCGACCCGCCCGGCCGTGCGTGCATTCGCGGGCGACACCTATCAGGGGTTCCACGCCCAAAGCCTGACCCCGGCCGATCTGGCCTATGCGCAAGACCATCTGCGCGTCCTGTCGGGGCTTTATGGCCTGCTGCGCCCGCTGGATGCGATACAGCCCTACAGGCTTGAAATGGGGTCGAAGCTGAAGACAAGCGGCGGCGGATCGCTTTACGCCTATTGGGGCGCGCGGATCGCGGATGCATTGAATGCCGAAGGCGCGGCAAGTGGGAGCAATGTCCTTATCAATTGCGCATCAAGGGAATATTTCGGGGCGGTCGATCTTAGCGCTTTGAAGCTGCGGGTCATCACACCTGTGTTTCTGGATGAGAAGAACGGCGAGCCCAAGATCATCAGCTTTCATGCAAAGCGCGCGCGCGGTGCCATGGCGCGGTTTGTTGTGGAAAACAGGGTCGGCACCCCCGAAGCGCTGGCCGGTTTCGATGGCGGTGGATACCGTCTGGACGCCGGGCGCAGCACGCCCGACGCGCCTGTTTTCGTGCGCCCGGAAAAGGGGCAGAAGGCCGCCTGAGGTCGGGCGTCGGACGTGTGCCCGTGCTGTGTGGCAAACCCATTTTCGCGGGTCGCCGCGCCGACCATGTCACGGCTGAAGGCGCAGGCAGGGGGCGCTGGCCTGACGCTGCGCCCGGCCTGATCTGGCTCATTTCGGCGCGGGAGCGTCGGCTTCAGCCCGCGCAGGGACAGGCTCCGGGGGCTTCACAAGGGTTGCATCTTCGGGAAGGTATTTCTGGATCATTTCGGTGATGGCGGCTTTGCGCAGGGGTTTGGTCAGGTAATGATCCATGCCAGAGGCCAGGATTTCCTCGTCGTCGCCCGCCATGGCATGGGCCGTGAGCGCACAGATTGGCACTGGATCCGCCCCCGCTTCCACTTCCAGAGCACGGATCCTGCGCGTCGCCTCTTTCCCGTCCATCTCGGGCATCGAGACATCCATGAAGATCATGTCAGGCGGGGCGTTCGTGAACGCCTCAACAACCTCAAGCCCATTGTTGGCAAAGGTAAGGTCGATGTTCAGCCCGCCCACCATCTTGCGGAAGACCAACTGGTTGGTGCGATTGTCCTCCGCCGCAAGGATGCGCATTGCGCGGCCAGTGGCCACAGGCGCCGCAACCCCCGGCGTTTCGGGGGATGCCTCGGGCGGCATGTCCTCTTCGGTGGCCACGGTCAGGCCCAGTTCCGACACCCTCTGGAACAGATCGCGGCGCAACAGCGGCTTTTGCAGCACAGCATTGATCCCGTTTTCCTTTGCGGCCAGATCGATATCCCCCGGCGCCGAACTCAGCAGCAAAATGGGCGCCGTCACCCCCTGATCGCGCAGCTTTCCGGCCAGCGCGATACCGTCCATTCCCGGCATCTGATAGTCCGTCACAATCAGGTCGAAGGCAGGCATGGGCCTGCTCAGCGCTTCTTCGGCGGACCGGCACGAGCGGACCGCAAAGCCCATGACCGATAATTGCCGTTCCAGAATCATCCGGTTGATCTGCAGGTCGTCAACGATCAGCGCCGTGCGATCGCCCTCTGTGCTCAGCGGCATCGTCAGGGCCGCCTCCTCATCGATGGGCAGGCACAGGCTGAACCCGAAGTTGGCGCCTTCGCCTTCGACGCTATCAACCCAGATCTCGCCGCCCATCAGCTTGATCAGCTTTTGCGTGATCGACAGCCCCAGCCCGGTGCCCTCAAATCGGCGGTTGCGTTCGTCATCGACCTGATTGAATTCCCCGAAGATGTGATCGACCTTGTCCGCCGGAATGCCGATACCGGTATCTTCAACCGTGATGCGCAATTCGTGGTTGGCGTCATCGGTCGAAAAACCGGTTACGCGGATCA
>Ga0136600_1001306_pt1 | contig 11610 bp, 11 predicted proteins | sample AntRauMFilla2698_FD_104634 | JGI IMG/M metagenome (GOLD analysis project Ga0136600, IMG submission 104634) | Saline lake microbial communities from Rauer Islands, Antarctica - Metagenome Filla 2 #698 | ecosystem: Environmental > Aquatic > Non-marine Saline and Alkaline > Saline | place...
CGAAGCAATCCAGTTTTTATCTGTAATACTCTGGATTGCTGCGTCGCTAACGCTCCTCGCAATGACGGTATTCTTAGTGAAGCTTAGTGTCTTCGTGGTTAAAAAATTAACCCCTTAAAACCCCGCCCGTGCGTTTCTCGACGGCGCCGATAACTTTCGCTGTAAGCCCCTCAAGATCCGCATCGGTCAGCGTTTCGCCTTTGGGCTGGATCGTGATATTCAGTGCCACAGATTTTTGCCCCTCATCCACGCCCTTGCCGGTATAAATATCGAATACATCTCCGCCGGTAATCAGGTTTTTATCCGCACCAATCGCCGCGCGTACGATATCGGATGCGGCCACATCCGCGTCCACCACAAAGGCGAAATCGCGGCTGAGCGGTTGAAGCGGTTCCAGCGTTAAATAGGTTTTCTCCGTGCCGGATTTTTTCTTGGGCTCTGGCACATTTTGCAAGAAGACTTCAAAACCCACCAGCGGGCCTTTGACATCCATCTCCTCCAGCAAAGCCGGATGGATTTCCCCGAAATAAGCCAACACATTAGGGCCAAGCCTGAGCGCGCCGCTACGGCCCGGGTGGAAATAATCGGGCGCATCGCGGGAAATTTGCGCGTTCCCGGCGGGCGCGCCCACGGCGGCCAGTGCGGCCAGCGCGTCTTGTTTGGCATCAAACACATCTACGTTGCGCGCGGCATTGCTATCGGCCCAATGGCGCGTTCCTGCATGGCCGGCGCGAATACCTGCGGCGACAATATCCTGCCCGTCGGGTTTTGTATTGCGGAAGACGGGGCCAATTTCACAAAGCGCGGAATCTTCATAACCGCGCGCGGCGTTGCGTCCGGCGGCCTCGATCAAATTTGGCAAGATAGAGGGGCGCATCACATCTAGTTCGGATGAAATCGCATTCTTTAATGTCAGCGCCGCAAGATCGGCATTATCATTGGCGTTAAATTGCGCCGCTTTTTCGTGGTTGGTGAAGGACCATGTCACGCATTCATTCAGACCTCTTAATGCGAGTGCGCCGCGCGCCAAACGTCCGCGCGTGAGCATCGGCGTTTCGGCGCTGGCGTAATGATGACCGGCCGGTAGAACCGCGTGCGATGGAATTTTATCAAAGCCCACAATGCGGATCACTTCTTCGGTGAGGTCGGCTTTGCCGATCACATCACCGCGCCAAGAGGGCGGGGTGACGCTCCAGATTTTATCGCCCTTCACGTCAAAGCCCAGAGCTTCAAGAATGTCTTTTTGCTCTTGCGCGGGGACATCCACGCCAATCAGTTTTTTGGTGTAAGCGGGATCAAATTCGATCTCGCGCTGCCAATTAATAACGCCGCCTGCCTCAACAACTTCGCTAATTTCGGTACTATCCGTTGCGCAAATATCAATGATGAGTTTTGTGGCCAGCTCCATACCGGTGGCGGTAAATTCAGGATCAACGCCGCGCTCGAACCTGTAACGCGCATCGCTGGAAACGCCCAAATCACGGCCTGTTCGTGCGATACGCGCAGGATCGAAATAAGCGGCCTCAACGAATACATTCACCGTGTCTTCTTCGCAGCCCGTGGAGGTGCCACCGACAATGCCGCCCAAACCAAGAATGCCGTTTTCATCGGTAATAGCGATTTCGGCTCCTACCGTTTCGTAAGATTTATCATTCAGCGCATCGAATGTCTCGCCTGTTTTGGCGGTACGCACAGTGATGTCGCCTTTGATCTTATCCGCATCAAAAACATGCAGCGGGCGGCCATATTCCATGGTCATGAGATTGGTAATATCCACCAAAGCGGAAATAGGGCGTAGGCCGATGGCCTGCAATTTATCACGCACCCATTTTGGCGAGGGGCCGTTTTTGATGCCTCGGATTGTGCGGCCAATAAAATGCGTACAGCCCTCATCTTCCAGCTTCACATTGATAGGGCTTTTGAATGTGCCCTTGAGCGGCGCATCATCAATATCTTTGAGCGTCCCTAAACCGGCCGCCGCCAGATCGCGCGCAATACCGCGAATGCCCGCGCAATCGGCGCGGTTGGGGGTCAGCGCAATTTCAATTGCCGGATCATCAAGGCCGAAAATTACCGCCATCGGCGTGCCGATTTCGGTGTCTTCGGGCAAATCGATAATGCCGTTATGCTCGTCCGAAAGGCACATTTCCTTTTCGCTCACCAGCATGCCGTTGCTTTCAACACCGCGAATTTTCGTGGCTTTGAGGGTCACATCAAGGCCGGGGATATAAGAGCCATCGGGCGCGAAGATTGCCTTCATACCGGCCCGCGCATTGGGCGCGCCGCACACGACCTGCACGGTGCCATGGTCAGGTGTTTTCACGGTGCAGACTTGCAGCTTATCCGCATCAGGATGCTTTTCGGCTTTCTCGACATTGGCGACTTTGAAGGGCGCAAATTCGGCGGCGCGGTCTGTGATTTCCTCGACCTCAAGGCCGATATTCGTCAGCGCTTCGCCGATTTCATGCAGCGATGCGTCCGTCTCCAAATGCTCTTTCAACCAGCTTAGCGTGAATTTCATGTGTTTTCCTTCATCCTATAAAGCCATTACATGTAACGTGAAATCCAGCTTCACGCCAATATTTTTATATAAAGCCTGCGCGGCTTCGTTGTTACTCTCCGCGATCCAGTACATGCGTGACCATTTTTCGTTTTTCCCAATCTTGACAACCTCTTCCACCAATTTGCGGGCTAAGCCTTGTTGGCGGAATTTCGGGTCAATATAGACATCTTGCATATAACAGGCATGGGCAATCGCGCCGGTTGTCGGGTGCAAGATATAATGCACGAGGCCCGCCATCTCGCCCTTATGAATGGCGGCCAGACCATGAACGGGCGCGGCTTCATCCATCAGGCGCGACCATGTTTCGGTGGTGACATCGGTGTCGCGCTGCCCGGCATTATTGCCATCCCATAGTGGCAGCCAATTCGGGAAATCATTTTGCTGAAGCGGGCGTATCGTAACCACTTTAAAATCCTTTTTATTTTTACCGCAACGGGCGCAACGCTCGCTACGATAATTGTGATCTTCTTATAATTCGCCGTGTCTTAGTGGTGTCTTCGTGGTTTTTATTTTTTAATAATTTGTCGCGGCGTTTGGTCGTGACAGCGCATCAAAACCGTAATGCTCCAGCCAGCGCACATCGCTTTCGAAGAATGTCCGCAAATCGGGAATGCCGTATTTCAGCATCGTTGCGCGCTCGAGCCCCATACCAAACGCAAAGCCCTGATATTCGTCGGGGTCAATCCCGCAAGAGCGCAGCACATTGGGGTGCACCATGCCCGAGCCCAAAATCTCCATCCATTTTTGCTCCGTGCCATCAGGCGCTTGGCCTAGTTGGATGCCCTTACCTTTTTTGTAATAGCCGATATCCACCTCGGCGCCCGGCTCCACGAAGGGGAAGAAAGACGGGCGAAAGCGCACTGGCAGATCATCAATCTGGAAGAAGGCGCGCACAAAATCGGTGAGGCAGCCTTTGAGGTGCCCCATATTCACATCTTTATCAACATACAGACATTCCATTTGGTGGAACATCGGCGTGTGGGTCATGTCCCAATCCGATCGGTAGCAACGGCCAAAACAAATGGTTTTGATCGGCGGCTTGTTATTCTCCATGTGGCGGATTTGCACGGATGATGTGTGTGTGCGCAAAAGTTTTTTGGCGTATTCGCCTTTTTCGCTGTCATCATCGGGCAGGAAAAACGTGTCCTGCATCTCGCGTGCGGGGTGGCCGGGCGGGAAGTTCAGTGCCGTGAAATTATGCCAGTCATCTTCGATGTCCGGCCCTTCGGCAACGGAAAATCCCATCGCGCCGAAAATCGTCACAAGCTCGTCAATGGTCTGGCTGAGCGGGTGGATTTTGCCCTGTGTGGTTTGGCGTGGCGATAAAGTCACATCAAGCGTTTCACCTGCCAAACGGGCATCCATTTCCTGACGTTTGAGCGCGGATTCCTGGCTGGCCAGCAGCGCGGCAATTTCGTCTTTCACCGCGTTAAATTCCTGCCCCTTCTTTTGGCGCTCATCAGGGTCCATGCCGCCCAGCGTTTTCATGAGTGCGGTCACGCGTCCCTTTTTGCCAAGGGCGGTGACGCGCACATCATCAAGGGCTTTCAGATCATTGGCGGCCTCGATCTCGGCCGTGATTTCTTGTTTTAGATTATTAATATCGTTCATAACGATAGAGTTTTAAACGTCTTGCCGTCGCGTTTCAAAGCTTTTCTTTGAGGATCGGCAGAACATCGTTCAAATTGTGGACCCGAAATGTGGACTTAGTCCGCTTTAAACGGCTTTCCGATGCCACGCCGCCAGTGATGGAAATGCAGGTCAGCCCTAGCTTATGCGCGATATCGGGCTCCTCTAGGCTATCGCCGATAATGACCGTATCGCGTGGCGCGAAGCCATGAATATCCATATATTTTTGCAGCCGCTCAAGCTTGCTGGTGGAATGCAAAATGCTTGTGCCATCGCAATGATTGGCGCAGATATGGCGGAAATAGGGCTCTAGCTTAAGGCGGTGCACATGATGCGCGATTTTTTCAGTGCGGTAATTGGACAGCACCATGCAATGCGCGCCCGCATCATTGAGCGTTTGCAGCAGGGCGCGGGCACCGGAGCGGGTGCGGGTATTGGCCGCAAGGCGCTCATAATTGCTTTGGAATAGAATGTTGGATTCATCCTGGCGGGCGATAATCTCATCAACGCTGCAGCCATTGCGGGTGTAAAAATGAATAACGGGGAAATCGAATGTTTCATGAAAGCGGGCGAGGCTGATGGGCGGGCGGCCAAAAAATTCCAGACAAATATTGCTGGCCTCCAAGGCGGGCAGCGTGTCGGCCAAAATTGTGCCGTTCCAATCAAAGACGATAAGTTTATTCTGAAGTTTATTTTTCATGATATTAGTAAAAGCGATAACAAGATGCCCAATAAACAGATACTACCTAAAACTCCTATAAATCCGCCAAGAAAAAGACCATTTATAAGTGGTTTGTTTTTTCTTTTGTAAGTATAGCCGCCTACGAAAATGCCTATCACGCCGAAAAAAATAACGATGAAGCACAGTAATAAAAATCCGTCTCTTAGCCCTTCATCCATGGTTTTTCCTAATCATCAATGTCTTCCCATTTCAGGCGCGGGTTAACCAATTTGCCGTCTTTTATTTGCAATGTGCCCGTCGTGCGCTGTTTCCATTTTGATTTAATATCAAAGCTCTTGGCTCTTCCTGCATTTTCTAATGCCATGCTACCAGCAGAAGCGTGTCGGCCAAAATTGTGCCGTTCCAATCAAAGACGATTAATTTATTTTGAAGTTTATTTTTCATGATTTAAAAAACCACAGATAAACACGGATGCACACGGATTTTTTATCTGTGGCGTAATAAAAAACGGCCCCCCGCTTTTATCGCGATAGAGGCCGTTTCGGTGTTTGTTCTTTTAAAAGCTTAAGCGGCTTTTTTCGCCAGCGCGCCTTGTGCTTGTTTCGCAATGGCAGCGAAGCCTTTTTCATCATGAATGGCAATCTCGGACAGGGCCTTGCGGTCCAACTCGATGTTGCAAAGTTTTACACCATTCATGAATGTTGAATAGGTCATGCCATGCAGACGTGCGGCCGCATTGATACGCTGGATCCACAATTTGCGGAAATCGCGTTTCTTGACGCGGCGGTCACGGTAAGCATATTGACCGGCCTTTTCAACGGCTTGTACGGCGGTGCGGAAACAACTTTTCCGGCGGCCATAATAACCTTTGGCTTGCTTGATAATCTTTTTATGTCTTGCTGTGGCTCTTGGTCCACCCTTTACGCGTGCCATTATTTCGCTCCTCTCTTATGTTTTGCAATGTAAGGCTCACTTTTTTTCGTGGCACCTGGTTTCTTGCGTGAATAAGGAAGGTAATTGCGCAGTACCAAACGCTCGTCGCCTTCGGACAGATAGTCACCTTGGCGGGCTTTGCGTTTCATGGATTTGGGCTTGTTCATTTGCATGTGGCGCATAAACGCCTTTTTGAACTTTACCATACCTGATTTGGTGACCTTGAATCGCTTCTTGGCACCGGAGGCGGTTTTCATCTTCGGCATTTTTTTCTCCTTTAAAATAAGGGGTTATCTTAAATGACCGAGGCAGCCGAGTTACATAAGCCAGATCATTTGTCCTTAATTGAGGCGTTTATAGCGCCTATGAGCACCGCAATGCAAGGGTTTTTTACGCATTTCTAAGAGGTGGCTCTAAGATGTAAGCGTTTGCAATTTTGTGTTGTCCGGCGCGGTATTGAAAATCGCGAGGCGTTTCATATGGCCGTTTAAATGCTCGGACGTGTTGTCATATGTGCCTAGATTGGCCTTGCTTACGGATGGCACGGCGGCATTTGTGTCGGTCTCAACCGCGCCGCCATCAAGCGCAATGCCGTAATCGTTATTTTTATAACGCATGGCGGTTTTGGCAATGCCCGCGGGCGTGCCCGGATATTCTTCGACAACGCGGTTGTTGCCGACGCGCGTTTCATATTTAAGGCCGCTGCCGCCGTTATTTTTCATCTCCATGCGGTTTTGCGTGTTGCTTTGGATCATATAGACACGGTTATTGCCGCTGGCCCAATTACTCGTATCCGCTTCGGCGTACACGCCGCCCTCGGTGGCATTGAACCAAGAGCCGAGCGCGGCGATTTGCGCATTATCCTCATTGCGCGTGACAGAAGAGCCGGATGTGGGAATATAGCTGGTGGGGAAGGCGCCGGCCTCGCATTGTGCGCCCCAGACATAAATATCCGAGGTGCCGTCCAAATCGACCGTGACGTCATTATCGGCGTCACAAACCGTAATGGTTATATCGCCCGTTGTATCGGCCGCATCAGTGGTGAAGCTGACCCGGCAGCGATACCAGCCATTGCCGTAATCTTCTATACCGCTATTATCTAGGGCGGTATCAACGGCTCCTGCCGCGCCGGTTGATAGATTGAACCACGCGCCGGAATCTGCGGGCGCTGTGAAATTGGCCACACCGATTCGTACCCATGAGAGCTGCCCCGCCTTGCAAAAGACAGAGAAGCTATAGGCCGTGCTTGTGCTGACCGTTATGGTTTGCGAGGCGCTCACGGTGCCTGTGCCGGTGGCGCTGTTATCGCCAAGCGTATCGGCATTCGCCGTGCCGTCGGGGGAGGTCGCGGCGTTGGCGCTGGCGGTGGCGCCGGATTTGACCCATGCCGCGTTATCGAGTGCGCCCGAATATGTGCAGATATTGGTGCGTGTTTCCTCGATCAGCAAGCCAAGGCCATGATCAATGCGCGCGCTATTGGCCGCAGCGCTTTGGATGAGGCCGCTGGCATCGCGGTAGGTGGCGGCGCCCGCGCGGCTCACCGTGACAATAGCGGCGAGAGCGGCCAGTTCGCCGTCATAATAGCGGTCATTGGCAAAATCCAGATCGAGGCTGGCATCTGTTAAAACCCAGTCGGTATTATTGCGCGCGGCGGCCGTTATATAGGCGCGCCGCCCGTATCCAGTGCGGGTGAGCATGGTTTTTAATCCTTTCTTAAAGTAATTAATGTCATCCCGCTGGTCTGCGAAGCAGGCTTAGACAAACGGGATCCATATGTGAATTTGCAAAGCAAATTCTCTTTGCTGGATCCCCGCTGTTTAAACCTCGCGTTGCTGGGTCGCGGGGATGACGTGAGAGGGTAGGGTGAAAATATATTTTAAAAATCAGGGGGTGAATGGCGGGCAACCTCACAGGAGCCAAGACGCATTTCGCCTGATTTGCTAGGATCATATGATTAATTTTGTGTCTTGTAAAGGAAAATATTCCTATTATGGATGAAAGCCGTTCCCAGCATCTAAGTTTGTATTTCGCCGGAATCTGGTTGCTTTACCTTGTGCTGTCGCCGGTTTATGTGCTGCCCAAAGGTATGCCCCAGCCCGCGGATTATTTGCTGCTGGCGGGGATTATCCCCGGTGTCGCGCTGTTTTTCCTCAAAAGCACGGGGCGCGTGCATCCGGCCTATATCGCCGGATTTTTATTTGTGGCGCTGAGCGTGCTGGTGAATTTAACCAATTACGCCTTTATCGGCGGTGAGCGGTTTTTGCTGAGCGCGCTTTACTATCCTTATAATTTCCTCGTTTTTTGTTACGTGGTGTATTTGTTCCGCAAAGATATGCCCAGGGCGATGTATCTGACCGCGCTGGGGATCACGCTGGCGGTGGTGATGCAATATATCTGGGCGGGCTTTGTCGAGCATGGCGGGCGGCGCATGACGGGCGGCTTTGATAACCCGAACCAGCTCGCGTACTGGGCGCTTTTATGCGCGGGGATGTTGGTGTTTTTGCGGCGGCACGGGCGGTTTAGCGGTCTTGATATGCTCGTGCTGGGGCTGCTGGGCGCGATCCAGACGCTGGCGCTATCCAAGGCGGGGATTATCTGCTCTAGCGTGCTGTTCGTGTATCTTTTTCTGACGCCGCAAGTGCCGCGCAAGGCCAAGACCGTGATGGGCGCGCTGGCGGTGGGGTTGCTCTCTTACGCGGCGCTGAATTGGACGCAGGTGCAAAGCGTGCTGGAAAATTTTGACGTGATTGCGCGTCTTGCTTCAATCGGCGCAGAGGGCGATGATTCATTGCTGGGGCGCGGTTATAACCGCCTGTGGGAGCATCCGGAATTTTTGCTGTTCGGCGCGGGGGAAGGCGGGTTTGAACGCTTCCGCACGCTGGGCAGCTCCAACGAGCTTCATGCGGGGCTGGCCACGATCATATTTTCCTACGGCATATTGGGGGCGGCGCTATTTGCGCTGTTTCTGTTTTATATTTTCGCGCGCCAACCCAAATATGTCTGGGTGATATTGGGCTGTGTTTTGCTGTTCAGCCTGACGCACCAAGCGTTTCGCTTCACACATTTTTGGGTGTTTCTGGGCATTGCCTTTGCGACGTTTAATTACGCGCCGAAGGGTAGAGCGCCGCCAGCAAGCGCCGGTCCGCAATAATCCCGATCAGCAGGAAGAGCATCAACCCGATCGCCGCCTGATAATCGGGCAATGCATCAAAGGCCGCGCCCATCATCATGGCTGCGCCGCCCGCCATCACCAGCAAAGCAGGCACGGAGACCGTGTTCAGCCCGTCTTTTTGTAGCGCGGCGAGCGCCATAAGGCTCATGGAAAAGAGCGCGCCGATAATCACCACAAGCCCCGCCCCCATCGCATCAAAGGCGGGCACGGCAATATAAAGTCCGGCCATAACAACGCCCAGCGTAGCCATATTGATAGCCAGATTTGTGCCGGCATAACCGGCGATGGTGATGTAATTGCCAATCGTGCCAAAGCCCGCTTGAATGATTGACGCCACGGCCAGCAGCAGGAAGATGATATAGGCGTCCTCATATTCGCCGAAGATGGTGAAGATCAGGGGCGCGAATAGCACCAAAGCCGCGCAGCCCAAAATTGTTGCGGATAAGGCCGCCATGCGCATCAGGTCAAATTCATGCAGCAGCGCCGCCATATTCTTGTCTTTGAGGTAGCCGCCCATGCGCGGCACTTGTAATTGTGAAATGGCCAGTTTGGGCAGTTGCAGGAAATTGGCAAAGCGCATGGCAAGCGCGAAATCGGCCACCACGCTTGCGCTGGCGAAGAAGCCCAAAATCAGCAGCACCACATGGCGCAAAGATTTATTGGCAAATTGCGAGAGCATGGACTGCGCGCCATAGCGCAGATCCCACAGCGAGAGCAGGCCGGGTTTCAGGCGCGGCGTAATCGGGTTCATCAGGAATAAAATGCCAAAGGGCAGCGCGTAGGAAATGGTATAAACCCAACCAATCTGGCTTTCCGTCCATCCGGCGAGCAGCACATCACCGGGCTGCATTGTCACGATAAGCGCGCCAAGGCCGATCATTTTTAGCGCGGCAGGCAGCACTTCATAGAACAGCACCATGCGCGGGACATTTTGCCGCGCGCGCTCATGGCCGCATAAAATAGCATTGGCAACAAAAGCGGGGATCATCATGGCCATGCCTTGAAACCACAGGGCGGCTTCGGGTTTACCCATGGCGCCCGCGATATTTCCCGCTAGAATTATTTCAGCATAGGCGGCGGCAAAGCCCAGAATAATTCCGTATGTCAGGCATAGTCCGGTCTTTTCCGAATGGTGCCCCGGATCGCGCGATACATGATACAGCGTGATGGATTGAAACAAGGCGGCCATGGCGCTGGCGATAATATAATTCAGCGCAAAGGCCAGCATGGCCAAACCAAAGCCCGCCTTGCCGGCAATGTCGTTAATCAGGAAAATAACAACCAGCGCAGAGAGAACCGTAAAGATTTTCGCGGCGGCGCTGGCGGAGGTGGCTTTGAGGTAGATGCTTTTAATAGACATGGCGTGATACTCAGTTTTTTGTGATATTAACATGAAATGCCTGTAATCCCTGAGCGAGAATTTTAATTTATGCCCAGCCCCGATATTAATTTCTTTTTGCACCTTGGGTATTTCCCTGATTATGCGCCGCGTGTGGCGCTGGATTTATCATCCGCGCCACCGGAATATGAGGCTGATCTGCACAAGCAGGCGGTGGATTTATTCAGGGAGGCCGTGGCAGCGGACTTTGTTTCCGGCTCTAAAAAACATGGGCGCCATGTTGTGCCCTTAAGTGGTGGCCTTGATAGCCGCGCGATTTTATGCGCGCTGATGGAATGCACGGATGCGGCAAATATCGAAACATATACATTCGGAACCTCGGGCGCGCGTGATTTTGAAATGGGCGCGGAGGTGGCCAAGGTAGCGGGGGTGAAACACCGTGCGATTGATTTGGCGGCGCATAAATGGCGCGCGGAAGAATTGCTGGAGATTGCGGGGCGGCAGGATGCGCAAACTTTTTTGTTTCATCATGTTCCGCTGGATATCATGAATGAGTATAAAGACGCGCATATATGGTCGGGCTATATTGGTGATGTGGTGAGCGGCGGCCATACACCGAAAAACCCGGCGGCAGATTTGCAAAGCGCCAAGATGAAATATTTGAAAGGCCGCGCGGAAAGCAATCTTTATCAGGGCGATCTTACCGACCTCACGCAGCTTTTGGGTGCGATTGATTGTGGAGCCTCATTTGATGAGAGGGTTAAATTATTTGAGATGGGCAATGTCACCGCGCCGCATGTGCTGATGGATGGGCTTACTTATAAAACACCCTTCATAAATAATGCGTTTTTTGATTTCTTTATGGGGCTGCCGCGTGAGCATCGTCTTGGGCGGCGTTTATTCATAGAAGCCTTTACCCGCGAATATGATTTATTTGCGCTGCCGAGTACGGTCAACGTTCCATTGTGGCGGCGGGCAATAGGCAGGTTCATACATGGCGGGGATTCCTTCGCGCGTAATTATTTTGATTTTAATATGAAGCTGCGCCGCGATAATAATTTTGCGGCGCTGATCCGCGCCGGACTGGATGATTTAAAGGCGCGCGATATTGTGGGCGGGATTGATATTGATGCAATCTGGAACGCGCGGCGGGCAAAAGATATAAAAATACTGTACTCTTTGGAGATGAATTTAAAGGCCAAAGGTATAAAAAGCCGATGAGAATTTATTATTATTCCGGCGCGACACTGCCCTCGCAATCTGCGCAAAGCGTGCATGTCATGAAGATGTGC
>Ga0136600_1001307_pt1 | contig 11610 bp, 10 predicted proteins | sample AntRauMFilla2698_FD_104634 | JGI IMG/M metagenome (GOLD analysis project Ga0136600, IMG submission 104634) | Saline lake microbial communities from Rauer Islands, Antarctica - Metagenome Filla 2 #698 | ecosystem: Environmental > Aquatic > Non-marine Saline and Alkaline > Saline | place...
CAATGATCTTCATGGCTGCGGCTCCGGCCGTGGTTGGGGCTCGGGCTGAGGCTCGGCGTCAGGGTCTGGCTGCGGTTCCGCTTGGGGCTCGGCGGTGTCCGGCTCCGGCTCGCTCTCCTGCGCTTCCAGGGCGCGGCGTTCGGCCTCCAGGGCGTCAAGCTGGCGCTCGGCGGAGGTGCCTTCAAAAATCCGTCGAAAAATGCCCGGCGCCAGGGCCGAAAGCGGATTGGACACAACCCGTGTGGCATCAAAAGGTCCGGAGACCGAAAACGTCACGCCGAACACCCCCTCGCCCCGGCGCGAGGTCAAAAGCTCGCCCAGCACCGGCACCTGCGCCAGCATGGTGTTGGCCCCGTAGGAGGGCACGATGGTGCCGTCCACATCCAGTCGCTGTTCGGTCAGATCCACCAGCCCGGCCCAGGTGGCGCCCAGCGCCGGGCCGGCCACGCGCGCCTCGCGCATCTCCAGCCGGCCGTCCTGCCAGACGAAGGCGCTCTGCAGGCGTTCAAACTCAATACCGCCCTGCCCGCTTAAAAGCCCGGCGAGGCCTTCCAGTGATCCCGCAGCCAGCACACGCGCCAGAAGCGGCATGCGCTCCAGCGTGAACCCCTTGACGTCAACCAGCCCGGTGGCCGCACCGATCACGCCGACGGGCGGGACCACGGCCTCCAGGCTGATCGCGCCACCGCGTGCATTGTCATACCCGGCAAACGCGGCGAGCAAGCGCCCCGCATCGGCGGCCACCAGCGTCATCTGACGCGATCCGTCCGGCGCGCCGGGATTGGGGCCGAGCTGAAAATCAAGCCCGCCCTCAGGCGTCTGGGCGACAAGGCGCGCTGATTCCAGACCCTCCGGGCCAAGAGCCGCGGTGAGGCCAAGCCCGGTGAAGGCAATATCGCGCACCAGAACACGGGCAATGGCGGCTTCCAGACGCAAGGGCGCGCTGACAAATTCGCCGGCGGCGTTGTCGCCCAGATCAAACAGCTCGCCCGCGTCCAGAAACGCTCCGGCGAGGCGCAGATGCAGCGGGCCGTCCGGTCCCGCCGGTCGTTCGGCCGAGGCGCTGAGATCCATGCGGCCTTCGATCTGGATGCGATCGGCCGCCGCCGACAGCAGCCGGCCATCATCGGCCAGACGGGCATTGGCACGCAGCGTGACACCCTCCCCGTTCAACTCCAGCGCCTGAAGGTCGATGACACCGTCGTCAGCCAGTCGCCCGGCAAACCTTGCGGTGGCGGGCTGACCTGCTGGCTTGGACCATAAATCGGCGGGCACGGCGACTGCGGCCTGCTCAAGATCCAGCGTCAGATCGATACTGGAAAGATCAAAGCCGCGCCCCCGTATCAGCGCCTCGAGGCCGACACCACCATCCAGAAACCGGCGCAGCGGCAAGCCGAAGCGATCAAGGTCGCGCGCGCTTACCAGCGCCGACACTGTCACCAGGCTGGACGGCTGATCCTCGGCAAGTCCAAACGTCTCACGCCAGCTGATCTGGGTGTTCGCACCGGCCACCAGTGCAGTCCCGTCGGCAGAAAAGCCTTCGGGGTCAGCGGAAATCTCCACCACGCCATCAGTCAGATCCAGATCACCGAAGGGTGCGGTGGCGGTGACGCCGGTGAACCGCCCGCTGACAGCAAAACCGGTGTCCTCCGGCGCCACATAGCGCAGCATGGGGCGGGTAATCTCGAACGAGAGCGTGCCAGAGCCGCCGAACATCTGCGGATCGAGCCCGTAGCTGGACGAAATGGAGAGCGGGGGCTCGTCAATGAAGGCGAGGACGGCGGCGACCGTTCCGCGTCCCGACCCGCCAAAGCGGGCGAGCCCGCCCTTGGGCGTGAAGCGAGGAATGTCGACGAAGATATCGTCGATCGCCAGCGCGCCAATATCGCCGCCAGCGCCCTCCAGCGACAGCGAATCGCCGCGCAGGGTCGCCGCCCCTGACAATCCCAGAAGCGGCGTCATGGTGGACACATAACGCACATCCGCATCGCGAAAGCGGAAGGAGAGCGCCAGATGGTCATCGTCCAGCGCCCGGCGTTCCAGGGCAGCGGCCGGGATGTCCAGGAAAAGCCGGGCGTCATACAGCTCGCCGTCGATAATGCTGTCACGCACCCAGTCACGCGCACCAAGCGCGAACTGGCTGGGCCAGTGGCGCAAAACGTCGGCCTTTGACACCACGCCGTCGATCGGGCCTTCAAGCTGGATTGTCGGCAGCCAGCCGCTCTCGGTGCGCTCCAGCCCGAAGGCACCCTCAAAGCGGGCCTGGGCCTGGGGCAGGACCACATCGAGCTGATCAAAGCGCGTGGTCAGCGCGTGCCGATCCAGCCGGCCCTGCGCCTCCACCGACTGCCAGACCAGAGGTTCGGGAAACATCGGCATCAGATCAATCCGGCCAGCACCGGCGCTTACCGCGAACTCCGCGCGGCCCGGCAAGGCATTCTCAAAGTCTGAAAACCCCGATAGCCGGCCCGCGACATCAAGATCCAGAAACTCCGAACGCACCTGCGCCGTCGTGACATCAAGCACGGCTGCATCTGCGTCCAGATCAAGTTTGAGCGCCAGGGTCTCAAGGGCGAAAACACGCCCGCCACTGCGCACCACGCCAGGCTCGGCCTCGACCTCCAGATAGGCGGTGCGAAGCCCGTCCTCGATGGACGCGTCGATCACCAAGTCCACCGCCAGCGGCGCGTCCAGCTCCGACAGGCGCGAAAACGGACCGCGCCGCGGCGCGGCAGCGGCCAGATTGAGATCGCGCAGGCGCAAATCCAGAAACACGCTTTGCAGCTCGCGCCCCGCGTCGAGGCGCAGCGCCACCGGAGCCAGCCCCGCCGAGGTGATGAGCCCGCCGGAAAGATCCGCGCTGATCCCGCCCTCGGCCAGGCTCAGGGCGGCGCGCGCATCACGCAGCCGCCAGCGCACATCGCTGATCTCGTCGATCAGCTGGAGATCCACACCGCGCAGATCAATCTCGGTAAGACGTGACAACAGGCCGGTTTGCGTTTGCAGGCTTGCAGCGAGCGCGCCGAAATCGCCGCGCGCCTGGTCGCCCCGGTTCTCCCCGCGCACTGTGACTGGCGTGCCCAGCCCGGCAAACACTTCGCCATCCAGGGTCCGCACAACCGAAAAGGCACCCCCCTCAACGGCGATCCGCACCGGAGCGGCGCGGCCCGTCAAAATCAGATCAAGAGCCAGGGCCGTCTCCACCCGCGACGCATCAATGATGATTTCGCCGCCAGCGCGCGCCACCACGACCTGACGCGCCGTGATGATCAATGCCCCAAGGCCCGGGTCAAAGCCCACCTGAATGTTTCCGATGGACGCCACGTCTCCGCCTGCCGCCTCAAGCAGGCTGGCAGTGGCCCGGTCGCGCAACAATTCTGCGTCCACCGGCCCTTCTGCCAGACGCCATAGCAGCGCCGCCACAGCAAAGATCGCCAGCGCCAGAAGCGCGGCGAGCGCTTCAAGCGTATACAGGATGGCGAGACGGGCGGTGCGGCGCATGGAGCAGACTAAATCAGGCTGGCGACTGGACGCGGCGGACGGTTGAGACGATTTTCATCGCCTCGCGGCCGGGGCGGATCCCGCCGCTCAAAAAAGCTGGAGAGTGTGATGAGCGAAGTCACCCAAGGACGCAAGGCCCCGGAATTCACTTTGCCCGCCGATGGCGGCCGCGACGTTTCGCTGAGCGATTTCAAGGGCAAGGCGGTGGTCCTTTATTTCTACCCGAAGGACGACACTCCCGGGTGCACGAAAGAGGCCATCGGGTTTTCAGAGGCCGCAGAAGCGTTTGCGTCCGCAGGCGCCGTGGTAATTGGCCTGTCCAAGGATACGGTAGCGAAGCATGACAAGTTCCGCGACAAGCATGAGCTGAAGGTGATCCTGGCCAGCGATGCCGATAACGACGTTACCGAGCGCTACGGTGCCTGGGTGGAAAAGCAGATGTATGGCAAGACCTATATGGGCATTGAACGCTGCACCTTCCTGATCGGCCCGGACGGCGTGGTGAAGCAAATCTGGCGCAAGGTGAAGGTACCCGGCCATGTGGACGCAGTGCTGGAGGCGGTCAAATCACTCTAACTGCCGATATCCGCCACGCCGCAGCGCAGGTTCTGGCCGAGGGCGATCCCTCGGCCAAGCCGGCGCGCGCTCGCGAGACTGCGCAAGCGTGGCGTGACGGTGAGCTGGCTGCGACCCCGTGTGGCGCGCCCGGCCTTGCCCCGGACCGCCCGGCGCGCCCGGACCGGCCCGAGCTCAAGCCCCCCGGTCAGGTTCCGCGGCGGCGCCTGGGCAGCGTCGCCGGCCGGGTCGCGCTGCTGCACGCGGTGGCGCATATCGAGTTCAACGCCATCGATCTCGCCTTCGACATGGTGGCGCGGTTTTCCGGCGATGCGCGCTTCAGCAAGGCCGAGCGCCACGCCTTCATCACCGACTGGATCGGGGTCGGCGATGACGAGGCGCGCCATTTTCTTTTGCTGCGGGAGCGCCTGGCTGCGCTGGGCAGCGATTACGGCGATCTGCCCGCCCATGACGGGCTTTGGTCAGCGGCTGAGGCCACGGCGGACGATCTCGCCGGACGCCTGGCGGTTGCCCCCATGGTGCTGGAAGCGCGCGGCCTGGACGTGACACCGGGCATGATCGAGCGCCTCAAGAGCGCCGGTGACCCGGACAGCGCGGCGGCGCTGACGGTGATCTATACCGAGGAAATCGCCCATGTGGCCGCGGGCCGGCGCTGGTTTGAAGCGGTGTGCAAGGCCGACGGCGAGGAGCCCGAAGCCCGCTTCCAGGCGCTGGTGCGGCGCTATTTCAGGGGCGATCTGAAGCGCCCGTTCAACACGCCAGCCCGTGACCGTGCCGGGATTCCCCAGGACTGGTATGAACCGCTGGCCGGATAATGCGTGCGCCCTGGTGTTCTCAACCGGGCCGCGGCGCTGTATAGGGCGCGGCTTGCAAGCTGATTGAACCGACATGTCCGATCTCATTCTGGAAATCTCGAAGGACTTCACCTTCGACGCCGCGCACCACTTTGAACACAAGGACGCGGACCATCCGTTCTCGCGTCTGCACGGCCATTCCTTCGCGGGAACCGTGACGCTCACCGGCGCGCGCGCCAATGATAGCGGGATGGTGAAGGACTTCTGGGAGATCGAGGCGGAAATCGCCAAGCTGCGCGACATGCTGGACCATCGCCTGCTCAACGAAATTCCGGGCCTTGAAAATCCCTCGCTGGAAAACATCGCCCACTGGGTGTTTGAACGCCTGGACCAGAACCTGCCCGGCCTTAGCAGCGTCGAGATCCGCCGCCCAAGCTGCGGCGAAAAAGCGGTGGTGCGAAGCGCCTAGAGCACGCCGAACACGTCCCTGGTCAGGCGCGGATCAAAGTGCTGACCGCCGTCCACGCAAATAATCTGACCGGAGACCGCCGGGCTGTCGCGAAAGAAGCGCAGGGCGCGCACCAGATCATCGGTATCCGGTCCGCGCTGCAGCGGATTGTCGTGGTGCAGGCGCTCAAACTCGGCTTCGCTGTGATAGGGGCTCGGCAGGGTCAGTCCCGGTGCCACGGCGTTCACCCGCACATGCGGGGCAAGATCGCGGGCCAGCATCTGAGTCATCGTCATCAGCGCGGCTTTGGACAGGGTGTAGCTGAAATAATCGGCGTTGATATTGAAGAGCTTGTAGTCGAGCAGATTGAACGCCATCGCCGCTTGCGGCGGGGAGCTTGCATTTTGAACGCTGTCTTGGGCCGCGAGCGCCTTGATCAAAAGCGCTGGCGCCAGCGTGTTCGCGCTCATGTGCCGGTGGAAGCTCTTGGCGCTGAGCGTGTCCAGCGCATCGTCTTCAAAGATCGAGGCGGAATTGACCAGAAGCTGAACCGGGCCAAGCGCCTGTGCGGCACGGCTGATCAGGCTTTCGGTGGCTTTTTCATCGGTGAGATCGGTGCCGATCCCCACGGCGCGGCCGCCGGCGGCGTTGATCGTCCCGGCCAGCGCCTCGGCCTCGCTGGAGGAGGTGTTGTAATGAATTGCCACCGGATGACCGTCACTGGCCAGGGCTTCGATAAACGCCCGCCCGACCCGCTTGGCTCCGCCGGTTACCAGCGCTGTGCCCTTGTCCATGATCCGTCTCCCGTGGCCGCTTTCTCACCTGCGCGGTTTAACGCAAGCTGAAACGGGCTTATATCCCGCTGGAGCCGAGATATAGGGGCGGTTTAATGAAACTCGACGCAGTGCGCGCACAAACGGCGGCCGAAACCCGCCCCGGCCATGCCGGCGAGCGGGTGAGCGTGCGCATTCGCGGACTTCGCCTGGACGCGGAAGTGGGCGTCTATGAGTCCGAATACGGTCGCAAACAGCCGGTGCGCCTGGACCTGGAAGCCGATGTCGCCGCCCAGGCCGCCCATCCCGGCGGTGCCCTGGGCGACGCGGTCAATTATGCCGCCCTGGCCGAGCTGGCCCGCCGCATCACCCTGTCCCGGCATCATCCTTTGCTGGAGGATCTCGCCCAGGAAATCGCGGACGCCTGCTTTGCCGACCCGCGAATCACACGCCTTGCCCTGTCCATCGACAAGCTGACGGCCCTGGACGACGCAGAGAGCGTGGGTGTGAGCCTGGAGCGGTGGCGGTAGATACAAATATGCCGGACTGGTGTCCTGCGGTGCGCACGCGCAACAGCAGCCGCCAAGCTGACGACTCAGCTCACAGGGCCTAGATTAGCGCCATGGCCAGAGCCCAACGCCCCGACACGCCGCCGAGCAATTCAGACGACGCCGCGCCCACTGCGCCGGCGCCCTCTGATTCGCTCACCGGTCCGGACATCATCGCCTCCTATGTGAAGACCCTGCCCCTGAAGCCGGGCGTCTATCGCATGTATGACGAGACCGGCGAGGTTCTTTATGTGGGCAAGGCAAAGAAGCTGAAGAACCGGGTCTCCAGCTACGCCAAGTCTGGCGGCCACACCAACCGCATCGCGCTGATGATCTCGCTGACGCGCAAGATGGAGTTTGTGGTCACCGACACCGAGACCGAAGCGCTTCTGCTGGAAGCCAATCTGATCAAGCGGCTGAAGCCGCGCTTCAACATCATCCTGCGCGACGACAAATCGTTTCCCTACATCCTCATTCGCAGCGACCATGACGCGCCGCAGCTGATGAAGCATCGCGGCGCGCGCAAGATGAAGGGGGCCTATTTCGGCCCCTTCGCCAGCGCCGGCGCGGTGAACCACACGCTGAACACACTGCAGAAAGCCTTTCTGCTGCGCACCTGCACCGACAGCGTCTACGAGGGCCGCACGCGCCCCTGCATGCTCTATCAGATCAAGCGCTGCGCGGGTCCCTGCGTCGATCTGATCGAGCCGGAGCGCTATGGCGAGCTGGTCGATGAGGCGAGGCAATTCCTGCGCGGCAAATCCAACGCGCTCAGAGAACAGCTTCAAACGGACATGGGCGAGGCGTCCGAGGCGCTGGACTTTGAAAAGGCGGCGCGCCTGCGCGACCGGATCCGCGCCATCTCGGCGGTGACCACCCAGCAGGGGATCAATCCCGAGGGTCTGGAAGAAGCCGATATCGTCGCCGCCCATCAAGAAGGCGGCAAGACATGTGTCCAGATCTTCTTCTTCCGGGCGGGCCAGAACTGGGGCAATCGCGCGTTTTATCCCAAGCACGAGGCCGACGCCTCGCCCGAGGATGTCCTCACCGCCTTCATCGCCCAGTTTTATGATGACAAGCCGGCACCCTCGCTGATCCTGGCCAGCCATGCGCCCGGGCAGGGCGATCTGCTGGCCCAGGCACTGTCGCTGCGGGCCGGTCACGCGGTGGAAATCCGCCAGCCCCAGCGCGGCTCGAAGAAGGCGCTGGTGGAGGCGGCGATCCGCAATGCCCGCGAAGCCCTTGGACGCCAGCTCGCCGAGACCAAGAGCCAGGCCCAGCTGCTGGAGGGCGTGGCGAAAGTCTTTGGGCTGGAAACCCGGCCCGAGCGCATCGAAGTGTACGACAACTCCCACATCCAGGGCACGAACGCGCTGGGGGCGATGATCGTGGCCGGCCCGGAAGGGTTTGAGAAAACCAGCTATCGCAAATTCAACATGAAGGGCGATGACGCCGCCACCAATGACGATTTTGCCATGATGAAAGCGATGTTGCGCCGGCGTTTCAAACGGCTGCAGGCCGAGCGCGACCAGGGCGCGCCGGTGCCCGGCCTGGTGCTCATCGATGGCGGCAAGGGCCAGCTCAGCTCGGTGATGGAGGTGATGGCCGAGCTTGGCGTGGATGATGTGCCCGTAGCTTCAGTGGCCAAGGGACCCGACCGCGACGCCGGCCGGGAGGTCTTTTACATGACCGGCAAGGCGCCGATAAAACTGCCCATGAATGACCCGGTTTTGTATTATCTGCAGCGCATCCGCGACGAAGCCCACCGCTTTGCCATCTCCGGGCACCGCGCCAAGCGCTCCAGGCAGATCCGGGAGAACCCGCTGGATTCGATCCCCGGCGTCGGCGCAAGCCGCAAAAGCGCGCTGCTGAAGCATTTCGGCTCCTCGCGCGCCATTAGCCGGGCAGCTCTGGCAGACCTGGAAGCGGTGGACGGGGTCTCGAAAGCTCTGGCGCGCAAGGTGTTCGACCATTTCAATGAATGACGCGCGGGCGGCGCCGCGTCTGCTGCGCCTGGAAGAGCCACCCCGCCATGAAGGAGCGCTCCATGCGGCATCTGCCAAACATCATCTCCATCGCCCGCGCCCTGGCCGGGCCGCTGGGCGCCTACCTGCTCTGGATGAGCGCAAGCGCCGGTCTGGAAAGCACGGCGATTGCCTATGGGCTGGCCTCGGCGTTGATCTTTGTGGTTGCCGCGATCTCCGACTGGCTGGACGGCTGGCTGGCGCGGCGCATGGGTGTGGAAAGTCCTTTAGGTGCCCTGCTCGACCCCATCGCCGACAAGCTATTGGTGGGGCCGTACCTGATCGCCTACGTGGTGATCTCCGGGTTTGATGTCTGGCTCGCCGCGCCAGTGGCTCTGATCGTGATTCGCGACATGACGGTTACCTTGCTGCGGCTGCGCTCCAGCGCCCCCGCCTCGCTGGCCGTGAGCTATGACGCCAAGGTGAAGACTGCAATCCAGATGGTGGCCACAGCCGCGCCCTTCGTGCTGGTCATGGCAGGATTGAACGAGATCGCCGTCTGGTTCCACTACTGGGTTGGCGTGGTGTGGTTCCTGGCCATCTTGTCGGTGTGGACCGCCCTGCCTTACTGGCGCGCAGCGCGCTCCTGAGCCGGTCGCGAGCGCGGTATCAAATCAGCACTTAAGTCTGGCAGCAGTCGCCATTATATCTGTTTATTAACCCTGTACAGCGAACGTGCTCCCATTGGGTCCCCTCATCGGGACCGGGTTAGGGCTGGGAGACGTTTGATGACCCATGCAGTGCTGAAAGAGCGCTTTGATTTTCTCGAATTTGGCGATCGTGACCGGGCCCGCCTGCGAAGCCTGAAACCGGCAGTAAGCGCGGCTTTGCCGGCGATTCTCGACAGCTTCTACGGCGATATCGCCAAGCATGCTGAAGTCGACGAGATGTTCAGAAGCGACGCCATGCGCAAACATGCCCGCGACAAGCAATTCGAGCACTGGATGCGGATCTGCGACGCGCAATACGGGCAGGACTATCTCGACAGCGTGCAGCGCATCGGCGAAGCCCACGCCCGGCTCGGCCTGAAACCCAACTGGTATTTCGGCGGCTATGCCAAGATCGCAGGCGGCTTGCTCAAGGCCGTAGCGCGCGCGTCGGTGTCCGGCCAGAGCCTGTTCAAACGGGTCAACGCAGACGAAATGGAAGCCGATATCGACGCGCTGACACGCGCGTCCATGCTGGACATGGATCTTGTGATGTCCACGATCGAAGCCTGCGCAGCACAATCCAAGACCAGTGAGCGAATCAAGCTCGCCGACGATTTTGAAGACACGGTATCTGCCATCGTCTCTGCAGTTGCCGCCGCCTCCGAAGAGCTGGCTCAAACCGCGCGCACCATGGCCGGCACCGCCGACATCACCTCCCAGAAAAGCTCCACCGTGGCCGCCGCCGCTGAAGAAGCCACCGTCACCGCCCAGTCAGTTGCTTCGGCCGCGGCCCAGCTCACCAGCGCCATCGCGGAAATTTCGCGCAGCGCCGGCGAAGCCGCCAACACAAGCTCTACCGCCCGAACCGAAGCCGAACGTACCGGCGAAACCATGGGCGAGCTGCAGCAGGCCGCCGCCAAGATCGGCGAAATCGTCACCCTGATTGAAAGTGTCGCCGAGCAGACCAATCTGCTGGCGCTCAATGCCACGATCGAAGCGGCCCGCGCGGGCGAGGCCGGCAAGGGCTTTGCGGTGGTCGCCAGCGAGGTGAAAAGCCTGGCCAGTCAGACCGCCAAAGCCACCGAGGAAATCAGCGCCCAGATCAGCCATGTGCAAACGGTTGTAAGGTCCGCCGTCGACGCGATCCAGACGGTCTCCGGTTCGATCGAGAAGGTCAGCGGTGTTTCGGCGTCAATCTCGGCGGCAGTGGAAGAGCAAAACGCGGCCACCGCAGAGATCAGCCGCAATACCGAGCAAACCGCGAAAAGCGCCGGCTCTGTCTCGGAAACCATCACCGACGTGCTCACCGGCGCGCAGGAGACCAGCACCGCCGCCGGCGCAGTGGTGGGTGCCGCCGAGGAGCTTGGACGTCAGGCTGAACAGCTGCGTACCGACGTGGCCGGCTTCCTGGACCATATTCGCGCCGCCTGACGGGCCGCCCCCCGGGGCCTTATGCGCAGCGCGAACCGCCGTCCGGCCAGTCCGGGCGGCGGTTTTTTATCGGAGTGGAGGGTTTTAGCCCGGGCACGCCTCTGGCGCATCGTCGCTGGTGCACACCGACTCTTGCGCCCAGGTCGCCACGTCGCGCGACAGCTCCGTGGCCGCACTGGAGAAAGCGGCAATGATCGCACCCTGACGATTGGTGGACGCGCGCACCGTGCGCTCCAGCGTGCGTGCGGCCACCGGGCTGCGGCTGTCACGATCGATCAGGCGCGCGCGAAGCGCCGTGCGCACCAGCGGCGCAGCGCTGTCGCCCTGATCGTAGGACGCCTCGAAATGGCGCAGCTCCAGGTTCAGCTCATAGCGCGCACGCACACCGTCCTCCGCACGTGCCGGAGACAAGAGCGGCGCGCCTGCGTAAAACGCATCCATGATCGCGGTCTCGACCAGGCTTGGCGCCGGGCTGATCCAGGCTGCGCCGGCCATGTAGGCAATGGCCTCCCCGCGCAGGATCGCGATCCGGTCGCCGGCCAGGCCGCGCGGTGCCGCGATCCGGTCGATCAAAACGGTGATTGTTGCCGACTGGGAAACGCCCGCATCCGCGCCGTCGTCTGATCCGGTCAGACGATAGAGCGTGTTGGGCTCGGTCTCCGGCAGGAGCGAGACACACCCGGCCGACAGCAAGGCCGCCGCAGCCGCAATTATAAGTCCTGAGCGCCTCATTGGGGCACCTCCACTTCTGCACCGGCAGGTTGGGAGACAAACCCGGCCGGATCCTGTTCCAGTTCCAGCGCAACCCGCTCCAGCGCCGCCACCAGCGAGCGCAGATCGCGCGCCGCCGCCGTCAGCTGACCCA
>Ga0136600_1001308_pt1 | contig 11608 bp, 10 predicted proteins | sample AntRauMFilla2698_FD_104634 | JGI IMG/M metagenome (GOLD analysis project Ga0136600, IMG submission 104634) | Saline lake microbial communities from Rauer Islands, Antarctica - Metagenome Filla 2 #698 | ecosystem: Environmental > Aquatic > Non-marine Saline and Alkaline > Saline | place...
GAACCATATGATATACAAACATTAGTAAATACTAATACAAACAAATTTGATCATTCTGTTTCTAAAGATATATTAATACAGAATTCAGATATTATATTTGTTGCCTGTCCTCTTACATCTAAAACTTATAATTTAATTACATTAAAGGATTTCAAACAAGCTAAAAGCAATAGTCTTTGGATTAATATCTCAAGAGGACCGATAGTAAATTTAGAAGATCTTATTGTTGCTCTTAATGATAAAATAATTGGCGGTTTTAGTTTAGATAATTGGTATCCAAATAGAAAAGATGCTCTCGATTTACTATCTCAATTTGATTCAGTTTTATTATCACCATATCGAGCAATATATCTGGAAAGTGGAAATCCCAATATCACAGATGCTATAGAAAATTTACTATTGTATGCAACTAAGAATGAACTTAGAAATATGTTGAACTATAAAAAAGAATACTAATGGCGGATAAAATTTTACTAATTGGAGGACCTGGACCTGCTGTAGTGATTGCAAATGCCATAACACATGCAATAACTAATTATAACATGAATGTTGAATTAGCAGGGTTAGTCAATGATGAGGTTGAAAAAAAATCATTTAATGGAATCCCAATCAAAGGGTCTCTAAATGACATAGATGATCTAGTTAAAGAAGGATACAAATTTATCTACACGATTTACAAAATTGGGGGGCAAGACAAAAGAATCCAATTATTTAACAGCTTAAATATTCCAATAAAACAATTATATACTTTTACGCATCCTTCTGCTTATGTTGCACCTGATGTAGTTTTAGAACCAGGTGTTGTTGTAATGCCAAATGTTAGTATATCTGCTGGTACTGTAATTGGTAAAGGAACTCTTATTATGACGAATGCATCAATTGGCCATGATAATGAAATTGAAAGTCATTGCATGTTTACTGCAAATGCCTGTCTCGGTTCATATATTAAAGTTGGCAGAGGAGCCTGGGTTGGACTGAATTCAACAATTCGGGGTAAATTAACACTTGGAGATAAATCAGCTGTTGGCATAGGGTCTGTTGTAACCAAATCGATACCAGGGGAAGAACTCTGGATTGGTAATCCTGCGAAATTTCATAAAAGTGTTAAAGCTCAAAACATCTCAATGTAACGAATGAATATACTACTAACATCTGCCGGCCGAAGATCATATTTGGTCAAATATTTCAAAGAAGCTTTGAAAGGTCAGGGAAAAGTTCATGCTTCCAATTCATCCTGGACAACTGCGTTAGAAACTGCTGATGAAGCAGTTTTGACTCCCCTAATATACGATGAATCATATATACAATTTCTTTTAGAATATTGTAATAATAATCAAATTAATGTGATAATATCATTATTTGATATAGATTTGCCGGTTCTGGCTAAATCAAAACAAATGTTTCGGGATAAAGGAATTGTTGTTATTGTATCAGATTATGATGTTACCCAAATATGTAATGATAAATGGAGTACATATCAATTTTTGAAAGAGAATAACTTTAGGGCTCCGCTTAGTTTTATCACTTTAGGAGAAGCGAAAGCTGCTATCGGTGATGGTGATCTCAGATTTCCCGTAATATTAAAACCTCGATGGGGTATGGGGTCAATTTCAATATTTAAGGCTGAAAATGATCTCGAGTTAGGAGTACTTTATGATAAAGTACAAAGAGAGATAAATGACAGTTATTTGAAATATGAATCAAAGTTAGACCCTGAACGAGCCGTTATAATTCAACAATTTATGAAAGGTCAGGAATACGGCTTGGATATTGTAAATGATTTAGACAAAAAATATGTAACTACATTTGTAAAAAAGAAAACAGCAATGCGATCGGGTGAGACAGACGGTGCTGTTACCGAACAAAATGATATCTTAAGCGAAACAGGCAAATGCATAGCCGAAAAATTAGGTCATATTGCTAATCTCGATACTGATTGCTTTTTGATTGATGATAACCCTTACATTCTTGAAATAAATTGTAGATTTGGTGGAGGTTATCCTTTTAGTCATTTAGCAGGTGCTGATCTGCCCACTGCTATATTAAAATGGATTAGTAAAGAGAAATTGGACTCAGAGCTAAATTCATTAAATATCGGTATTGAAGGAAATAAAGATATTCAAATTGTAAAGTTTAAAGATAAATCCCAATGCCTATAAATCGAGTAAGTTATTTAGATCAACCACTTAAAATTACTGAACATAAATGGCCAGAAGGAACTAATCCAGTAGTTAGTATTTCTTGTGTCGCGTATAATCAGGAAAAATTTATAAGAGATGCTATAGAAGGCTTTTTAATGCAGGAAACCACTTTTCTTGTCGAGATAAATATTCATGATGATGCCTCCACTGATAACACCGCTAAGATTATTCGTGAGTATGAGGAGAAATATCCTCAAGTACAATTTAATCCAATTTATCAGACTGAAAACCAATATTCTAAGAGGGATGGTACTATACGGCGTATTCAATATGGACGTGTAAAAGGTAAATATTATTCAATCTGTGAAGGTGACGATTTTTGGACAGATCCTTTAAAACTCCAAAAACAAGTAGATTTTATGGAGCAGAATGAGGATTATTCATTAGTTCATACAGATCATAGCTATAAAGATGAAGAAACAGGTCAACTTATAAAAGCAAGATGGAATAATTCCGGACGAGTATACCAAGAAGAAGAAAACTGTGCGCCGCTCATATTATCTGATGAATATGATATAACTACATGTACTGCCTTAGTGCGTACCAAGCTAGTAAAAAAAATATTAAAAGAATATCCCCATGATTTTAGTGAGAAATATATAATTGGAGATAATCAAGTATGGTTTCACTTAGCAAGAATGGGTAAAATAAAATTCATGACCGAAGTAACGGCAACATACAGACGTCATTTAGGTGGAGCAACAGCCGTTTATAAACTGGAAAAAAGGTTTCAATTTATAAAGGGTGTTTACTGTCAAAGACGATCATTTGCTGAAAGATATAATTATACCAATAAAATCCCCGTTATTGATAAGATTTATTTAAAAAGTTTGAGTTTGGTAGAGTTTCGAATAAACAATAAGTGGAGAAATGAATACATTCAAAAATTCAAAAAACTTGACAATACAAATTGGATAGATTTACTTAAGGTTAGGTTTTTAATGATTAAAAGTCTATTAAATTTAAAATGATAAATTTTTGGAGAAGCAAAAATTATCTAACAGGTGCCAATATCTACAATGATAATGTGATAGATTGTCTGTCGACAAATATGACAGTTCGCAATCTAAAGCCACTTAAAATTAGTTTTAAAGGGCATACGTATATAAAAATGATTCAGACATATATGCGGTCCTTAATTACAAATTCCCAAAGTTTAAATATCGTTGACTATAATGCCTGCGGCTGGGTTAGTCATAAAATGAAGGGAAAAAAGGTTGCAATATTTCACCATTACGATGAAAATGAGTCGGAAAGGAAAAAGCTTAAAAATAGTATAATATTTAAGCGTTTTCTTAAGTTTGCCAGTGATAGTGATGTTGTAGTTGTAGTTGCAAAGTACTGGGAAAATTATCTGAATCAATTAGGAATTAAACAAACTAAAGTAATTTATAACTCATTTGATATAAATAACTTTAGTCACAGCCAGAACTCAATTGAACAGTTTAAGCAAAAATATAACCTTACTAAACCAATAATATATCTTGGGAAAAACTCTTACAACAAAACATTCAAGATTTATGATGAATTAAAACCTCTTGAAAAAGAATATCATATAATAACTACAGGTAGGAAAAGAGAATTTGAAGGTCCTCTATTTTTTAATCTGAAGTACTCAGATTATTTGAAGTTACTTAGTTTGACTGAATTAACAATTGTGTGTACACCATTTAATGAGGGATGGAATAGAATAGCACATGAATCAATACTCTCAGGTACAAAAGTTCTTGGAACTGATTCAGGAGGGCTCGGTGAACTACTTAGATTAACCGGACAAAAAATACTAAAAAAGGATGAGTCAATTTTTGATGCAACAGAATTAGTATTGAAATCAAACGAAAATATTCGAATGGATAATTTACTAAAATTGAATATGACCTACTTTTGCTCTGAGTGGAACTCTGTTATTAAAGACTTGAAATAAGCCCAAGTATTTTGAAATTTGAGAAAAGGTATATCATTTTAATATTATTACTATCGACAGTTCTTAATTGGGTTGTTGAAGGGACAGCGTCAGATTTCGGAAAAGCCACTTTAAATTTAGGTTTAATTCCCAAAAAATTTGTAATTATTATTGAGATTCTTCAGGTACTCGTACTTTTACGAATACTGATGTCGAATAAAATGGATTTTAGGATTCGTAATGTTCTAATTGGAATTTCAGCAATAGTTGGATTTGAGTTAGCAATTCATTTTATATTAGGTCATAATATTACAATCTGGATATCGGGGATTCGTTATTATTTTTCCTCTGTGACGATATTTATAATTGGTTACTTATTTGGGGTTAGAAGGGAAGAAATTCAAAAAATATTTCAGTGGCTTTTATTACTAATATTCTTGCAGGTACCAATTACTATTTATCAATTTTTTGTTGCTGCAAACCGTTTTGCGGATTCTAGCCAACTTTTCTTCGATACTATCTCAGGTACGATGGGAGGCTTCGCACCAAACCTAATGTCGGTTTTTGTCAGTATAGGCTTTGCTTATTATTTAATACAGTATCTGAACAATAGTAAACTAAAGAATCTTGTATTTATGTTGCTGTTGCTAATACCACCAGTAATTTCAGAGACAAAAGGAATGTTTGTTTTGATTCTTGTATTCGTTTTATATGTCCCAAGAGTATTTGAAATTCGAGTCAATAAATTTTTGGCATTTGCTTTCATTGGATTAGTAAGCATGAGTTTCTTTACGGTATTTTATAATTCAATCGACTTTGGCAGTAATAAATCAGTAGGGTTTGTGGAATTGTTAGAATACAGCCAACTAGATAGTGGAAGGGGGAGATTGTCAAGAATAGAATCAGTAGGATATGCAGCAAATTTAATACTGGAAGAAGAATCTCCTTTGTTTGGAATGGGTATTGGTAGCGCAAACAGTAATCCACTGGGTTCAAGTTTGTCCTATAATGATTTTTTTACTATCAGGCATAGTGTTGATACATTAATTACGGAGACCGGGATACTAGGTGCCATTTTATTAATATATTTCTGTGCATGTAGTTATAGATATTCCATTAGAATTTATAAGAGAAGGGAGAATTTTAACAATTTTGAAGTAGACATAGCTAAACTAACGGGCGGATTAGTTCTGATGTTTTTCGTAAGCCTTTTTTGGACTGATACTCTGTTTAGAGTTCAATTTATGTATCCGTTTGGTCTGTTAGTTGGTTATGTTTATGGGTTAAATAAATCTTTGAAATAAAAGAAATGCAATGAAGCATGTAATAATAACTCCAGTTTATAATGAAGAAAAATTTCTGGAGCAATATATTCAATCAATTCTTGGTCAAACAAAGCAACCAGAATCGTTAATACTAGTTGATGATAGTTCAACCGACCAATCAGCAAGTATTATTAAAAAATATTCTGCTGAACATAATTGGATTAAGTATGTTAAACACCCATCAGAGAGTAAAAAAGAACAAGGAGTAAAAGTTGTCAAAGCATTTAATCATGGATTGAAAGATATAATCTTAGATGAGTATGACCTTCTTTCAAAGTTAGATTCCGATTTAGAATTACCGGCTAATTATTTTGAAAAAATAATTAATGAATTTCAATTAAATGAGCAAGTTGGAATCGTTGGCGGTATTATTAGCGAAAACAAAGGTGATGGCTGGAAAAAAATTAAACACCCTTCTTACCATATAAGAGGAGCACTGAAATCTTACAGAGTTAAAACATTTATGGAAATTGGTGGATTAATACCAGTGTTAGGTTGGGATGGATTAGATGAGATGAAGGCTATGTACATGGGGTGGGAAACAAAGAATATTAATGTTGAGATAAAACATTTTCGCCCAGCTTCCTCAGATTATAATAGTTCGGAGTTAAGTTTTTATAAAGGTGTTTGTAATTATCAAAACGGAGCAAATGTGCTTTTAACAGTCATTAGAACTATATACAAATTTAGGGAAAAACCATTGGTTATATCAGGAGTAATGTTTTTGTATGGTTATATAACTGCATGTCTTAAAAGATATAAAAAAAATGTTAATCCAAATTTAGCTAAGTTTATTAATAAATTCCATACTGACAGATTATTGAAATTCGAAAGGTAGGATTGACGCAAGATATGAATGTTTTAATAGATATTAATCACCCGGCACATGTTCACTATTTTAAAATTTTATACAATAGGCTTCTGAAAGAAGGTAATAATGTAATTGTAGTCAGTAGAAATAAAGAGATTGAACAAGAATTGTTAACACAATATGGAATACCTTTTATTAGCCGGGGAAAAGGTGCAAGTAATGTTGTAGGCAAAATATTTTATCATATTTATGCCGTCTTTTTGTTGATGAGAGTTATTCGAAAGTATAAGATTGACAAAGTCATAAGTTTTATGCATCCCTATGGTGCACAAGCTGCCTGGTTCATGAAAAAAGAATCAATAATTTTTAGCGACACAGAGCATGCAAGCCTTCACCATAAACTGACAATACCTTTTGCTACTGAAGTACATACTCCTAAATGTTTTGAAAGAGAACTTGGGAAAAAACATTTTCGATTCAATAGCCTTATGGAGTTAAGTTATTTACATCCTAACTATTTTAATCCGGATTCAAGTGTATTAGAGCAGCTAAAATTAGACAATAATAATAAGCCAATAACTATTATTCGGTTCGTGTCATGGAAGGCAGTTCATGATATTGGACATGCCGGAATAACAAAAAAGGACAAGATTAAACTTGTTAAAACAATAAGTGAAATTAGTAATGTGTTTATTTCTTCAGAAGGGGAGATACCTAATGAAATAAAGAAATATGAGTTAAATATTGATAAAACGAAGATGCATAGTCTGTTGCATTATGCAAATCTTTTTATTGGCGAGAGTGCTACTATGGCAACTGAAAGTGCAATGCTTGGTACACCAGCTATATACATGAATAATTTAAAATGTGGAACATTAAATCTTTTAGATAATGAATATAAAATAATCACTAATTTTTATGAAAGCAGTAAAGACCTAAAAGTAGTAACTGATAAAGCAATTTCAATCCTGAATTCCGACAAAGAAAAATACCAAAGAATAAGAAAAAGGATTTTAAAAGAAAATATAGATACTTCTGAATATATTTATAAACAAATTGTGTAAAAGAAAAGAAAAGAAAAGAAAAGAAAAGAAAAGAAAAGAAAAGAAAAGAAAAGAAAATTGTAAATTCTTAAATTGTCATTTATTGTAATAATATAGATATTAGAAGTACGTAAAAATTACGTAAGGCTACACTATCTAAGTTAAAAAAATTAGTGGATATCCTTTTCGACATCAATCACCCGGCACATGTTCATTATTTTAAACATGCAATTCGAAAACTTCAGAAAAATGGCCATATCGTTTGGGTTGTTGCCAGAGATAAAGAGATTACCTATCAATTATTAGAAGAGGAAGGAATTTCATTTATTGGCAGGGGTAAAGGTGGTGTTTCCGTCCCTGAAAAAGTTTTTTATAATATTCGTGCTGTAAAGTTATTACATCGTATTATTTCCGAAAAAAACATTAAGCTCGTTATTAGTTTTATGCACCCTTATGCCGCGCAGGCGGCTTTCCTGTCCGGTGTGCCATCGTTACTATTCAGTGATACAGAGCAGGCTTTTTGGCATCATCTCTTCACAACACCATTTGCCTCAGAAATTCACACCCCTCAGGTTTTTTCCAGAAATTTAGGCAGAAAGCATACCCGGTTTAGCAGTTTTATGGAACTGGCTTATCTGAATACCAGAGACTTCGGTTTGAGTTCAGCTGTGTTAAATAATGAAAATAATCCAACAGGGAAACGAAAAGCTTTTGTCAGATTTGTGTCACGATCATCCATGCACGATTTGTCGCACCGCGGAATTACAAATATTCAAAAAATTACCTTAGTAAAGGCTCTGTCTGAGTATTTCGAAGTTTGCATAAGCTCAGAAATCCCCCTTCCCTCCGAACTTAAAAAGTATCAGATACGCACATCAGTAAAAGACATACACCATGTGCTCAGTGCTTCTGATGTGTACGTGGGTGAAAGTGCAACTATGGCCGCTGAAAGTGCCTTTTTAGGCGTTCCCGCAGTTTTTATTGATGATGAAGGGCGCAGCTATACAGATCATTTAGAACATACATTCAATATTATTAAACGGGTGAGTGAATCTGAACAGGGGATAAGAGAATCAGTTGAAGTTGCACGAGAAATGGGCATCCGCTCTTCAGATGAAAAAAAAGAAAAGAGAAATAGTATTTGCTCGGGGTATTTAAATACAACAGATTACATATTATCCCAAATTCACAAATTGTTAAAAAGTAATCTTTAAATAATTACGTATTCATGCCCCGTCTCGGTGTAGCCATAGCCCAAAACATCTCCTGGATGTTACTCTATCGGGTGGTAAAAATGGGGCTTGCTTTTTTTATTACAGCCTGGCTTGCCCGTTATCTTGGGGCCGACGGGTACGGAACCTACGTTTATGCTATAGCCATAGCTGAGTTGACTATGCTATTCTGGTCACAGGGTCTGAAGGAAGTTGTTATCAGAGAGATTAAAAATGCCGGAGATAATGCTCCCGATGTGGTTGCAGCGGGATTCCGGCTTATGATTTCGGGCAACCTAATGCTGTTTACGGTATTATTGCTGCTCACATATACCGCATTTTCCACAACGCCCGAATTATCACTTGATAACCGGTTGGTGATTGTGGTGTTATGCGGTGGCGGAATTATTTTCAGGGCGTTTGAGGCGTTTGAGCTTTGGTTTCACGCTCAGTTAAAAGTTAATATTACCGTTATCGTCCAGTTTATTTCCCAGTTGCTATTTATGTCGGCAGTGGTACTTCTTATTCTGGGGGAAGCTTCTGTGGTGTGGTTCGGTGGAACCTATGCGCTGCAGCTCATGCTGGCGGGGACAGGCTTTTACATAGTCTATAAGTTTCGTCACAAATGGATAAATTCCGGTCGGGACAAAACTTCGAAAGTCAATACTGACAATGCAATCGCGTGGAGCCTGCTGGAAAAAGGAAAATATATGATCCTCAGCCGCTTGCTCCTCATCGCCTTGTTAAGCGTTGACCGTGTGGTTATTGAAGCAGTGTCGGGCACGGAGTCGGTCGGATATTATGCGGCAGCTATGAAGATGGTAGCTGCGTGGTTGTTTCTGGGGAATTCAGTCGGACTATCGTTTATAGCTCCGCTCACCGAAGCTGTCGGGGACAAGGTGAAGTTTCGAAAACTCAGCAATTCAATGTTCGGGATGTTGGTTTGGATCTCAGTACCACTTGCTTTAGTATTTTCAATTTGGCCAGATGAGCTTGTTACTCTTGTTTTCGGTATGGGATATGAAAGCGCGGCAACAGCATTTTTAGTACTTGTCTGGGCACTTCCCTTTTTGATGCTTCACGAAGGAGTAAAAGTGTGGCTCCTTGCCCGTAACAGAACGACCGATTATCTGATTATGCTTTTTTCTACTCTGTTATTGCTTACAGGACTCATGCTTGTACTTACCGGTTATTATGGTCTGTTTGGATCGGCGTTAGCTTTTGTATTGAGCTGGGTGACAGCACTTCACATTATATTGTTGGGGATTTCAAAACAAAGCCGTGAAGTCGTATTCTACATAATAGGTGCTTATATTTATCCCTTTCGATGGCTATATCGCAGATTTTAAAGAATTAAAAAACAAGATTTGAAACAACACATAGTAATAATCGGATCTGTTAGCTCAGTTCATGTACTTAGGTGGGCAGATGCGCTTACGGATCGTGGATATCGCATTACAATTATTACCCTTCATAAAAGATTATGTTATACACCAGACCATATAAATGAGATAGAAATTATCCGGTTACCTGTCCCAAATCCCATTGGATACATACTTAACGTACCCTTTGTGCGACGTATCGTTCATAAGTTGAATCCCGACATTGTACACTCTTTTTATGCTTTGGGCCACGGTTTTTTAGGCCGCATGTCGGGTGGAAAGCCACATCTTATCTCAGTACTCGGCAGTGATATATTCGATGATATTCATGTAAGAAAAGTGTACAAAACGATCACGGAAAAAAATTTGCGATCAGCTGATTGTGTGGCGTCAACCAGTCTGGTGATGGCAAAAGAGATCAGGAAATTGTGTGGAAATGATTTTCCCATTAAAATAACGCCGTTTGGTGTAGATACAGATCAGTTTGCGTGGACAGATCGGTCCGGCCGGACGTATGATACTCAACCATTCAGGTTTGGCACAGTAAAGTGGCTCGAGCCTAAATATGGGGTAGATGTTTTAATAACATCTTTCGCCCGGTTTATGGAAGAAATGAACCAACCAAATGCGGAATTAATGATCGTCGGGGATGGAAAACAGCGATCAGAGCTTGAAAAACTCGCATCCTCACTCGGTGTTGAAGAAAAGTGTAAATTTATTGGAAGCGTTTCTCATCAAAACGTGCCATTCTGGTTAGAAAAGCTTGATATTTACATGGCATTAAGTCAACTTAACTCTGAAAGTTTTGGTGTGGCAATATTAGAGGCCTCGTCAACGGGATTATCCGTCATCGTTTCAGATGTTGGTGGTCTGCCTGAGGTAGTGCAACATGGGCATTCTGGTTTTGTTGTACAGCACAATAATGTGGCAGAAATTGTTAAGAAGATGAAAAAACTATATATTTCCAGTTCCAAGAGATTGGAAATGGGTAGGAAAGGCAGAAATTTGGTTCTTAATAAATACAAGTGGGAACAATCTGTTGATATGATGATTGATATTTATAAATCGATCATTTAAATCTAACACTTGAAAAGGGGAATATTTTATCGCCTGATAGTAATAAAGATGACACGCTTAATGAGGTTTTTAAAACATCGGCAAGCTGAAAATGAAAATGGATGACGTTACATCACAATAATATAATGGGGATTCACCTCCTGCTAAAAGAGAAAAACAGCAATATAATTTATTTGAACAGGCGCCCAAAACGTGCCGGAGAGAACTATGAGCAGTAGTGTATTAAGTAACAAATCAAGAGATTTCAAAGATAATTACAGGAATACTCCGTTAACTGTGGTTAAGAACCGCAGAGAGAAAAACAAAACGGAAGAAGTTCGTGAACAGGAACAAAAGCACGCTGAAATTCTTTCTGTCATAAAGGAGTATGAGCGAGAACATACTCTCAATTCATTTGAAAAATCGAAAGCGATTTTTGACCGGGTCTTTTCAGCTGTAGTGTTATTATGTCTTGCTCCAATATTTGCACTATTTGCATTGATAATTAAAATTGAATCAAAAGGACCGGTATTCTTTAAGCATAAAAGAACGGGTAAGGGTGGTGAAACATTTGAAGTGTTTAAATTTCGCACTATGATCGAAGATGCCCATCTCTTGCAGCACAAATTAGAAGATATCAATGAAATGAAAGGCGGGTTGTTGTTTAAAAGTGATC
>Ga0136600_1001310_pt1 | contig 11601 bp, 9 predicted proteins | sample AntRauMFilla2698_FD_104634 | JGI IMG/M metagenome (GOLD analysis project Ga0136600, IMG submission 104634) | Saline lake microbial communities from Rauer Islands, Antarctica - Metagenome Filla 2 #698 | ecosystem: Environmental > Aquatic > Non-marine Saline and Alkaline > Saline | place...
AGAAGAAGGCGGATGAGGGGGATTTGATTGAGAAAATCTTCCGCAAAGTTAATTTTACCCTGAAGGTCTATTGTCGAGAGAGCAATATTACCTTGGCTCAATTTAATCTTTCCTTTGAACTCACCACGTATAGGGCTGCCCTCATTACCAATGCGAAGGGCCTTAAGATGAATTGTATTCTTTATTATATTTCCAGCAAGCTCTATTTTGCCAATGTTTAAGCCCGGAATGGTGAGGTTGTTAATAGTCTGCGAGGGAAGAAGAATATTATTGGATTCAATCTTTATACTTCCTGTGTCGATTGTATTTCCTTTTAATTCAAAATGTCCTTGCACATTGAAGTTTCCATTAATATTGAAACCCTGGGCAAGACTCGAAATGAATTCTCCTGAAATAACTGTATCTTCAATCTGAATGGCATTACCACCAATGGCCAATCTTGGATAAATATTTAAAGTCGTATCCCCACTTTTAGCCTCTATTCTACTTTTTATTCCAAGCGGCCAAAAGCTTGGCATTGTGATCTTCGCAACCATGGAGTCAAATTCAATTTGAGTGCGAGGGTTTTTAAAGCATTTACCAGGTATTATAGGTGAGTCAAAAATGACCTTTGGCAAGAAGAGCTCGACTTCTAGGCCTTGGTAACTGATAGGGCAGGCCCTATTGGCCCTGAGTTGATTAACAATTAGTTTTTTTATATTTCTACGCACAGGAAAATTGAGAAAAAGAGCGACAAAAAAGGCTAGGGTGGCACCAATTAGGATCTTCTTATAAAACCAGTTGCTATTACTATAGACGACGTCTATGGCTTGACCTTCCGGTATTCTGGCATTTTTTGGATTACTCGTCTCTTCTGATGTCATAGATGTACTTTACTTTGGCCCTACATTGTCAGTGCCGCTACTGCTACGACTGTAGTGAAGAATTTTGAGTTCTCCCTGTAGAGATTTTCCTATTTTTTTTAATTTAAAGTCTTTAAGTTTTGATCTTTGCTGAACTAAAAAATAATCAAGGATTGCTGTGAGCTTTGGAGTGGAAAGGTTTTTAAAGCTAATGACAGCTCCAGTTTCTATTAGCTCTCCAAATTTCTCACTACCGTAATCGAGAACTCTAAGACTACTTGGTGAACTACCAATACTTCCAGCTAGGGAACTAAGCTGAGCTTTTAAGTCTGTTTCGGTAAGTATGGCAAGAGGTGCAACAAGCTCACTTGCATAGCGACTAAGTTTCTTCTCATAGTTATTTATCGTAGAGACTTTCTCAAGGAGTTCTTCTCGATCCTCAATATTACTTCTCATGGTACAAGTACTGAGAAAGCCAACGAGAAGGAAGACTAGAGGGAAGAAAGAAACGAGATAGGTTAGAGTTTGGTTGACAAATTTTTGGCCTAATTCGGGAAGGCTCTCAATACTACTAGCGAATTGACTGAACTGAGCAGTGCTCTTAAGGGAGTCAACACCTTTAAAGGTCGCTTCATCTATTTTTTGAAAGAGACTTTCTTTCATTTGACACTCCCGTAGCTAAAATTAAGGTAATTACCTTTTACCTTGGTTTGAAGGCCTGGTAGTGATGCTGCTTGCAATGACTCCTGGAGGGTTTTCATTTGGGTGGCACCACCTGTTTTAAAAGTCCCCTTAGTACCATCCGCACTTGTTTCTAGTTCTGTAAGTTCAAGGTCCTTTGCTGCACTTATACTTGAAAAAAGCTGGATGATTGGTGTGACATTATCATCTTTTGTCGCGGCCATAAGTGTAGAGACTTCTTGCTTGATATCTTCTTGGCGTTTTGTTGCCTTTTTTAAAATGGAGTTTATATATTGCTCGGGTCTATTTTTCTCTCGAGGGGTAAGTTTTATATTTGCTTTCCTCACTACTTGCATTTGTCTTTTGAGTGAGACCTTTTTCCTATTAAGAAGGAAGTAATCAACTCCAAAGAGAATACTTAGGACGAGGGTTAAAATGGCAGAACGTTGAAAAATAAAAGCTGCAGAATGCATTGGTAAAGTAATACTTCCACCTGTGGAAAAATCCCCAATAAGAAAGTTACCAGGCTTATTTTTCTGGGTGAGTGAGCTCACCATTAAAGAAGAGAGGAAGTAACTGCACTCTGCTCCAGATAGTTTCTCTTCAGTATCAATAATACTTTCTCCCACCGAAAAATAATCAGTTTTTACACCTGTATGCTGAGAGAAGAAATTTGAAATATTATGAATATTGCTCGTTCCACCAGTAAGGTAAATTTTCTCAATGGGCATTCCATACTTTACTCGAAAACCAAGTAGCCATCTTTTGACTTCAAGGACTAGTGGCATAAGAGTTTTTTTCATAAGAAGAGCAAACTCTTTTTGTTCTTCATTTACTGAGTCATACTGACCTTCAGTAAGAAGGAAGCAGTTTTGGTGCTTGTAGATGACGGCTTCTTTTAAAGGTATCTGGTAAGTCTCAGAAATGACTTCATCGATGGCTGCACCAGCACAGAAACTGAAATGGTGAGTAACAACCTCACCCTCATAAATGAGGTAGCATTTGGCTGTCGAGTGACCAATATCAAGAATTGCTAATGGCCCTTGTATCGCCTTGTTTAAGGCATGGGCATTGAGAACTGAAAGTTCACTGGTGAGGATAGTAGGTAGCGCATCTACAGCATCATAACTTTCAAAGAGCTTTGTAAATTCACTTCTCTTTGTCACATTAACTAGGGCAGAGGTGGTATTTGCCTTCTTATCGAGTTGAGAAAAAAAGTGAGCATCCATCGCTGAAAAGGGAAGGTTTTCATCCAATTGAAAAGGAATCATCATGTCGACTTTCTTGCGTTGAGTAACCGGGAGACTAAGATGACGGGAGGTGATCATTTGATTAGGGATTTGAAATATAGTCTTACCTTCAAAGTCCTCAGGAATAATATTCTTTACAAGGGTTCTTTTTAAAGAGGAGAGGTCACCTTCTGGATCAATCTCATTTTTAAGGTCTTCATAGACAAATTCACTTGCGTCTAAAAGATTAAGTTGACGCTTCTCAAAATTGAGAAGAGTCGTTTTGATGGAGTAACTTCCAATGTCTAAAGCCAAGTATTTCATAGACTTATTTTATCAGAAAGGAGGTAGTTATGTTGAGGAAAAAGCACTTGAGTGTTTTGCTCGGTCTGCTTGTGAATAAAACTAATCCACTCGAATTTCAACAATTCGAGGTGGCATAAGCTCTAGCTTAAATTCTGGTTTATTTCCATTGGGGTTTTGACCTGTCTGCGTTCCTCCTGGGTTATTGGGATCATTCGGATCATTCTGATCGTTGGGATCATTAGGGTTCCCGTTTGGATTTTGACCGTTATTGGGATTTTGGCCATTAGGGTTTGTTGGGGGAGGCGGTGGCTGGGGTTTGACGGGGAGGTCAATATAAGCCGTTAGGGAAACGGTCGCTGTTTTAAACCTGCCTGTACTGATTACTCTATAGAGTTTCCCTGCAACACCAAAGCGTAGGTTGGCGGCTTCAAACTCTTTTTGGCGCTCATCAAATCTTGTGGCATCCAAAATGGCCAGCTGATTAACGACTAAGTTTTTAAAGTCTTCAACTGCTTGGAAAGGTTTTGGTTCCTCACCTAGCTCAGGATCCCCATCACGATAACGAAAGAACTCTTCACTTTGTTCTGGAGTAATATTTGGGAAGAGAAGTCTTAAGGTGTTCTCGTTCAGGTCATTAAGACTGATAAAACCCACTTCATGCACAGTGAAACGATCTTTAACCATATTGACGACAACTTCTGGCCATCCAGCCAATTGATAGAATTCATCAAGGCTTGCCATTGGAGCATGCTTTGCGATGAGGCCAGCGTCAGTATAAATATTCTCTATTTCTGGAATCTCTGGATCTTGAAGAGCTTGTGGATTATTGACGTAGTATTTGAGTTCCTTCAACAGCATTTCTGCTCTTAGAGTCGGATAGAGTTGATCAAAGAGATTATCCTCTTCGCGCTTAAGTCTTAATTCTTCAGTAAGCATTTGGAGTATTTTTTCCTCAGTAACTTGAAGGGGAGATTTTTGAGCACTTTGATTATTCGGGTCATTCGGGTCATTCGAATTATTATTTTGGTTAGCATTATTTCGTGGATCGTTGGGGTCATTAGGGTTAGTTCCATTTTGGCCATTTGTAGGCTCTGGTACTGGAATGCGCAGATTATTAGGGTTCAAAAATCCGGTAATCTGACTCATGGTAATGTTGAGATTTCCTTGCAATACAGTTGATTCGTCAAATTCTTTTAGGGCATTTTTTTGAATAAGTGAAGATTTTGGGGGAAGAGGAATAGGAAAGACAAAAGGTTGAACAAGAATATTGTCCACCTGAGAAGGTTTAATTGTGCTCTTTAAAGCTTCATTTGTTTCTAACTTATTTCTTACCTCTTGATAAATTCTCAACTTGGCCAAGGAGAAGTGGATTCCTGCTTCAGCATTAAGACGAGCTTGTGCCCTATCTTGAGCATTATAAGACTTCAGGCGATTGATTTTTGTCTCAAAGGTAAAATCAACCAACAAGTAAGATAAAAGAGCAATGGAGCCAATGACCATAAGTAAGGCCATGCCTTTTTCATTTTTTAAATTCATCACTGACCACCTCCAGCGGGAGGAGGAGCACCACCAGGAGGTTGTCCACCAGGATTAGTATTTCCTACACTTTGCCTTTGCGTTTCATCTTTGACGACATCAAAGTAAGGCCAATAGGGTCTAAAGATACGAATAAAAGTTTTTTCATTTTCGAGACTATCTACCCAAGTTAAGGTGACGCGAATGGCTCGCGGTGTTAGTCTTTCTTCGGCAGCAAGAAGTCTTATACTATCTTTCCAGCCACGATCTTGGCGAGAGTAGAACTCAAAAAGAATTTCTTTAACACCTCTTAAGAGGACTTGTGGTTTGATTTGTTCCACACGTAGATTTCTGTCATAAAGGCTTTCATTAACTTCTCGTCTCATAAGGGCACTCTTTGCAGTTGTGCTAGGAGAGTCAGTGTTTGCTTGTGAAACTGTATCAGTTTCTAAGGTATACATAACCCATGCAAAACGTGACTGCTTTTGGCCTTCGATGAAACGTTTATTCGAAGTGCTCATAAAGCGCAGACTATTCTTTTCGGGTTGATCTACAACTGGAATCGGTTGAGCTTTAACATTTACTAAAGGAAATAGTTCGGAGGGGCGAAAAACATTAGCTGCGCCCGGACTATCTCTAAAGTCCACGTAATCGGTATTATTGGCGCCATTTTGATTATTACTATTTATTTTAGTAGAAGAGTAGTACAGGGGAGAGTAGAGCTGAGAGAGATCTTGTTCCATTCTGTAGAGCGCTGTATGAACTTGGAGAAACTCTCGATCTTCGGAGAGAACCATCTCCTTTGTCGTGATATTGTTTTCGACAACAGTATAAATACCAATCATGAGAAAGCTCATAATGGTAAGGGCCACAAGAACTTCAATGAGTGTGAAGCCAATTTCTTGTTTAAATAGAGAATTGTTCGTATTAGATTCCAAACTGAACCCTTCCTCCTTGATTGTAGAACCAAGTTGAGAGTTCATAGGTTTCCTTACTCGCTTCATGGCGCACGACAACTCTAATTTGCCACACTAAGACTTCCATATTTCTTTTAAATTCATCAAAAATACGTTGTCTTACGCTTTGGTTTTGATCGGGATTATTTTCCCCCTCTTCTTGTCCTGTAATTTTTGAGAGTTCTGGGATAAAGACTTTATAAAATTGAATGGCAAAGCTATATTCAGGGTACTCCTCAAACTTCTTCCATTCCTTTGGTTGCTCAATCGTAACCTTGCCTGCAGAAGGGCGAAAATCACTTTCGGGGTTAACAATAGTCTCATTCATTTTCATTAGGGCGAGATCTTTGAGAAGAAGGTCTCCTTTAAATTGGATGGAATCACTTATATTGTCACTTTGAACGGCCATAAAGCTCACTACAAAAGTGGCAAAGAGCGCTACGGCAATCAGGACTTCGATGAGAGTCATGCCTTTTTCACACTTCATTTGAGCCAGTCCTCGAAAAAACTTTTCGCTTGCGAGAGTTGAAACTCATAGAGGTCATTGCTTGTGCTCTCAATACGAAAATAATCGCGTTTAAATTCATCTAAGAAGGGTTCCACTTCTAGAGTGGCCATCTCATCAACATTAGAGAGAACAATTAAAGCTCCATCTTTCTCCCCTGTCGGGTAGAAGAAAATACTGGCCTCATCGGTAGTGACCAATTCATTAGTAAGGCTTGAGGCGACAGCAATGATTTGAATTTGATCTGAAATTTCTTGAACTTCTTCAGCAAACTCTTTTACAGGTTGAAAGCTTTTGTAAATGGCTTTTTTCTTGGCTGCCAGTGCTTCTTCACTAAGAAGCTCACTTGCCTCTGATGCCCTTAAGTATTGTCCGGGTAAGACAAATTCCCCGTCTGGGGCATATTCAACGGTAAAAGATTGGGGGTCAGTATTAAGTTTAATCGCTATGCGGACAATTCGGTTTCTCAAAAGGGCTTCATCTTTGGAGAATCTTACCGCCCTCTCTAGGTTATCAAGAGTTTCGTCGAGTTTTTGGCGGGGATTGAAGGTTGAAATATTGGCAACAGTAGCAACAACAAGAGCGACAAGGGTGAGGGCCACAAGTATTTCAATGAGTGAAAATCCTTTGTGGCCGAGAAAGTTTTCTTTAAAATTCTCTTCTCTCAGTTGTCCGAGCTCCTGCGTTGTTGCCTTTTACTTGAAATATCATCTTCTGTTCCAGGTTCTCTGTCAGGACCATTCGAGATAATTTCTGGTGAACTACCCTCTAGCTTATAGATGTAATCATTGTCCCATGGATCGAGAGGAACAACGCCGTCCTCAAGAAAGCCTTCTGGTGGATAGTTTTTACATTTTCCATCAGCAGGTGCTTCAACGAGAGCAAAAAGACCGGCAGTTGCATCTGGATAGTAACCACACTTTCTTCTAAATTCTTTTAGGTTTTTCTTTAGGTTGGCCATTTGAATACTGGCAGCTTGCTTTTGTCCGTCCTCAAGACTTTGAAAGATTTGACCAGCAACAAATGTCCCTGCAATACCTAGTAGGGTAAGAGCGACAAGAATTTCGACGAGTGAGAAGCCTGCTTCAGTTTTCGGTAATTCTTTGGCGAAGCTTCTTGTTTTCTTAATACTTTTGAGGATCGTTACTTTCAGATTTCTTAGGTCATTGATGTTCATTTAATTTCTCCCAAATTTTTAATTCAAAAATTTCTTTATTTTTTTCTTTAACTTTATCTTCTAACGAGTAAATGAGTTGAGCTGCATCATAGGCATAATAACTGAGAAGACAATAAAGCCAACTGCAGCACCCATGGCAACCATCATAATAGGTTCGAGCACAGAAGTAAGGCCATCAAGCTTATTGTTTACCTGTTCTTCATAATTCTCTGACACGATTCGTAACATTGGTTCCAATTCTCCGGACTTTTCACCTAGGCTAATCATGTGAGTCACCATGGTGGGGTAAAAGCCACTGGACTTCAAGGGGGCAGCAATGGAGCCACCTTCTTTAATTTGCACGCGAGCATCTTCAACGGCCTTGGCCATATGGTCATTACTCACAATATTTTTCACAATGGTTAGGGATGTCAAAATTGGAACCCCAGAATTAAGGAGGGTGGCCAGAGTTGAGCAAAAGCGACTGACATTAATCATAGTGGCGATTTGACCGACAACAGGGAAGCGAAGCACTCTCAAGTGCCACCAGTTTCTTCCCTTGCCCTTACTAATATACTTTTTAAAGGAGTAGACACAGAAGAAGATAGCGCAAAGAATAAGCCACCAGTAATTAATGAGAGAGTCTGAAATAAAAATACAAATTTTTGTTGGAAGTGGAAGCTCCCTATCCATGGATTTAAAAATCTTTGTGATTTTGGGAATAACAAAAATAAAAATAATTGAAAACATCGCCATACCAATAACCACCATAAGAATAGGGTAGGTAAGAGCAGATTTAATTTTATTTTTAAGCTTCATTTGGGCTTCGGTAAAATCAGCGAGCCTTAAAAGAACAACCTCTAGGTTTCCTGATTGCTCACCGGCTTCAACCATATTGACATAAACATTATCGAAAACTTTTGGGTATTCAGCTAAGGCCTGCGCCATAGAGACACCTTCATTTACCTTGCCTCTGACTTCAGAAAGAATCACTTTGAGTTTTTCATTATCCGTCTGGTCTGTCAGAGCACTGAGCGCTTCAACAATTTGGATTTTTGCCTTAACCAGTGTTGCGAGCTGTCTTGTCATTAGTGCTAAGTCTTCAACGGAGACAGTATTGACGAAGCTGACAGAGCCCGCTTTCTTATTAGTTGATTTTTGCTCTTTGATATCAATGAGCATGACGCCCGATGTTTTAACTTTCGCTTTGGCCTGATTAAGGCTTTCACTAGTAATTGAATTTTTTACTTCCTTACCAGTTCGATCTAATCCTTTGTAAACAAATATGGCCATGGGCTACCTTTCTTGTCTTTACTTAATCTCTCGTCACTCAGTGGCTATTCTCCAGCTTCAAGAGGCTCCAATGGTTGGTTTTCTTCATCGTTAATGACTCGAACGACTTCTTCGATTGAAGTTATACCATTGAAGATTTTAAGGATAGCATCTTGTCGCAAAGTAATCATCCCCTCGGAAACAGCTTTACGCTTGACGGAATTAGCATCAGCTTTTTCTAAGATTAGTGGACGTATTTCATCTGTAATAAGAAGAAGCTCACTCACAGTCGTCCTGCCTTCATATCCTTTATAGTTACACTTCGGGCAACCAACAGCTTTATAGATCGTTGCATCTGAAGGTATTCTCTCTACTCCTAAGATGGCCATTTCTTCGTCAGTGGGATCATGGTGGGCCTTGCAAGACTCACAAAGAGTTTGAATCAGTCTTTGTGCCAATACACCTGCAAGCGATGAAGCAATGAGGAAGGGTTGAACTCCCATATCAATAAGTCTGTTCGGCGCAGAAGCAGCATCGTTGGTGTGAATGGTACTTAAAACAAAGTGACCAGTAAGAGAGGCTTCAATGGCCATTTGTGCAGTCTCTAAGTCTCTTGTTTCCCCAACCATAATAATGTCAGGGTCCTGACGAACGATAGAGCGCAGGGCGCGAGCAAAGGACAGATCTATCTTATGATTCACCTGTATTTGAGAAACGCCAGAGATTTCATATTCGACTGGATCTTCTACAGTGATAATCATTTTATCTGGAGAGTTTATTCGTCCAAGAATAGCAAAGAGGGTCGTTGTCTTACCTGAACCAGTAGGTCCAGAAACGTAGAGAACGCCGTGCTTTCTTTGGGAGAGCTCATTGAGTTCAGAGAGAACCTTTCCGTGATAACCTAGGTCTTCAAGCTGTGGCGCCTTATTCGTTTTTTGAAGAACCCTCATAACTATACGTTCGCCGTTTTGCACAGGAACAGTGGAGAGACGAATATCAACATCTTTGCCGGCAATTTTAATTTTAATTCTACCGTCTTGAGGCATTCTCTTTTCAGCAATATCGAGTTTTGCCATAACTTTAATACGGGCAGATACTGCAGAGTGAGTCTTTAGCGGCTGTCTTAAGATTTCCGACATAACCCCGTTAACTCTAAAGCGATAAATAGTTTCTTTTTCATAGGGTTCAATATGAATATCAGAAGCATTCTCTTTAACCGCACGGAAGATGATTGAGTTCACAAAGCGAATAACGGGAGCTTCATCCGCACCAGCATCAAGAATATCGATAGGTCCGTCGAGATCAAGGTTTTCATCAAACTCGTCTTCAAGAGTATTAACGAGGTTTCGGTCTGCTTTTTCATAAACTCTGTTGATGGCATCCTGAATTTTAAGAGGAGGGGAGACCATTAGCTTGATTTCTTTTTTAAAAATCTCCCTGAGATCATTAATAGCATCAAAATTAAAGGGGTCCGCGATTATCACGCTTACAGAATAGTCCGTCTCTAATACTGGAAGGAGTTCATTATGTTTTGCGTAGTTGATGGGAATATCAATGGTGAGATTTGGTTCCACCTCGTCAACGTTTATATCCATTACGTAGGGAATATCAACTTGGTGGCAAATGACCTTTATAATGTCATGAGGGTGAATGTAGTTTTTCTTGAGGAGAATCTCCCCAATAAGCATCCCAGACTCTTCTTGATTATTCAGGGCCTCATCGAGCTGGTCCTGAGTAAGAGCAGTGTGCTTAAGTAGCAATTCACCAATTCTGTGTTTTTGCCCCTCTACCTGGGCAAGCATTTGGTCAGATAATTTCACTGACAAACTCCTTAAGTTTTAAACCGTAGTTTAATCCTTATTTGTTGCGCTTTTTTTCACGGTTACTTCTTGAACAATTTGGCGGTAATTAGGGGTTTCACTGACCTCTTGGTCATAGGAAGAACCTCCTATACCACCTTCATCATCATTCGTATTTTTATAGTCTCGAGTGTCTTCATAAAGAGGACCCTCTTCCTGTTTTTTAACTTTGTCATAAAGACCCTTAACTGTTGTGCCAAAGGGGTCATCTTCGCCAACTGCTTTCTTTAAATGGGTGTTACGACGATTAAGAATATCTTTAACATTCGCAGCATTATCTTTTTGATAATTCGCTAGAATTCTCGGAGTAAGAAAGAAAAGAAGGTTTAACTTTCGCACTGTTTTATCTGTAGACTTAAAGAGCCAACCAAGGACTGGAATGTCACCCAGTAGAGGAACCTTTGCTTCAGTAAAAGATTGTGAATCCCTCATGAGTCCACCCATGGCTATTGTATCTTTATCTCTTACAACAACAGTTGTGTTGAGTGCTCTTTCAACCGTTGCATTTCCGGGTACTCCGTCTGGTACAGGTCTTTGCGAGAAATCCGCAATTGTTTGATCAATTTTCAGTTTGATAAAACGAGTTACTTTATTAATTTGCGGCTTAATCTTGAGCTGAAGTGAAACTTTCTGTGGTCTTACTGAGGTTTGAACACCTGTTGGATTGGTAAGGGTTTCAAGGGTTGGAACCTGTTCACCAACTTCAAAAGAGGCCTCAGTATTGTCGAGGGCAAGTATTTGAGGAGTGGCGAGAACATTGGTGTTAGAACTTTGAGCAATCGCCTTTATCAATCCATTTACGGTATTAACTTGAAGAGCCTGGCCGTTAGGACCTGGAACAGAGATTCTTTTTCCCGCTCCAATTCCTGCGAAGAGACCGCCAAGAGAAGTAATTGTCCCAGTAAGTAGGGAAGTCAATTCATTCGTTGGTCCTGTCGCTAACCTTTGAGCTGCACCAGAGCCTGTTGCTGTAACAATGGAAATACCAAATTGCTTTGAGTTTTCAACATTGGTTTCCATAATAAGACCTTCCACATAGACTTGGTCTCTTGGTACATCGAGTTTTTTAATAACTTCTTTTAGAGTTAAGTAGTCAGTAGGGGAAGCGGTAATGACAAGAGCATTATTATCTTTGTCCGCAGTGATTTTGACGTCATCAGAAAAGAGTTGGCTACCTTCACTTTGTTCTGGCTGTAGCCTTCTTCTGAGCCTTGAAGTTCGAGATGAGCCTGAAGTTGTCTGCTGTGCCCCACTAACAAGAGTGGAGAGTGTTTTAGACA
>Ga0136600_1001312_pt1 | contig 11593 bp, 10 predicted proteins | sample AntRauMFilla2698_FD_104634 | JGI IMG/M metagenome (GOLD analysis project Ga0136600, IMG submission 104634) | Saline lake microbial communities from Rauer Islands, Antarctica - Metagenome Filla 2 #698 | ecosystem: Environmental > Aquatic > Non-marine Saline and Alkaline > Saline | place...
ATGGATATTCTGAATTAAAGGATATTGACTGGGAAAAAGTTTGCTTATTAAAAATTGATATTGAAGGTGGAGAATTTATTTTAATACCGCACATAAAAAGTTTATTGGAAAAACACAAACCTAATCTTTATCTCTCGCTTCACGTAAAACAAGATAAAAAATATGTGCGCTATGGAATGTTTTTTAGAATATTAAAGGCAAGCATAGATGGAATGAAAATTACATATTCCTTGAGAAAATATAAAAACAAATTTATTTTTACCAATAATAAATGGATGAGATGGGAAGATTTACCTTCCCAAAACATTAAACAAAAGATCAGAAATAAATTTTTGATCGGCTATAAAGATGCTGTTTTCTGCACTGAGAAAAACTTAAATGTCACTGACTTAACGCAGCCCTCCAAAAATAAGTTGAAATAATTAGCATGGTTTTTGTTCTTAAACAGCCTTCCTCACCAAAAAGTAAGGGCGTTCTTATGCTTACGCACAAAGAAATGCCTCATCTAAATGATGCAAGAGATGATTTAAATAATCTAATCATTAGCGTAAAAAAAAAATATCTGATTGGGGTTCATTATGGCTGGCATGCTCCAAATATACCTATTCCAAGAGCAGTTGATTTTATAATGGCAAGCCCGCCTACTTTGCAAGCCATACAAAGTGAGAAACCTGGAATACCGTTAATCAGCCGCGATTTTATTCCTACATTTTTTGGAAATTCTCCTGATCGTGAAAAATTTTGGGATATTATCTGTATCTCACATAATTCAAAAAAGAAAAAACTGGATGATTTTTTACGCTGTATGCGCCTTGTCATGGATAAGCAACCCAATACAAAAATTCTTTTAGTGAGTGCCGGACCGCAAAAACAAAAAGAACCCCAATTCTACGCGGGCCTACGGCAAGATTATCTGACTTTATTTTCAGATGCCGAGCGTGAAAATTTTTGTATAATTGATTACCGTCGCGAACGTAACGAATTATATGCACTAAGCTATCAAGCCGTTCCATGGCTTCTTGAAAGCAGTCGTATTTTTATGCTTTTTAGCGAAATTGAAGGTGGTTCAAAAATCATTTCCGAAGCACTCACAAGTGGTACACCCGTTTTCGCGCGCAAAAATTTAGTGGGTGGGGGGCTTGATCATTTAAATGAAAAGAACAGCTATCTTTTTGAAGACGTTGAAGATGCGGCATCGGCTTTATTACAAAAACTAGAAACACAATGGAGCTTTGATCAAAAATTAACGGTTAAAAAACTTCGCGAGGATCACACAAAGCCTAAATTAAACATGCATCTCGCCAAGACTTTTGCTCATTATGATGTGCCATTTGAAAAAGAAACTTTGCCTGAAAATCTAGCGCGAAAACTACCCGCGCATGAAAATAAACTTCCCTCCTCCATCACCAATAAATTTACAGATGATTTGAATTCGCGCGCAGCTTTTATTATCTATTTTAAAGAATTTTTATTAAATGAAAAAATAAGTGCGGGCACCAAAATTCTACTGAACTCTAAAATGTTTTTTTATAAAAATTTGCGACAAATTGCGCTCAACATATACCGTCAGGGGCGGCGTATTTTACGCAATATATAAGGCCAAAATGCAAGCCAAGGCATAGGATAATATTTTTGATTAAAACAAAAAATTACTAAGGTCTGTAAAACAGACGTTATCATTGTAGCAATGGCCGCACCTTCATAACCAAGCTTAGGAATAAGCCAAATGTTAAGTATAAAGTTAAGCCCCAGCGCTACGACTGTAATAAATGAAAAAACCCATGTTTTTTTCAGATAATTAAGATAATGAAAATTAATCGAATAGATAGCAGCGGCAATACTGCTTAAGGATATCCAAAACAGTACATCAACAGCTCCATGATACGCTGGGTCTAATAAAAACTTTATATATAGTGAGCCAGCAAATATTACGAATAAAGCTGCCAAGGCCATTATGCCTATAATCAGATAAGATATCCCAATAACTCTGTATTTTAAGGCTTCTGTCATTTGGCCGAGTTTTTCATATATCCAGACACCCCAAACCTTGGAATTAACAGAAATAAGTAATGCCACCACGTTACCAATAGTATAGCCAATTGCGTAAATTCCTACATCCTTCACACTGGCATAGCTTTCAAGCATCAAACGATCCATCATCGATAATAAAGATGCGCCTATCACGTGCGGAATAGCGGGGCCGTTAACGACAATAATCTCCCACGCAAGCGGCAATTTCATCGTCATATTTCTAAGGGGATAAGATTTTGCCATTTGTACAAAACAAAGTACCGAAGCGATTAAGTTAGTTAGCAATGTCGCCAGCAACATTGCTGTCCACCCAGTGTTCGAGTATGCCAAAATTATAACCGCAAGAATAATTGCACTTATACCCGGAGCGCTTTTATAAATTGTATAAAGAACTGGCTTCTTCTCAAACTGAAGCAACAAGGTATATAAAGCGCGTATACAAGACAGCCAGCCCATTACTGGTATCAATAACAAAACCCATAAATCCAGGCCGAATAATTGCTTCTGACCCGCATAGATCATGCCCCCTAAAACCAGTGACAGTGCGATTGCAATAACAAAATTGATTACAACGATATGCCAAACATCCTGAGCTGTATCTTCTTGGCTCACTTCAAAAAAATTACGAACAATATGAAACTTTGACCCCAGCCCTATTATAGGAAACACAATAGCATTAAGAGTGGCAAATAATGCCCATAACCCCCATTCAGTAGGTGAAAGGCGGCTGGTTAAAAAAGGAAGAGCAAGAAAAGGGAACGCCTTTTCTAAGAACGCGCCAGCAAAATAAATTCCGCTTTGGCGCAAGGGGCTGTCTTTTTCAAGTAGCCCACTAAACTGTTTTTTTAGAAACCTATTTTTGAATAAATTAATCATAAAATATTTTTGCTGTACCAGAAAATCTACACATATAACATTTGCCACATTGCTTAAGTTGTTTTAACTACAATTATAGATTATTAGACAGGAATCCAGATTCCTCTGAAATTAGTTAAAAATAGCGGGTAAGAATACCATTAAATTTCAACATACGCCGCTTGGTTTGGCTTTATAAATATATTTAGTACATTAAAAAAATGATGAGCATACAAATTAAATGAATATACTTATTTCTACTGTAACGCATAGCAGGCCTAAGGGATTAGAAACGCTTTTAAAAAGCCTGCAAGCTTTATCAATACCCGACGGTGCGATCGTTGAAATATGTGTTGTTGATAATGATTGTACCGGAAATAATGACCCCGTTATTGAGCGCCTTCAAAATGCTCCTCTAAAGGTCAATTTTTTAAAAGAGCCGCGTAAAGGCATCGTATATGCTAGAAATACTGCTGTAGAATATTTTCTAAACTCCCCTTTTAATATGCTTGCGTTTATTGACGATGATGAATGGACAAATGACGCATATTGGCTTGAAAATCTTCTTGATGCACAAAGGAAAACTGGGGCTGATATTGTCACGAGCGATGTATTGACATTTCCACAAAGCGATAAAATTTCATGGACCACTGGCGCGATGGGGCGTGTAAATAATCTAGTAGACCTGCAGAAAAAAACAAAGTTTTACACTGGCAATGTTTTAATTAAGCGCCTCGTGCTGGAAACAATAAAGCCTGCTTTTGACGAACGGTTTGCTCTAACAGGTTCTTCCGATTTTCACTTTTCACTAAAATGTAGGAATGCAGGCTTCAAGGCTGTCTATACAGATAAGGCGCAAGTTAGTGAGATTTTTCCGGAAAGTAGAGCCACGTTAAAATGGTTCTGTCTTAGAGGCTACAGAAACGGTATCGGCGCAGCGCGCGGTGAGTTTTTTGAGGCAAAAAACAAAATTAGTGTCATTGCGAAGCTTTTTCTTATGGCTCTAATCCGCTCAGGAAGAGGCCTATTAACAATGCTAAGAGCTGCTATACAACTTGATAAAGGTATTTTAGCACTCGGGTTAATGCGCTTTTCGGCGGGCCTGGGAACAATAGCAGGAATATTTGGTTTTACGCATGAAGAATATAAAAATATTCATGGAAAATAGAGTTTAAGCTTTCACTACTTTATCACTTATTTGGCGGTACTTCCCCCGTGAATCAATAATAATTTTGGCATGCTGATAAATGAGATCGTAATCAAATTTATCATGGTCTGTTGCCAAAACCACAGCGTCATATGACGCAATATTGTCCGCCGTCAATTCAACAGAGCTTTTATCAAATTTGTATTTACGCATATCAGGGAATACTGGTACGTGGGGATCACTGTAATCAATGTTAGCACCCATGGACATCAGGCGCTCCATGATATGCGCGGATGGAGTCTCTCGCATATCATCAACATTTTTCTTATAGGAAACTCCCAGTATTAAAATATTGCTACCGCTAAGCGATTTTTTGTGGCGGTTAAGAGCGCCTTGTGTTTTTTCGACTACGTAATCAGGCATTCGCGTATTAACTTCACCTGCTAACTCGATAAAGCGCGTGTTAAGCCCGTATTCACGCGCCTTCCATGTCAGATAAAACGGATCAATTGGAATGCAATGGCCGCCAAGACCGGGCCCGGGATAGTAAGGCGTAAAGCCAAATGGTTTGGTTGCTGCGGCATCTATCACCTCATGAATATCTATCCCCATACGATCAGCAACGATTTTCATCTCATTGACCAAGCCAATATTTACGGCGCGGTGTATATTTTCTAATAATTTTGTCATTTCTGCAGCTTTGGTCGAGCTGACAGGTACAATTTTTTCAATCACTTGGGCATAAAGCGCTTTGCCGACATTAAGACATTCTGATGTATGCCCGCCGACAATTTTAGGAATCGTAGCCGTCGTAAAATCTTTATTACCCGGATCTTCCCGTTCAGGGGAATAAACCAGAAAAATATCTTCTCCTACTTTCAGCCCCTGTTTTTCAATACGCGGAAGAAGCTCTTCTTCCGTTGTGCCCGGGTACGTTGTGCTTTCAAGGGAAATTATCTGCCCCTTGCGCATATATGGCAAGGCGGCTTCGAGTGTGTTTATCACATAGCTTAGATCAGGTTCGCGATATTTACTCAAAGGTGTCGGCACGCACAAGATTACAGCATCAACCTCTTTGATGCGGGAAAATTCAGTTGTTGCGTCCATACCTTGCTCAACGGCGTGTCCAATTTTATCGGAGGGGAAGTGTTCAATATAGGTTTTGCCTGATTTTACAGTGTCAACTTTGGCCTGATCAATATCAAAACCGATTACCGGATACCCCACCGCATTATAGCGAAGCATGAGAGGTAATCCGACATACCCCATGCCTAAGACACCAATAGTGGCTGTCTTATCATTCAGTTTTTGTAAAAGTGAGTGCTTTGCATCCATCGTAAATGTCGTATCACTTACCCTTTATATTGTAAATCTTCATAAAAAATATGGAACAAGACTAACATGAACAGTCATCTAAAATGTTTTATTAGATTTCAATAAGCTTGCGTCTGTTTTTGGAAAGATTAATTTCATCATTTTCTTTACAGCCCGCATAGGTAGTGAAATGCTAGCTCATATTTTGAAAAACAAAGAACCGTAAAATTTATGAAGACAAAAAACCTTCCGATTACTTCCGTTATAATGGCATCATATAATTCAGAGCGCTTCATCGCCGACGCTATTCAATCTGTTTTGGATCAGAGCCTTACAAATTGGGAGCTTTTGATTTGTGATGATGCTTCAACGGATAAGTCATGGGATATTATACAGAGTTTTGCAAAACAAAACACGCGCATTAAGCCATTGCGACTTGCCAACAATAGTGGTGCGGCCATAGCGCGTAATACGGCCATTGAGCAAGCGCGTGGGCGCTATATTGCCTTCCTGGATAGCGATGATCTTTGGTTTCCTGACAAACTTAAAAAGCAGCTAGGTTTTATGCAGGATAAGAATATTGTGCTGAGCTATTCATCCTATAGCGTTATAAGTGAAGACGGGGGGGGAACGGGCCGCATTATAACCCCTCCAACGCAGCTTTCTTATAAAGATATGTTGAAATCAAACCAAATAGGATGCCTGACCGCCATATATGACAGCCGTCTTATGGGTAAGGTGATGATGCCTCTTATAAGGAAAAGACAAGATTATGGCCTGTGGCTCTCTATCTTAAAACAAGGACATATTGCCCAAGGCATGCCGGATATTTTAGCCACATACCGAAACCGGTCAGGGTCTATTTCTAGCAATAAGTTTGAAATGCTGAAATATCACTGGACGCTTTATAGACATGTTGAAGGACTAGGACGCATCAGATCTGCCTATTATCTTATGTGGAATATTATCAGAAAGCTTACCTCCTAAGTAGCTATGTAATATCTGTGGCCTTCACAAATTTATAAGCTTACTAACGAAAATAAATTTCATGCGTGGCTGAAAAGCGCTGATGAGGAATGAGGGCTGCTCAAAATTTCTTTACAAAGCTTATCGGCACTTAAAAATGCGGACTCTACCCGCCCCTCAAGGCACCAATCGCCGCACACACCAATATTGAGCTCACGGTCTAAGAAAAATTCTTCTGATGCGGGGCGCGGTGTATTGGCGTATCGCCAGCGCTGGGCCTGCTTATGCGCAATATTAGTATGCGTAATGCCGGTAAGCTCACAAAACTCACGGCTAATCAAATCTTCAACGTCTTGAACATCCCTCTCCAAATGCTGCTCTGCCCAATCATTGGTTGTTTGGATCAAGATAGACGGCGCCGTTTCACGCCCCGGTTTTGAGGAATTAACCGCGATCCAACCAATAAGGGAATTTTTGGGCAGGGCAATATCCCAATTTAATTGAGGCCGATTTTCAAAACCCAGCATGACGCTGTAGCATCCGCTCATTTTGACATCGCGCACAGCATCATAATATTCAAAACCCTGCGGCAATAAATTGATGGCCTGATGGGATGGCACACTCATAATCACCCAATCAAACGGCCCAAAATGATCGCCCGTTTTATCTTCCAAAATCCACTGCTGATCTGTGCGCTGTAACGCCACAATCTCAATAGAAAAATGCGTTCGGATATCTGCCAATAGATGTTTGCACAAGCTATTCATTTTAGGGGCGCACACATAATGCGGCTCGAACCAATCACGTTTGTAAGGCTTTTGGTTTTTGCCCAGCGTCATAATTTTCGCCTGCCAATCCTGCACCAAACCCGATTGAATATGAGGCTTTAAGAATTTTTGAAAATCTTTAGACCGCGCTGTGAAATACTGCGCACCATGATCAAATTGATACGGCTCTGCGCGGCGCGTTGACATGCGCCCCCCTGCCCCTCTGGCTTTTTCAAAAAGCGTAATATCAAAATTATTTTGCAAGCGGCTCGCGCTAATTGCGCCCGATATGCCGCCGCCAATAATTGCTAGTCTTGGTTTGTCCGGCATGTGCCATACCCTAGTTTTTTAAACCGCCAATTCGCGAAATGCTTGTATAAAAAGGCCGCGATGAAATGAATACCCGGCAGTGATGCAAACTTCGACAATACCCGCCAGCGCGGCAGTTGCGCCCAAATTAAAATAAAAGCATCAACGCCTATATGCATAATGCCGCCACTATCCTGCGCATGTAAGGCGCGCAGCCCATCCGCCTGAGTGTGGCCCAAGGATTCGAACAAAGCCGTATCTTTCGTTATATCAACCCACTTAAAAACACCGCGCGGCGCAATCTTTTTATAGTGATTAATTTCTCTGGCACAAAGCCCACAGGCTCCATCATAAAAAACAGTAATGACAGGTGAATGGCGTTGATTTTGATTATCCATGCCATATATATAGGTCTTAATGGCAATCTTTCTACACGTAATTATGCTGGTAATATTTCTTGCTCTGTCTGCTCTAGCGCAGCCGGCAGCTCAGTCACGTGCCAACGCCTATCAGTTTTCGTTTACATCCATTGATGGCCAGAATATGCCGCTCAGCGATTTTCGTGGTAAGGCGGTTTTGATCGTGAACACGGCCTCGCAATGCGGCTTTACCAAGCAATATACCGATTTGCAAAATCTATATACGACATATAAGGATCAAGGGCTTGTTGTGATCGGTGTGCCTTGCAATGATTTCGGCAATCAAGAGCCCGGCGACCTTGAGGCCATTAAAGATTTCACGCAAAATAATTTTGGCATCACCTTTCCGCTGACACAAAAATACAGCGTAAAGGGTGATTACGCCCATCCGTTTTTCACATGGGCCGCCAATCAACAAAAGGGCGCGTTTTTGCAATCTTCACCCAAGTGGAACTTCCATAAATATCTGATTAATAAGAGTGGGGATTTGGTAAAAAGCTATGGCTCTCACATTAGTCCGACTTCGCCCGACATTACGCAAGACATTCAAGCCATTCTTCAATTAGAAATGAATGACGAACGCCTATAAATAAATTCAAGCCGATTTGTTAAAGCTTAACATTATGATTTTTCGAATATCTTTTATCTTTTTGTGCAAGCGGTAAGCTTTTTCGCGCCGGCTTTCAACACGGGCAATGTCCAAACTTAAATCATCCTCTTCATATGCGATATCAGGATGTTTCATTCGCGCTATATGCGCCGCTTTGACGAATTTATATGGCTTCTTTATCGCAGGAAGATAAAGATCATCAACGAAGCGACAATCCAGATGCAACCGCCCATATCCAAGCAGCCAGCCAAACCAGCCATGCCTGACATTCTCTGCGCGAATATCCTCCAGATCAACCTGCTGCACTTCAATCATAACCAATCCTGTTTTGTGTATGATCCGCTTATCAGTCAATCCAACTTCCGTTGATACATATTTGAGAAATAGCGGCCAGAATACGGCCAAACCCACAGCGCCAAAAGCCCATGGAATAATTGTGTGCATCTCGTCAAAATGAAAAACCCAAAAATCAAGTTCAAAACCAATGCCGCGACTGCCTGCATAAACCCACAAATAATAATCCGCCACAAACCCCAAAACCAGCATGACCAAAAACCATATCATGCCCTCGAAAGGATAAATCCAGTGAAGGCGAGAAATAGAGATAAGTTTTTCTTCCGGGCCGGTGACTTTTGCTACATAGCTCATTTATCTACCTTTGAGTTTTTCCTTGCTTTATAAACTAAGGACAAAAAATCGGCTGTAACGCTTGCCCCGATTTTGGCCGCCTGCGCAGTAGGCACAAACATACGCACCGTATAAATATTTTTGCTTACGTTAAAATATCATAGCAAATTTAATGTTGATGGGCTCTTTTTAAATCCAAAAATTAAAATAATACAGCAGCACGCCAAGAAAAAGTCAAAGACTTCAAAAACCTTCAAAATCGCCCCTGCCCGGTTAGCGCCAGACTATGCGCTGAAAGAGAGGCCATCTTTGTTATAAAGCGCGATAATAAGCGCAATGGCGTCTTCTTTGTCGCCAGAGATATCCAGCTCCTTTTGCCCTATGCCCTGCCCTTCATTTAGTTTTTCAATCAAATGAACTTGCGCTGCAGAAACAACGATGCTTTCGCCATAAACGGCGAGATTGAACGTACCGTTTGAAGATGAGGCGATGGCCAACTTTACATACTCTGGCCGGTGAAGCGTTTTACCGCCTTTGAGCGCGGCCAACAAAGCCTCGCTTGAAAGCTCGTTTTCACGCATATCCATAGCCTCGATATCGTCATGGGTTGGGCGGGAGAAATAAGCGGCCATCCAGCGTGTAAAATCGTCAGACCCGATCACGGCGAGCGCATTGCTTCTGATTGCATCTTGCGCCCCTGCCCCGATTGTAAATGCGGCGCTTTCACTCCCGAGCATCTCGCCCAAATAGCGTTTATTCAGCGCCTCGTTTTCTTCGAGATATTGTGCATAATCGCCCAGCATATCCGAGAGCCTCGGCCCGAGAAAGCCCACAGAAAACGTCATTGCCGCTTCAATCGTTTTACCCTCATGTCCGAAGAAGGGCGGCATATAAATCACATCACCAATCTCGACCTCAAAATTATCGCCTTCAAATCCATGCTGCAGCACTTTTACATGCGGGTTATCCGCATAACGATCATCATCAATTCGCGCGTTACTGATCTTCCATGTGCGCTTGCCGGTGCCCTGTACCAAAAAGGTATGATAGCTGTCCGTATGCGGGCCGACACTGCCGCCGGGCGCGGAGAAACTGACCATGATGTCATCAAGCAACCAGCGCGGCGACACATGAAAATACTTAAGGAGCGCGGCGGTTTCCGTATGGTATTGCTCCACATTTTGCACAAGAAGGCTCCAGTTTTGATCGCCGATACCATCAAAACGATCCCCCTCAAAAGGGCCATGCTCGCACGCCCACTCATTGCCCGCTTCGTTATTGGTGATAATGCGGGATTTAATATCCTCCTCCAGCGCAAGCCCCGCCAGCGTATCGCCGTCAACCAAGCCCTCAATCACCGCAGGAGGGATAAACCCGCGCACGATAAAGGGCTGTTTCCCCCAATAGGTTTTGTAAAATTCTTCGGCGCTCGGGAATGCATCTAAAATCATATCAGCGTTTTATCACTCCGTACGCGCCCCCACAAGCAGAACAAGCCCTTCCCTTGCCGTGCGTTCTATGCGATAAGCGGCCCTTAAATTAGGATAAGACATGCTTACAATATCAGACCTGACTTTTAAAATCGGCGCGCGCACCATATTGGACGAGTGCAATGTCACCATCATGGATAATTGGAAGGTCGGCGTGGTCGGGCTGAATGGCGCGGGCAAGTCAACATTGTTCAAGCTAATCGCCGGTGATTTAACACCCGATGGCGGAACCGTCGAGAAAACCGCCATGCAGCGCATGGGCATGGTGCGTCAGGACATCCCCGAGGTCGAAACGTCCCTGATTGACCTTGTACTGGAGGCCGATGAAGAGATGGCCGCTCTGTGGGAAGCAAGTACAACCGAAGAAGACCCCAACAAGATCGCGGAGATCTACGAAAATCTTGCCGATATGGATGCCTATTCCGCGCCCGCCAAAGCATCGCGTTTGCTGACGGGGCTGGGCTTTAGCGATGATGAACTTTCCCTGCCATTCTCATCCTTCAGTGGCGGGTGGCGAATGCGGGTGGCCTTGGCCGCCGCGCTGTTTGTCGAGCCGGAGATTTTGCTGCTGGATGAGCCCACAAACCACCTCGATCTCGAGGCCATCATGTGGCTGGAGAATTACCTCGCCAGCTACCCGCATACATTGCTGATTATTTCACATGACCGCGAAGTGCTGAATAAATGTATTGATCATGTTGTACTTGTCGATAAGCAAAAAACCACCATCTATACCGGCAATTACAACACGTTCGAGCGCGAACGCGCCGAGGCGCTTGGCCTACAGCAGAAAATGCATGAAAAACAACAGGCGCAGCGCGCGCATATGCAAAAATTCGTTGATCGTTTCAAGGCTCAGGCATCCAAAGCCACGCAAGCGCAAAGCCGTATGAAGGCGCTGGAGAAAATGGATATTGTCGATGCGGTGATTGCTCATCGCGCCGTGCATTTCACCTTCCCGAACCCAAAGGAAGAAATGACACCGCTGATCGCGATTGATCACGCGGATATTGGCTACGGCACAGACGATCCTATACTGCGCGGCGTGTATGAGCGCA
>Ga0136600_1001313_pt1 | contig 11578 bp, 6 predicted proteins | sample AntRauMFilla2698_FD_104634 | JGI IMG/M metagenome (GOLD analysis project Ga0136600, IMG submission 104634) | Saline lake microbial communities from Rauer Islands, Antarctica - Metagenome Filla 2 #698 | ecosystem: Environmental > Aquatic > Non-marine Saline and Alkaline > Saline | place...
CACTGAGCGCTTACATATGCCTCCCTGTGAAACCTGTGGTGTTAGTGCTACTGGTGAAGTCACTGAGGGAGAGGAATTCACGGCACGTTCGGGTGAAAATGATTTAAGAGGGGAAGAGGATAGACTTAGTCTTGTTCAACAATTGAGAGAAGCAGGGCCTGATCGCCACGCAAGAACCACTCTTGATTTACCAGGTGGACGCTTTGAGGTTTTCAATGATGCCCTCACTCTTCCTGATGGCACTTATGTGAATTTAACTCTTAGAGAATCTCTCGATATTGCCGCTGAGTGGGGATGCCGTCTCCCCAATGTTGATCAAGCTCAGGCCATCAGAACTTATGCGGAAGAACAAGGCAATGCCTTAAGCGCAAGGCCACATTCTCCCAACGATTCAGCTCAGCGCTACACCAATATGAACTTAATGAGGAATGATCCCGAAATGTTGAGAAGGGCTGAAATGGGAAGAGACCGTCTCATTAACGGCCACTTCAAATGGTATCTTGACGATGGAAGTGATGGTCACAACTTTAGATTCTATGGCTTTCGCGCCTGCAATCCTTACTGCCAAAATAGAGGACGCGATGGTCGCGGCTCTTCTGGAAATCACGGCAGCAATTACATCGATTACTCTCAGTCTGCTCGATTGATTTGTCCTGCTTCCTAAATTGATGAAATGGTCGATATCTTGTGTAGCTTTTGGAAGCGCGGTTAAATTTGTCGGCATTCGTTAAGTATTGTCATCCATTTCCTTAACATTTATTGAAGTAGAAGATAAGGTTATTTCCATTACATAGTATTGGAGTAAACATGCTTGAAGTATTGAGATCAAATAACTTAGAAATTCGTCCTTTCAGTATAGAAGACACAGATCTTATCTATAAGTTGAGCCAAGAAAAGAGTCTCGCTGAATGGGTTCCTGATCAAGTTTACGAAGATAAAGAAGAAGCTAGAGAAGTCTTAGAGTTTTTAATTTCTCAATATAGTCCTCCAATTAATACAGTGGAAAAGCCCTTAGTTTTGGCAGTAGTACTAAAAGAAAGTGGGGAGGTTATCGGCCATGTTGGCTTAAGTCCTCATAAGGAAGAAGATACAGAAATAGGATATGCGATTGGAGAGAGCTATATTGGTAAAGGATATGCTACTGAGGCAGTAAGTCTTCTTAGCCAATGGGCCATATCGAAACTTAACCTTAAAAGTATTTACGGAATTGTTGCATCAGAAAATATAGGGTCATGCCGAGTTTTAGAAAAATCTTCATTCAAAAAAATGGAAGAAATTAAAATGAACTACTTGGGAAGCAATCGTAAGTGTAAAATATATATTTTTACAAAGTAGTAAAAGTTAAATCATTACCCAAGAACTTCGGTAAACAACTCCGATTAGAAACTACAATATATCCGTAAATTAAATAGTGCCGTATGACTGGAAGCTTTAAACTTAGATAAGGTAGGGAAAAACAAATGAAGAAAATGGTCGGGATGATAGGATTTGAACCTACGACCCCTAAGCCCCCAGCTTAATGCGCTACCAAGCTGCGCTACATCCCGACACAATTCAATGCCGTTAATATACGCTCAACCCCATTGTTTTTCAATTCAAATCCCAAAGGCCTTGTGCGCTAATCGCTTAGGTATATGAGTATAATAGGAAAGAATAGCTTTTTAGGATAAAAAGAAAGATGCTAAGTTTGTCTAACAGTATCCATTGCTTAAGGGAGCCTGGTGGCACAAGCACTTAAAGAAATCTATACCCAAGACTATGTTCTCAAGCTTGCAGATGCTTTGAGACAGGCTTCTGTAAAAGTAACTGACAAAGAACTTTGTGACGCTGTGTTTCTAATTGATTGGGATTCTCTTGAGCTGAAGGCGAGGACCACCCGCCTGAGAGAGGCCGTGCATTCTGTGATGAATTGTCCTTTTCCCAAGGCCTGTCAGGTTCTCATGAGAGCTGGAGAGAACTTTGGTGGCCATGAAGGCATGTTCTTTCCTGAGTATGTAAGTGCTTATGGGTTAGAGCACTGGCCGGAGGCAATGAATACGCTGGAAGTTTTGACGACATACTCTTCAGCTGAATTTGCGATTAGACCCTTCATTGAAAAATTTCCCGAAAAGACGATGGCGAAAATGGAGGCATGGAGTAGTAGTGACAATGAACATGTGAGGCGTCTCTCTAGTGAAGGGGCAAGACCGCGCCTTCCTTGGGCCAGTGCCCTTAAAGAATTTAAAAGAGATCCTCAAGCGCTTCTACCGATTCTTGAAAACTTAAAGGCAGACGAGAGTCTCTATGTGAGAAAGAGTGTTGCCAATTGTTTAAATGATATCTCAAAAGATCATCCTGAGCTTACTCTTAAACTCGCAAAGAGGTGGCTTCAAAATAAAAATCATCATACCACTTGGATTGTGAAGCATGGATTGAGAACCCTTTTAAAAGGGGGCAATAACGAAGCACTCAGTGCTATTGGCTATGGGGGTAAAGGCAGTTTTCTTCTGGGCACTACCTTTTTAGAAACTCCCTTTGTGGAAATGGGCGGTGAGCTTTCTTTTTCTTTTGATTTTGAAGTGAAAAAGGAAAGTAAAGTAAGGCTCGAATATGCTCTTCACTTCATTCGGAAAAATGGTCAGCATAATAAGAAAGTCTTTAAGATTAGTGAGGGTCAGTATGAAAAAGGCGAATACATCGTTGAAAAAAAACATGGCCTTAAAAAAATCAATACCCGAAGCTATTATGAAGGCGTGCAATTTTTAGAAATAATAATCAATGGAATAGGTCTTAAACATTTTCCCTTCTATCTCACTTTTAAAAAATCACCTTATTACCTTTATATGTTCTTAACTGAAAAGATGACTATCTACACGGGTATCACCACCGACCTTAACCGGCGCTATCTTGAACATCGAGAGGGAAAGCTTGGCGCAAAATACACAAAGGCGAATAAACCGGAGACTCTTATCTATTTAGAGGCCCATCCAAATCGCTCTGAGGCCCAAAAGAGGGAAGCGGCAGTAAAAAAGCTATCAAGGCCTAAGAAAGAAGCTTTAAGTTGGTTTAAGCTATTGAAATAATATGAACTTTTCAATACTTAATAGTCTGTTTAACTCAAGTATCTGGGGCTATTTACCGATAAATTCACTTTAACTAAAATCCTTCATCTGTAGGTCTTTTATGAAGCGAATGATCGTTATCCTAACCATCTTCCTTATCTCTTGTTCTCACGGGCCGACGCATAGAAATCCCTCTTCTCTGGAAGATGGGTTGAATATCCACATGATGGGAGCCAGTAATACTGTTGGAATGGGTGCTAGCCTCTCGTTCGAAGATAGAATTAAGCTCTACCTTGAAGAGAATTCAATTGATGCTCCTATGCCTATCGGAAAGCGAAAGGTATTTGTTTCATTTGATTATTTCTTCCCTACAAACTTTTCTGAATTAAATGACTTGAGTAAAGACCATCTTAGTATTGCGAATGAAGTCGTGAGAGGCTGGGCAAAAGATTATGATGAGGTTTTCGTTATGCGACTGCCTCACTACTCCGATGCTATGAGTGACAGAGTTAGGAAAAACTTTAATAAAGTCCCTGATCATGCTCCGATTAAAAATATTTTAGAAGCACTAGGCACCTCTGAAATTAGTAATCGTGTTGTAAATCTAAATAACTTGTTAGAGGAAGTGGGGGAAGAGTTACCAAATGTTCATGTGATTTCTTTTGAGCCATTTTATCAACATATTCATGACTATCTATCAAACAGAAGAAAACAGGCTCGTCATGGGAGAAGAGCTGGTAGAGCTTATTATCATAATCCTAAAGTGTACTTTAAAGACCCCTTACATATTAATGACCTTGGTCAGGCAAAGTTTTTTAATATTCTTTTTCGAGAACCGCTTAACAAGCAGTTAAAGATAAACCTTCCCGCCATGAAAGAGGCGGCTCTAAGTGAAGAGGTCGTAAGGAGCTACATTCGTAAAAAGCTTTGCTCTAAAGATACTTTTATGGAGGTCGACAAATGCCATTACTGGGTTGGCCTAAGTGATAAGAGTCAATTCTCTTTAAAAAAGGCAAAATTACACCTGCCCGCTTCTCTTGCAGGGAATAACCAAAAACAAATAGTGAATGCCTCAAAAGAGAGTAAAATTTGGGATCTGATCAATGAGATAGATGATGATGCTCAAAGGGAAGCTACCCTCAATATTATGGCCATCGCTGAGATTATTGATAAGAATGCTAAAGGGGCAGATTCAGGTTTGATGATTAATTTGGTAAATCAAAAATCGAAGTTATATTTAGACTTATCAAAGGTCCTTTTCTTTACAACTTTCCCAACTTTTAAAATAGAGGACGGCTCCGATCAATATGTGAATTGGGGCTATGATCACTGGCTATCATATAAGTACTTTTATAATTCACTTCAATATAGCGGGATGTATACCCAAAAGAATCAATTCGAGAGAATGGCGGCCCCTGCTCCTGGGACCAATTATAAAATCAGTGTAAATGTTGATAAGTCTACAGGTAGGTTGAGCCTAAATTGGCGCATCTATGCCACGATACCAGGACAAAAAAATGAGCAATCAAGACTCGAATATATTCCAGAGCCTCATTACACTAACTTAACTGCTGACCCAGAGGCTTTTCCCTATGTGGAGTACAAGCTAGAGTTTGAATTAGAGGACCTTGCTGACTAAGTTTCGGAGTTTAATGCTCAAGCTCTTGAGGGAGTTTAACGAAAAGGATCTATGGGCGAAAAAAGAGACCTCAATAAATGGGGTGATAATGTTGAAGTGCGAAGTTTTGTTTTCATCAAGCGAGTTGTTAATCGTGCGCTTGATGGATACTTCCATTTTAAAAAGAGAAAGGGGGATATGGTGGCAGGATCTGCTACGTTCTTCGCTCTTCTCTCCTTCGGCCCGATTCTTTTAACCTTAATCTCTTTAGCTGGCGCGCTTTATCCTGAAAGTGGGGAAGCTAAGAACTTTGTTCTCTCTGCTATCAATAATAATTTTCCTAATCTTGCACCTTGGATTCTTGAATCTATTGATAAAATTGTCTCGACTCAACTTAAAGGAGAGACAGGCTTTAGCTTTATTAATTTTTTCGTTCTCCTTTACGCTTCAATGGGAGTGATCGCTTCACTTCACTTTGGTTTAAAAACTGTTTCGAAGCAGGACTTTAAAGGTGGCTTCCTTGTGGAAGACTTGAAATCCTTTGTTGCAGGTGTTTCTGTAGCAATCTTTATGGGAGGCTTTCTTCTTCTCAGTAATCCAACGGTTATGAAGAAATGGCTTTTTACAACAAGTACATCTTGGAATGGACTTGCTACTTTTTTCATTGATTACAATATTTTTCCCGCAATCGCTTCCCTTGTTTTTTTTACTTTCTACTATCAGTGGTCAACGCCTAATCATATTAAACTGAAGGAGAGCTTTAAAGGGGCCAGTGCTTTTGTGGCAACCTTTATGCTGGGTAAATCTTTTTACTGGGTTTACCACCTCTATACAAAAGATTCTATGAGCCAGAGCTTTGGGAATTTCTATACCTTGGTCGTTGCTGTTCTGTGGATTTACTATTTAATGTGTGCTTTCTTTTACGGAGCGAGTGTGGCCTGTGTACGTGAACAAGAAATTTATCAAGGTAAGCTCATGGTTGGTGTGCCGACCAAAAGAAAAGCTGAGCCTACGCCGCCGCCAAGTCCTGAGCCTGTATCCAAAGAAAGCTCTCCGGCTCCGGAAGTTCCTAAGAATAAAGAAGCCGCCTAATCTTCGTACTTTTTTAAAAGCTCTTCAGCTCGCTGTTGATCTGTTGGTTCAAAGTTGTGTAATTCTGAGGGAATATCGGGATCAAAGTTTTCAGTATGCTCATACGGACAGTGCTTGCAGCCACTATGACAGCAGTGGCCTCTCTTGAGGTGATAGCTCTTGGTAAGAACCATTAAGCCCTGTTCATTGAAGTAGAAATCTTTGCCTTCAATAAGAGTTGGAGTGTTTTTATCCGTCATAAAACTATTTTAATCTTGGGATTGGGGCCTTGGGAACCTATTGGCCCTTAATTCTAAGGGCCAATAAATGATTTGTTGTGTGCGTCAAGTCCTCGCATCCACAAGGACTTTCCCAAAGGTTGGGAAGGTTTAACATGGTGGAGTCGTCATGAATAGAGAAACTTTGTTTTACCTTCTTTTGTCACCCGGCAGCAATAAGTTAAGTGTATGAAACTTATGAAGGCAAAATTCCCTTTATCTTGAGAAGTGAAGGGGCTCAGCTTAATATAGAGGGGTATATATCAATTAATTATTTTCAATTAGTAACAGTAGAGAAGGGATAAACCATGGAACGTATTTGGCAAAAAGCATACGAGGAAGGAGTACCTACCGAGATTAATGCTAAAGAATATAATTCACTTGTTGAAGTGCTTGAAGAGTCTTTTAAAAAGTATGAAAGTCTAGAGTCTTTTTATTGTATGGGTAAGTGTTTTACTTATGGCGAATTGGATCTCTTAAGTCGTAAATTCGCGGCTTACCTCCAGCATGATTTGGGATTAAAAAAGGGTGATCGTGTTGCTCTTATGATGCCAAATATTCTGCAATACCCTATCGCTCTCTTTGGTATACTTCGTGCGGGTCTTACTGCGGTCAATGTAAACCCACTTTATACGGCACGTGAACTAGAGCATCAGTTAAACGATGCAGAATGTGAAACGATTGTTATTTTTGAAAACTCTTGTAAGACTCTTCAAGAGGTTGTGAAAAGTACGCCTGTTAAAAACGTTCTTGTCACGGGCATCGGAGACCTTCTTGGTTTTCCAAAGAGCATGATTGTTAATTTTGTTATTAAGCATGTTAAGAAAATGATTCCTAATTACAGCCTTCCTAATGCTAAAGACTTTAAAACTGTTCTCTTTGATTCAAGCGCAGAGAATTATGTTCGTCCCGATATGACTTTAGATGATGTTAGCTTTCTTCAGTACACCGGAGGCACGACAGGTGTTTCAAAGGGAGCGATCCTTACTCATGGAAATATTGTCGCAAATATTGTTCAGGCCCGTGCCTGGATTAGAAAATACCTTAAAGAAGGTGAGGAATGTATTATCACTCCACTTCCGCTTTACCATATCTTCAGTTTAACGGCGAACTGTATGATCTTTGCGACGATGGGAGCTAAGAATATTCTTATCACCAACCCAAGAGATATGCCTGGCTTTATAAAAGAAATTAAGAAACATAAGTTCACCGCTTTTACAGGAGTTAACACTCTCTTTAATGGTCTTCTTAATAATCCAGAATTTAAGGATGTCGACTTTAGTCACCTTAAACTGACTCTTGGTGGCGGTATGGCCGTTCAGCGTTCAGTTGCCGACAGGTGGAAAGAGGTCACAGGTGTTCCGCTTATTGAAGCCTACGGTCTTACGGAGACAAGTCCTGCGGCCTGTATTAATCCGATGGACCTAAAAGCTTACAATGGAAAGATTGGAGTACCGATCTCTTCTACTGACATGGTAATTTTAGATGATGACGGCAATGAATTGCCAACTGGTGAAGCTGGGGAGATCGCGATTAAAGGCCCTCAAGTCATGAAAGGATATTGGAAGCGTCCAGAGGAAACGGATAAGGTGATGACAAAAGACGGCTACTTTAAAACTGGTGATATTGGTTTTATGGATGAAAAAGGGTATTTTCAAATCGTTGATAGAAAAAAAGATATGATTCTCGTATCTGGTTTTAATGTTTACCCCAATGAAGTTGAAGAAGTTGTTGTGGGTCATCCGAAAGTATTTGAAGCGGCAGCAATTGGCGTTCCGGATGAAAGCTCGGGTGAGATTGTCAAAATCTTTGTCGTTAAAAAAGAGGCGGACCTGACGCAAGAAGAATTGAAGGCCTACTGTAAAGAGCATCTTACTGGTTACAAGGTTCCTAAGCTCTATGAGTTTAGAGAAGAGCTACCCAAAACAAATGTGGGAAAAATTCTTAGGAAAGATCTTCGAAATGAAGAGCTCGCCAAACAAAGCTAATTAAGTTACTGAATTTCGGGCACCACAACTCATAAGTGGTGCCTTTTTTCACACTGTATAAGTTTTAGACACTTTCTAGGCTTTTTAGGCACCTAACTAGCTAATATCTATTAAATTAAGTGGCATAGGACTTGCTCTATATAAGGGCAAACCTAGGGACTTAATAATGTTGAAAAGCTTTTTCTATTCACTTTTTATCAATCTCATGTGCTTTCAGCTCATGTATTGCACCACCCTCCTTGAATTTAATCATAGGGCGAATCGCCTGCCTGCGAGCTTTACCCACAAGTATTCAATCGAAGACCTTAATAGCAAAATTGAAGCCTTTAAAGTTAGGCTTAAAGGAAAAGAGCTCGAGCCAGACTGCGATAATAGTAGTGAGGCAATAAGTTCTGAAGCTGAGTTAAGTGAAGAAGAACTCTTCACCCAAAGCCTCTTTGGTGGTGGCACAACGATTAATACTCGTGATGATAGAGCGTTTTATCATTATGTTGATTCCTTTAAAGAAAACTCATGTGGGGTTAAAGAGTCTATCGCTTCTCCCCAAGTAAAAGATGAGTGTAAGCCTGAGAAGGTAGAGGGCTATATAGATTTAAAAGTTAAGACCATTATGAAGCTAGAGGCTGAAGAAAAGCCAATCCCAGAGTTTAAACTAACAGACCCTGAAGTAAGGGAGTTTCATCAGCTTGGAATGACTCTTATGCAAGAAGTGAGGAAATACCTTGTCGATACGAATATTGAAAGAGAAAGCCGAGTAGAACTATTGGTGAATTACCTTGGCGGTATTGCGCTGCCTATTCGTGACCTCATTGTAGCGCTTCGCTCTTATACGCCTTTAGAATATGATGGTGTCTACTTCTATGAAAGCCTCTTACCTGAAATTAATGAGGAGCTTATCGGTGGGGATGAGCTTATTAAAGATTTTATTCAGTCTGGACCTAATAAGCTAATTGAGAATTATCACCTAGAAGTTGTGCAAGAGAGATGGGGTAGGATCAAGCTTCAGTATAATCCCAATGAAGTTCTGGCCCGAGATATTGTTCAAATTTTAAAGGCACCGACAGAGAGAAATTACGTTAGGTCACTTAAATGGATGACCATGCAGATGATGCTCACGCAGATTTTTACTTATGATGCTATTACGGGAGAGGAAAAGGCAGTCGAAATACCAAAGAGCTGCCAAAACCATTTTAATGGTTCGCTACCTAGTGAGATAAAAATGCAGTACACCAAAGAAGACGGTGATCAATTCATTGACCGTATCCTTAGTGGTCACGGCCTCATCTTTGCCAAAGGTGACACTCAATTTACTGAGTATTACATGGATAATGTTAATAAAGACCCTCTTGTTGAAGGTTACTCGGGGCTTATGCCTTTTGAGGATTATAAAGCGGCGATGCAAGGGCTTGAGAAAGCAGAAAATAATTATACTAAGCCCAGTCTAGATGATTACACTCACTTTGAAAGTGCTTTAAATATTATCAAACCTAAAATTAGTGATGTCTTCTATGATAATAATACCTACCTCTTTGGCTTTATTGATCGTGAAGATGAAAAATTCTATGGAGCAAAGCTCTTTGAAAAGATTCTTCTTCAACCAGGTGAAGGAGAAATCTACTCTTACAAAGATGAAGATGACTATGAAATTGAAATAGATCACCTAAGACAAAATCTCAGTGTTTTCATGGTCGAACTTATGCAAAGACATAAGGTCGAGTATTGGGAAGACCTTATTTCTTCTGATTTAGAAAATCAGCTTAAAAGAAGACGAGTAAAAATTGATTTTCCTTCACTCTATGGTGCAACCGTTTGGAGAATGTGGGCCCTAAGACAACTTGAAGCTTGGGTTGATGAGCATCTTGAAACAGCACTACCTATTAAGGTGAAGTCTGCATTGACAAGGATTTTTAGAGGAACAGGGCATAAGCTTGCAAATGGTAAAACAGCGGAAGAAAAACTAAGAAATATAAAGAACTACTTAAGTGAATTAAAAGTAAGTGATGAGTATATTCCTACTCGCAGGCTTCAGACAGAAGAACACCGAACAGGATATGCTCTTTTAGGTAATCTGTGGAGTTACTTAAGGGATCATACTGATTCACTTGGAGTTGCCGTCACCAATGAATTTGACTTTATCTCCGATCAATTTAGAAATGGTAATCCATGGGCGAGAACTCGCTTAAGCTACTTACTACTTGTTGATGAGCTAAACTCTATTTCAAGTGGCTCACTCCCCGGATACTCTGGTGCATCAATGCAGGAGTTTAATGGAGAATCTATTCGCTCTTGTGTAAAGACTGACGTTAGTAGTGTTAAGTCACGCATCACTGAAGCAGCACAAAGTATGGGGTTAACGAAGACTCTGACTCCTAGCTATGCTAACGGTCTTTTAGATAAAGAAGAGAAGGAGATGCTTTGGTCTACAACAATAGAGGAGAGTAGCGAGCTCTTTAAGCAGAAAAATATTAGAGGAAAGAGATACTACCAAGACCTTGAAAAGGTGACTTATCAGACTTTTTTAACGAAAAAGGATATTGAGAATTTTGTTTCTAAAGAGCTTCCAGAGGGACTAAGGGCCTCTAGTCAGGAAGAAGTTGACGCCTTTGTTAACTCTGAAGAAGGTCGTATCGGAGACTTCTTTGCTGAGCTCTACAAGCTCAAAGGAAATCCAGAAGAACAATTGGCTTACTTTGAGGCATTTTCTGAAGACCATGGTATTGATAATTCCTTTTCAGCAAAAATGAATTTCCTAGTTGTTGATAACAACTTAAAGCGAAGTGTTTTAAAGAGTCTTGTTAGAGGGTCAGCCCACTTAAGACGCCAAGCGATTAACCAAGAGCTCGAGCGTTTTTGTGCCCTTGAGCCAAATGATCATGAGAGTTTTAAGACGCTCTATTATATGTCTGCTAAAGCTCAGAATAATCTCAATAAACTTACTGGTGCACCAACGGTACCTGATGATGTAATGGAAAAAATTAACGATAAGCTAAGCTCAATGTCGCCTGAAGAATGGAAGGACATGTGGTTAGGGATTGGTGCCGGTGTTCTCGGTGTTGGTGCCATGCTTATTGGCGGTGCATGTACGGGACTAACTGGAGGGCTTTGTGCTCCTGCTGGCGTAGCAATGATGGCCGCGGGTGCAGGTGCGATGACCATGCAAGTGAGTCTTGTCACTAGAGAATTTAAGAGAAAGAAGGAAGCAGATCGCAACTTTGCAAAGATAAAAGAAATGGAGGAGCTCGGCTTTGCTAATCGAAATGCAGCCGATAATGTTTCTCGTAATTGGTTTTGGACGGCGTTTGAAGCGATTTGTGTTATACCCCTAATTGGTGTGACAGCACGTTCTTTACGAGCAGGTTCTAAGCTCACTGTCGTCTCCGCCGCTATGCTTGCAAGAAATACAGGTAAAGTTGGCTTTAGAAATGCCATAAAGCTCTCTGGTCAAGCTGTGGGAACAATTAACTCAGAAGCTGATATTCGCTTCGCAAGACTCATTCTTGGTTTCGATAGCTGGAAAAATCAAGGTAAGGAGCTTATTGAGGCGATTACTAAGAACAGTCAAAACGTCTCCGAGGCTCTTAC
>Ga0136600_1001317_pt1 | contig 11564 bp, 12 predicted proteins | sample AntRauMFilla2698_FD_104634 | JGI IMG/M metagenome (GOLD analysis project Ga0136600, IMG submission 104634) | Saline lake microbial communities from Rauer Islands, Antarctica - Metagenome Filla 2 #698 | ecosystem: Environmental > Aquatic > Non-marine Saline and Alkaline > Saline | place...
ATTTATGGTTGTTTATGAAGGAGCGAAAGAAATTCTGGCTCGCTCCTGTTATCATAATTCTGCTATTACTCGGATTTTTAATTGTAATAGGTGGAGGCTCTTCAATAGCGCCATTTATTTATACATTATTTTAAAATCTCCTCAATACATGAAACGGAGTGAATACTAAAAACTAATGTTACCCAAAAGAGATTTAAATTTTATTAAAACTGACTCCGAGACGCCAAAGACTCAGCTCGTAATTGTAACAGGGTTACTTGTAATTGCAGCTATTTTTGATAACGAGACTTTTGCTTATGCAGCTTTGATTATTGGAGTTCTTAGCGTTGCTATAAAACCTGTTGGAGATAGGATTGTCTGGTTTTGGTATAAGCTAGCTGAAGTGCTTGGTAAAGTAATGAATCCCCTTATTCTTGGATTAGTTTACTTTATTTTTATTACTCCGATTGCTCTTCTTTTTCGTTTGTTTGGAAATGACCCGCTCGCCTTAAAAAAACCGAAAGGGAGTATTTATGAAATCAGAGATCACACATACAAGAAGAAAGATCTTGTGAATCCTTGGTAATTTAAATCTATTAGACTCTGTTTATTTATCCAAAAGGCGTCTATGATAATTTATTTGTCCTAAGTGATAGCTGAAGTGACTGTAAAGATGGATAAGGAAGTACTCTGTACTCATTTCAAAACCAAAAGGCTGAAGGGGGAAAATTTTTGAAAAATCTTCAGGTTTCATATCGTCAAGAGTAGCTCTAACAGATTGTCTTGCAGACCGAATCCTAGATATCAACTCTTCCTGACTAACTTTACCGTTGAACTCAAATTCTCGATCTCGAATATAATCGCTTTTGTTTAAAACAGATCCAAGAAAATGCTCAAGGTTTCCAGCTAGATGAAGTGCCAGATTACCCGCGCTGTTAGTAATTCCAGATTCTTTAATCCAAAGATTTTCTTCATGAGTATACTCATAGATTTCAGATTCCAGTGTCTCAAAATCACGTGCAAATAATTGGCCGAGTGTTTCAGGATTCATGAACTTCCTCTACTTTTTTAAGACTTACAGCATTAGCACAATAACGTAATCCGCTTGGTTCCGGACCATCAGGAAAGATATGTCCGACATGAGAGTCACAAACATTACACGTTACTTCAATTCTGGTCATGCCATGTGTTGAATCTTTATAATAAGCTATTGCATTTTCTTTGATTGGCTGATTAAATGATGGCCAGCCAGAACCACTTTCAAATTTTGTATTAGCATCAAAGAGAAGTGTGTCACAGCAAACACAGGCATATATCCCTGGTTCAAATTTGCTGCATATATCGCTCGAATAAGGACGTTCAGTACCTTTTAATCTGGTTACTGCAAATTGTTCGTTAGTAAGTTCAGTTTTCCAATCTTCATCACTTTTTTCAACTCTTTTGTCGGGCTCAGGATTACCATTGCGCGCATAATTAAGAACATCTATCCATTTAATCATGATATACTTTTATTTTAAGAACGTGTTTTGTGTTGTGAAAGTAAACAATTTCAACTGAAGGTTCGTTTATGTACGTACAAAACTCACCCAGTACATTCAGAATAGCTTATGTACTAGATTTCAACTGGTCGTGCAATCATTAAACCAGTATTTTTAGATTGAGGTTTTAGAAATGATGATATGGGTTCATCAGAGATTTCTACTTTTAAGTTAGATTGTGATGCATGAAGTAAATGAAATTCTCCATTTTGCTTAACAAGAACACCAACGTGCGCTACATCTAAACCATCAATACTGGTAGTTATACCAACAATATCACCTTCTTTTAGCAAATACTCATATTCACTCAGTTTCTCTTTTGGCATAAAGAAGTAACTGCTACTATTGATTTTCTTTTCCTGCTGCTCGATAACAGAAATATAGCCTGGGTTATCTTTTAAGTGCTTATAACTATCAGGATGAGTACTCATAAAATTTACCTGAATTGGGAATTGAGTACCAAAACTATCAGCTGGAGTAGTCACTAACTGATTCTGCTTATTATTATATATCCAATCACTGAAGTAATGCAGGCGAGAAGGGTAATCACTTCTGTTTCCATCTCTATATCTGATCTTCTCAATCTCTTTTGCAAACTGTGTAAATGATTGATCTTCAGATTTTAAAGTACGTGCTAAGGCCAGTAAGTTTTCTGCATAGGTGGTACAGTCTAACTCTCTTAAATTTACGATGAGTTTTTCATCTTCATTTACTTCTAGTGTATGTGCCACATATTCTTGCCCAATGAAGTATTTGCCAATTTCAGGTATCAATGTGGCAATAGGCTTATCAGCTTCATCTTTGAATTTGGTAAGAATATCAGCAAAAATTTCAGCATCCTGTTCGGTATAGCTTATATCAGTAAGATCATTTTTTGGCACAATCTTTTTATCTTGGGCGCAGGCCTGAACCAAAAGTAAAAGACTAAAAATAAATAGAAGTTGAGGTTTCATAATTCAGTTAATTTTTATGAATGATAATCGATAAAAAATCCATTTTTAATACAAAAGAAGCTGTTCTGTAGTCTTTAATGTAATGGAAATAAACTAGAATAAATTTTTCACTTTCTCAGCAAAAGCATATGCTTCTTCATGAGATTTGCCTTCTGTATAAATTCGTATAATCGGTTCCGTATTTGATTTACGTAAGTGGACCCAGCCTTCCTCAAAATCTACTTTCACACCATCGATAGTATTCGGATTTAAAGCGGAAAAGTGAGTTTGAACTATGTCTAGTACTTCTTCAGCATCTTTTCCAAGCTCGTTTAGCTGTATTTTACTCTTACTCATAAAGTAATTGGGGTAAGTTGCTCTTAAATCAGAGGAACTCATTTTTTTCTCAGCTAAATGTTGTAGAACAGCAGCAATTCCTACTAGAGCATCACGGCCATAATGTAAATCTGGAATAATAATTCCGCCACTTCCTTCTCCACCAACAACAGCGTCAACTTCCTGCATTTTCTTTACAACATTAATTTCTCCAACAGCAGAACGGTGGCATGTTTGCCCATATTTCTTAGAGATATCATCAGCTACTCTGGATGAAGAGAGGTTAGTAGCAGAATCACCTAATTTCTTGCCCAGAATAAAATCGAAAACAGTGGCCTGAGTATATTCTTCACCAAACAGAATTCCTTTATCATCTACTAAAGCAAGGCGATCCGCATCTGGATCAGTTACAACTCCAATATCAGAATCTGTTTGTTTTACCAATTCACAAATTTCTGTTAAATGCTCAGGAAGTGGTTCTGGATTATGTGGAAATAATCCATTGGGTGTACAGTGGATTTTATGTACTGTTTCTACACCAAGTTTTTCGAGAAGTAATGGAACTGCAATTGAACCAGCGCCATTTACAGCGTCTACTGCAACAGTAAGATTCGCTTCTCTAATAGTTTTTGGGTTGATATATTCAAGATTCAGTATTTCTTGAATATGATACTCAAGAAGATCCATATCCTCTGTTACCGTACCAATCTCATTATACATTTTATAAGAAAATTCACCTGAATGAGAAATATCAATCATTTCCTTGCCCTCTTCCGCGGTCATAAATTCGCTTGAACCATTCAGGAGTTTTAGCGCATTCCATTCAGCAGGATTATGGCTTGCAGAAATAATGATACCGCCCGCAGCTTTATGTTTCAGAACTCCCATTGCTACAGTTGGAGTTGGTACAATCCCAACTTTTATTACATCACAACCAACGCTGGCTAGGGTAGAGGCAACAATATCTTCGCATATTTGTCCTGTTACCCTCGAATCACGACCTAAGACAACAGTTCCACCTTTAAGCCATGTTCCATAGGCAGCAGTAAAACGTGCAAGATTTTCAGGTGTTAAGTCGGTACCAAATACGCCTCTAATTCCAGAGACTGAGATCATTAAAGCCATTCTATTATTTTCTTGATTGAATAATTTGTTGTAGTTGAAGGATCCATCCTTTTAACCCAGGGAAGTTAGGGTTTAATTCGGCCACTTTTTGAGCTGTATCTAAAGCTCTTTGAAATTCCTGATTCGTACCATAAGCTCCTGAAAGATTAAAAAGTGCTTGTGGATCATTTGGATTTACAGATATCGATTTCTCCAGAAATTCGATTGCAGGGTTAACATTCCCTCTATTAAGTTCAATCGCTCCCAGCATTTTTGTTATAAATGCTTCTTCTGGATTAATGGAGTAAGCTTTTCGGAGTAAAGGTTCTGCAGATTCAAAATCATTTTTATCCAGTAGAAGTCTGGTAGCAAACACATAGGGAGAATCATTCCAAGGTTGATTTCTAACCAGTCCAAGATACTCATCAATTGCTTTATCCGTTTGACCTGAATTCTCATAGTAAGTTCCAGCGCTTACCTTTCCACGATCCCATCCCAATCCCTGATGAACGTGGGCAAAAGCTAAGCTGTCTACATAATCAAGGGGAGTGTATGAAGTTTGGTAGGTTTTTGTGTTTTTACCCTGTACGAATGGAAACCCTTGTTTAAGTGTAGATACTCGATGCCATTCTACTCTGTCATCAAAGTAAGTAAGATGCATCTTGCCAAAATAGTTATCAAGATTTTTGGGAGGATTTTTGACTAGGTTACCTTTTTGCAGATCTTCTAATATTGCTTCAGAGAAAGTTTTACCAATAAGAAAGTAACCTCTTTCATTTGGATGCAGATGTTCTAAAATTAGATTGTTTCCTACTAATCCATTGGGGCTGTTATTTTCAAATGCTTCGTTAACGGGAACATAAGTAGTTAGGGTGTTTTCATCAGCGGAAGTTTTGATGATAGAATTGATATCGCTGGGAGCTCTAAATTTTAATCCATCAAGATCTTTTGCCAGGATAAATTTTTGGCCAGCAGATTCGAATTCTTCATTGGCTAATGCCGTTTTTGCCTCATTAAAGGTATCTGAAGCAGAGGGCTGTTCACCGTTAGTAATATCAACAAAAGGTTCCATATCCTTTACATTACTGGCAATACTTGAGATGTAAACTGGAATTCCTTCTTCTTCGAAAGTCTCAATAATTTCAGATAGATTACTTTGAAACTGAATCATCGCCAGTTGATATTTTGGGCTATTCAATTCAATGGAACGTGAGTTTACAATGCGCTCCATCAATGTTCCGGTTTGTGGATCTACATTATCAGAGAATGTGGAAGCAAACCACTTACTAGTATCAACGATTATGTTACGTAGCAATAGGAATGTTTTATAGCTTTGCAACTTCAGATAGAACCGAACAAAACCGGGGAAAGCTCCAAGATTTTCATTAGAACCGACACCTAAGGCTCCATAAAATTCATTATGACCAGCGTAGATCATAATTGCATCTGGTTCATATTCTAAAATTTCATCTAATTGATCATAGAGTGTGTATGAATTGATGGCTGATATCCCAACATTAACAACTTCCACATTTTTGTCGGGCATGGCATCTTGCAAAACATCATCAACCACTCTCGAATAGGTAGCATTAAATCCATATGGATAACCAGCAGCAGTTGATCCACCCATCGCAAAAATCCGGTAACTATTTTCGGGTTTCTCAGCTAAGAAAACATCAATGGAGGGAGTGGGAATTACATTAGTATAGAAGAAATAACGTGCAGCAAAATTTTGATTTGGGATACGATATTCAGCAGTGGGTATGTTTGGATCAATAAAAAGATCAGTGTTTCCTAAATAGTTGGTACCTCTTAGAATTAGCTCAAGTATCAGGAAAAATAAAAATGGAATAGAGATGGTGATTCCGTAAAACAACACTTTCTTTTTCAAAGGGAGTGTCTCTGTTCTCCCTTTAAGGTATTCCTCTATATCAGCTTCTTTAAGGTTCAATTCAGAAGCTATTGTTTTAGAATTCTTTTTTGAATGCTTATTGATATATGATTTTTCTTTATTACTTAATGCCATGATTTAAGAATCAGGTAGCCATTTCGTTTCTTCATTACCGGATTTTTTATTTTCGAAGCGCGCCAATACGAATAGAAAATCAGATAGTCTGTTTAAATATTTAATAGCAAACTCAGAGATAATATCAGATTCGGCACAATCAACAGTTAGGCGTTCTGCTCTTCTACAAACAGTTCTTCCAACATGTAGCATTGCTCCTGCGGGTGATCCACCAGGAAGTATGAAACTCATTAAAGGCTCCAAAGACTCTTCCAGCTCATCTATGGAATGTTCCAGAAATTCAATTTCTTCAACTCCAATGCGATTTATTTTTACTTTTTTGGATGGTGGTGTGGCTAAATCAGATCCAAGAACAAAAAGCTGAATTTGAATTTCATCCAGGAGCTCTTTTGTTCTAGTATCAACGCCAAAAGACATTGCAACACCAATCGTTGAATTCATTTCATCAACAGTGCCGTATGCTTCTATACGTTTTGAGTTTTTTGGAACGCGTTCTCCTCCAAATAGAGAAGTTTCACCTGAATCGCCTTTTTTAGTATATATTTTCATAAGTAATCTTTTGTCAAAAATAGGTTTTTATACACAAACATTCTGAATCAGCTTTAATACATTTTTATGGTTCTTAATTCCTGAGATTGCTAATATTTAATAATCCTTCAATACATGTGTGAATGAAAAAAATATTAAGTGTTTTTTTACTACTCCTGGGTCCATTACTACAAGTGTACGGATTTCAGAATTCTGAGCCTGAATCAGGATATGACGTTCTTTCTATGATGCATGATGAATATGAGGGGAAGTGGTTCCAGCATTTCACATTTACTCAGGAAACAATTTTTTATGGGCAAAACGAAGAGGTTGTGAGAACACAAATTTGGCATGAAGCAATGCTATTACCTGGAAAACTGGCAATAAAATTCGATACCAAAGATTCAGAAAATGGAATCTTATTTAATGATGGTACCCAGTACGGCTATGCCAATGGTCAAAAAATTCAGGAAATTCAAAGAGTTCATGATTTGCTGGTTCTAGGCTTTGATGTCTTTAATCAATCAGTTGATATTACTGCGGATCAGTTAGAATCTAATGGGTATGATCTTGATAAGGTCTATAAAGATAATTGGCAGGGAAGACCTGTTTATGTAGTAGGAGTAGACAAAGCAGACTCTACAAAACCTCAGTTTTGGATTGATGCTGAGCGCTTAGTATTTGTAAGAAACATAACTATTGGCAGAATGAATACTATTCAGGAGGTGCAATTCAATGCGTATGAACCGCTTGGTAACGGTTGGGTTGCAACTGAAGTAATTTTCAAGGCGAATGGAATGCTTGGTTTAGTTGAGAAATATTCTGAAATGGAAATACCAGATTCACTTAGTACAGAAATTTTCGATCCAGAGAAATTTTTAGATATGAGTTGGTAAGTATTCTAAAAACATACTTCAGAAGTTGTTGAGTGGATCTTCGAAAATGAAAGCTTCGCTACTAAGCCGAACAGCTAGCTCCACCTAAAACACAAAATTGAGCACAGTATGGGTGATTCAGATAAACTTTTTGAAAAGATTCCTTAAGCGTGTTTCCTAATTCAAACTGTTCATCATAAGCAATTAGAGTACATGGAAGAACCACAGGAGTATCCGTTCCTTTTCGTTTGACGACCATCCGTTCAGTTGCACACATTTGGTCATTAGCTTTAACATTTAAAATATCCCAGCAGTCGGTCGTGATTTCAGGAACATCCTGGTCTGTAGACATCTCAGGGAATATTACAATGTTTTCTCCATTGCTAACAGTAATACCTACTTCATATGCATCAAGAATTGATTGATAGCCTTGCAACGCTTCAGTTCTAGATTCATTGGATAATGAACGACCTGCAACGGCGAGTGTAAAACCCATTTTGGCAAGTGTATTCATTGTAGTTAATGTGCGATCAAAAGTTTTTGGTCCACGTTCTCTTTCATGAACTTCTGCCGTGTGATGATCAAGCGATATTCGGAGTGTTAATTTATTTGGGTATTTCTTGTTCAGATCATCTAATTCATTAAAATGCTTATCGATAGCACGATAGGCATTCGAAAGAACCAAAACATGAAACCCTCTTTCAAGGCAAAGAGCTAGAATTGGAACCATATCAGGATTTAGGAAAGGTTCGCCACCGGTAAAAGAAATTTGTTTTGTATTCAGTTTAAGGTCGTGAATTTCATCCAGGTAAGTTTTTACTTCATCAGTAGTAATATAGATAAGCTCGTCGTTGGTTGGAGAAGATTCTATATAACAATTCTTACATTGTAGATTGCATCTAGTGCCAGTGTTAAACCAAAGTGTATCCAGATTTTTTAGTTCTACAAAAGCACGTTCGTCGCCTTTTCCTGTAGTTTTTGGATCTCTGAATTTTCCTTTAGCATGAAAATTTTCTTTAATTTCCTGCTCTTTTAATGACTTTGTTGGTCGTTCGTCTAGCAGCATGCTGCAGCCTCGTTTGTATTAGTATTTTCTGTATTGAAAGGAGCGCTTCCTCCGCATCCTTCAAAAATTCCATAATGAGTTGAGAAATCACCCCAAAAATCAAAGTGTTCTTTAAACCGAGTATCATGAAGCATCATGTAAGTGTTTCCACATACAGACATTATTTTGCCTGCTTCAAATAAATGATGATCATCCAGTTCGAAAAATGCTTCACTGTGATTAATAGTTCCTTTGAAACGAACTGCCTGACCGTAATCTTCGCAATCGCTTTCCAATTTTGGAAGTTTCATCAAGCGGTAAGTGACCGAGTAAAATTTAATATTACCAACTTTCTCTTCAATAGCTTCATCTTCGATAGAGATGAGCTTAGAACTAACGCTACGAGGATCCAAAAACCCAACTTCTTTGGAAATATCTAAAAAGTCATTCCAGTACAAAGCACCGCTTAAGCACTCTCCATACAATACTGGGTCGTTAACCAGGTGTTCAGGAATCCTTCGATCAGCATAAACATCGCTGAAATAAATTTCACCACCTTCTTTTAGTAAATCAAAAGCACCTTGAAGCACAGCTTTTTTATCAGTTGCCAAATTAATCACACAGTTAGATATTACTAGGTCAAGAGATTCTTTTTCAATATCCAGCTTACCAAGTTCTTCAATATTTCCTTTATAAAATTCTACATTCTCGTAACCGAATTTGTTAGCGTGAAACTGTTTGTGATTATTGGCAACTTTAAGCTGTTCATCGGTCATATCTACTCCGATTACTTTTCCTGACTTACCAACTAATTTACTTGCGATATAACAATCCCTTCCTGACCCAGAACCTAAATCTAAAACATTTAGTCCTTCCAGGTTCGTGGGGATGGTAAGTCCACATCCATAATATTTAGTCATGGTTTCATCATGCAACTCACTAAGAATATTTTTTATATATCCTGGATATTCAACATCGGTGCAGCAGGCACTTGTTTTTAAGTCTGAAGAGCTTTGAAGTGTTTCGCCGTAATAAGTTGAAACTTGATCGTGTATATCGTTTTTCATAATTAAAAATAAATTTGAGTTATTATAACTCCGGATTCTATAAAATAAGATAGCTACAAAAAGTAAAGGAATAATTTACTTAACGAATAAACTACTCTAATATATAGAACAGACTAGACGTAAATATAACTTTTATGTAACATCTCATGATCAATTGAAAGATGTTTAACTGACAAAATTCCTTTTTTAAATTTTGAAATATTCTCAATTGGACAAGCAAGAATTTTAGTGACATCTTCTAAATATTCTGCTGATTGCTCTATTAAGTTATAATCTAATATTAATTTATTAACAGTATTTTCCTGAGGATATGGATAGTCGACTTTTACAAACTGTACAAGTTTTATTTGAAGAAGTTTAGCATTATCAATACATGATTCAGCCCCTTTGCCATACGCTTCAATCAGACCTGCTTTCCCAAGTTTAGTGCCTCCAAAATAACGAATAACGACAGCGCCTACATCAACAAGATCATGTGAACGCAGCGTATTTAAAATTGGTAAGCCAGCAGTCCCTGAAGGTTCGCCATCGTCACTACTGTATTCAATAGTTTCAATAGGACCTATTCTATAGCCATAACAGTGATGGGATGCATCCCAAAATTTCTTTTTATATTCCTGTAGTTGTTCACTGAATGCTTCCTCTGAATTTGCATGAAATAGAAATCCTAGAAATTTTGAACCCTTCTCTTTGAACTCAAATTGAAATATTTTGGAAACCGTCTTCAGAATTATTGCTGGTTTATTAAGTGATTAATGTAAAAGAATCTTACATCGACTTCATGGATAATATTAAGTGTTAATCTACCTTGCCATTGAAAGGGGAAAAAGCGATTTTTCAGAACTATTTAAGCAAATTAGGTTTCACTAAAAATTGAAACTTAAAATTGGCTAAGCTTGTTAAATTAAAGAATTAAATACATAAACTAACATGCCCTCATTTATAAAAGCGATAAACTCACAAGTAGGTCGCAAAGTTATGACTGGTATTACTGGCATCGGTTTGATGCTGTTTCTAATCGGTCATTTAGTCGGTAACCTAACAATTTTCGGATCTTCTGAAGCATTTAATATTTACGCAAAAACACTTCACGATTTAGGTCCATTACTTTATGTAATTGAAGCAGGGTTAGCCTTTTTCTTTTTATACCATACAGTTCTTGGTGTATCTATTTGGTGGAATAAAAGGAAGGCTCGTCCAGAGGGCTACAAAAAGTATAAATCCAAAGGTGGTGCAAGTCATCAATCTTTAGCTTCAAAAAGCATGATTTATACGGGTTCAATCATATTAATATTTTTGGTACTCCACATAATACATTTCAAGTTCGGTGCAGAATATACCACAATGATAAATGGTGAAGAAGCTCGGGACTTAAGGAAACTTATATTTGAAGAATTTCAGAAAACATGGATAATAGTAGGATATGTTGGTGTACTTGGTTTAGCTGTACTTCACTTATCACATGGTTTTTGGAGTGCATTCACTTCTTTGTCAATGAAAAGTAAACAAGCATCAAAGAAAGTTCAGCTTGGAGCATACGGTTTTGCAATTGTAATTATGCTCGCATTTATATTCATCCCGCTATATATCTATTTCACTGGCGGTGAAGGATCATTAATCTCTTATTAAATTTAAATGCCACTAATTCACGAAAACACTAAAAAGTACGATGCAATACCAAGCCGGTTAAACGAGATCGGTAAGGAAATTGTAGATTCTGCTTATATAGTGCACAAGGAATTAGGCTCGGGATTGCTAGAAAGAGTATATGAAGTATGCTTGGCACATGAGCTTCAGAAAAGAAACTTGGTGGTAGAAAGGCAAGTTGCTATACCCATTAGATATGACGGTATTGAATTTGATGAAGGATTCAGACTGGATCTACTGATTGAAGATCAAGTTATTTGTGAATTAAAGGCGGTTGACAAAATGAATCCAATTTGGAAGGCTCAAGTTTTAAGTCATTTAAAACTGACGAACAAAAGATTGGGTTATCTTATTAATTTTAACGTATCAAATATTGGAAGAGGCATTAAGCGAATTGTAAATTAATTCGTGGCTTTGTGCTTCCGTGGCAAACATTATGAAATTAGACTCAAAATCACCGGAAGGACCACTAGAAGAAAAATGGAGC
>Ga0136600_1001318_pt1 | contig 11557 bp, 13 predicted proteins | sample AntRauMFilla2698_FD_104634 | JGI IMG/M metagenome (GOLD analysis project Ga0136600, IMG submission 104634) | Saline lake microbial communities from Rauer Islands, Antarctica - Metagenome Filla 2 #698 | ecosystem: Environmental > Aquatic > Non-marine Saline and Alkaline > Saline | place...
AGCCTTGTAATGCCTATAAACATACTTTAGAAACACATCACCATTAATAACTTTTCAATGAGATCTACTCTAGTTTTACTACTCACAATTTTCATATTTACTTTTCTTGCTTGTCAATCAGGCCCAAAACCTATTGACGATTTAACAGATCGCTCGTTCCAGCTTGTGAATCAAAATAACGAACAAGTAACATTTCCTGGAGATTATGAAGGGAAATATATTGTAATGGGATTTATCTATACCAATTGTCCAGATATCTGCCCATTAGTAACCCAAAATTTAATTAAGGTTCAAAAAGAATTAGGAAATCCAGAGGACGTTCAGTTTTTAGGACTAACATTTGACCCTAAAAGAGATACTCCTGAAAGACTTAAGGAATACAAGGGTTTATTTAATCTTGAGGATAATTTCGACTTTCTAACCGGAGACAGCACCATTGTTAGCGAGTTTATGGATAGTGTAAGAGTTCGTTCTCAGGTTTCATTTACTCAAGTCAGAGATGACGGGAAGGAAGTTTATTTCATGAATCATTCTGATAAAATCATGGTCGTTAATCCTAAAGGACAAGTAATTTATGAATACGGTGGAAGTATGACCCCTATTAATTATATCGTCGAAGACATTAAAAAAGTGAGAGGCTAAATAATTATGAAAACTAAAATCATCCTATTAATATGTATTGGTATCCTTACAGGATGCAACTCAGATAAAAAAGAAACTCAGACTCTAAACGATGCAATAAATGTCGAAAACTGGGCGCGCCCAGGTACACAAGGACAAATGAGCGGCGCTTATCTTACCTATGAAAATCCACTCAATGTTGTTGATACATTAGTTTCAGCTGAAAGCTCCGTAGCTGCAATGACGCAAATTCATGAATCATATATTACCGATGATGGATTATCAGGAATGAGAGAGATGAAACAACTAATTGTTCAACCAGGTGATAAATTAATTTTAAAGAAAGGTGGCTTACACGTTATGCTTATGAATCTTAACAGAGATTTGAATGTGACTGATAGTGTAAACGTTACGTTGAATTTTTCGCAAGCTGGAAAAGTAAAAATTAAGCTTCCTGTACTAACAAACAATTGAAACTTCATAAGAATAAAAAAGGCATGCTAGGCATGCCTTTTTTAAATAGTACTAAACAACTTTAATAAGATGCGAATATTTCTGTTGTCCCATCTTCTTTTACAAGGAATACATCAAATTTGTCTGCTTGGCGTCCGGGAACTTCCATGCCAGGTGAACCAACAGGCATCCCAGGAACAGATAGCCCAATCGCACCTTCAGGCTTTTCTTTCAACAATCGATTTACATCCTCTATAGGTACATGCCCTTCTACAAAATACTCACCAACCATAGCAGTATGGCAAGATTCAAATCTTGGAGGAACACCCTTTTCACGTTTTACTTCTATTATATTAGGTATAGGTCGCTCAATAACCTCAAATTGATCTTGATTCATTAATGCAGCCCACTTTGTGCAACATTCACAACCAGGGTTCTTGTACATAACTACTTCAATCTTGTCTGAAGCAAGTTGTGTAACTGATGAATAATCATCCTGTACTTCACTTTTTGGCCAGAACAAGGCTGCTGCAAATCCTATGGTAAATAATAGTCCAAATATTAAAATCTTATTGTTACTCATGATAAATATGTATTAAATGTTTGAATCAATTTAAGAAAAAATGATGGAATCTTTAAAGATTATGCAATGTTAGTTTGATGTTAAACAAATTTAAATACACAACGGGATTTATTATGAAATATTTAGTACATCTTTTTTTAATGAGTATGCTGGCAATGGCCTGCACACAAACTAAAAAAGAAACAATAGAAGTTAATGTTAAAGGCGAAGAAGTTAGTTATTCAACAGATGATATAACTATGAAAGGGTACATTGCTTACGATGCAAGCACTACAGAAAAGAGACCAGGCATCTTAGTTGTTCATGAATGGTGGGGACATGACGAGTACACTCGGAAACGTGCCGATATGTTAGCTGAGTTGGGTTATGTAGCTATTGCTGTAGATATGTATGGCGATGGTAAACAAGCAGCTCATCCTGAAGATGCTATGAAATTTTCATCTAACGTAATGGGCAATTTTGATTCTGCAAAAGCACGTTTTAACGCAGCAATTGAAACGTTGAAATCAAACCCAAATGTTGATACGACTCAAATAGGCGCTATAGGCTATTGTTTTGGAGGAAGTGTAATACTTGCTATGGCTGATGCTGGTCTTGATCTTAAAGGAGTAGCAGCATTTCATGCAGGGCTTCAACTTCCGGTAATGCCAGGAGACGATTTAACTGCCCGAGTCCTTGTAATGAATGGCGCCGATGATCCTTTTGTAACTGCTGAACAAATCGGGAATTTTACAAGTGCTTTAGAAGCCACAGAAGCGGATTTTAAATTCATAAACTATGAAGATGCAGTGCATGCTTACAGTAATCCTGCAGCAACAGAGCTGGGAGAAAAATTCAATCTTCCTTTAGCATATAATGCAAAAGCAGATTCAGCTTCATGGGAAGAAATGAAAAATTTCTTCAACACTACCTTTACTACTAAATAGTTTTATTTAGTTAATATTATGAAGAGACATTTTTAAATAATGTCTCTTTTTTTTTGCCTTAGAAATCTACATCTTGGTTTATAAATTAATTTATTTCAAGATTCTTGATGACTGTTAAAAAAGTTTTTTTGTGTGTTTTCCTCTTCCTTATTTTTTCTATCTCAGCTATAGGACAAAATTCTAATTTCAAAGCTATTTTCATAAAAGCACAGCAAGAGAACAAGGAAGTGGTAGTTACTTTATCTGATGGTAATACATTTTCTGGCTTTGTAGAATCAATTGATGAAGAATCGGCTGGAGTAACAACAAAAAATGGATTATTTAACTTCAGGTATGACAAAATATCTAACGTTAAAATTGTGGATTCGGCAAACCGGACATCGAAATGGTATGCAAATCCAGCTTCAAATAAGCTTTTTGTCACCCAAAGCGGGCGAATGTTAGAAAAAGGAAGTGGATATTACCAGAATACCTACATCTTCATTTCCAGTTTCACCTACGGACTTTTTCAAAACCTTTCTATTAATGCCGGCTTTAGTACATTCCCAGGATTAGGTTTTGATAATCAGTTTTATACTATAGGTGTTAAGGCTGGTGTAAACCTGAATGAAAATATTTCGATATCTGGTACTTTTCGAAACTATCAGTTTCCTGATTTTAGTGAAAGTGCTAGTACATTTTTTGGTGCGGCTACCTATTCAAATCAGGAACTTGACTTAACCGGTGGTATTGGTATTGGTTTAAATGATGAAGGTAGCTCAGACCCAGTTTTTATTCTTGGTGGACAGTTAAGAGTATCACAAAGAATTGCATTAGTAAGTGAAAATCTAATTTTACCAGATGGTACAGGAAGCATTTACACATTAGGATCTTTTGGCGTTAGATTCATAAATCCAAAAACAGCTATAGATCTTGGATTTTTCACTGGTGAAGACATTGGTGCAATCATCCCTTTTGCTAGCTTTTTAATCAAACTTTAAACCCTATTCAAATATGGATTCAAAAAAATATTCTTACGAAAACAAAGAACTAGAAGTAACATGGGATTTAAAACGATGTATTCATGCTAAAGAATGTGTACACGGCTCGCCTAATGTTTTTGATCCTGAAAAGAAGCCGTGGATAGATCCTGATCAAGAATCTGATTCGGAAAGATTGATTGAAACAATTCAGAAATGCCCTACCGGAGCGCTACAGTACAATTTTAAAAACAATGAAAATAATGAGCAAGCTCCAACATCAAACAAACTCATAATTGATGAAAATGGACCAGTTTACGCTCATGGAAATTTGGTTGTTCAAGATAAAGAAGGCAATGAAATTCTTAGAGAAACACGATTGGCTTTTTGTAGATGCGGAGCTTCTTCAAACAAACCTTTATGTGACAATTCGCATATCAAAGCTGAATTTAAAGCTGGAAAAAACTACAATCCTGAAAGACTTGAACTTGAGCCACAAGAAAATAAAGGCGGAGAACTTCTTATCAAGCTAATTGAAAATGGCCCATTTGTAGTTGAAGGAAACTATGAAGTTATAGGTGATGATAAATCTACAGAAACAGCCAAACGTATGAGTTTTTGCAGATGTGGAGCTTCTTCAAACAAACCATTTTGTGATGGAAGTCATAGACAAGCTGGGTTTGTATCTGAATGAAGTTTAGATTGATACTTAGTATGGCTTGCGTTTTAGGTGCACTTGCCGTTGGCCTTGGAGCATTTGGAGCACATGCCTTAGAGAATACTCTTTCTGCCGAAAGATTAGAAACCTGGAATACAGCCGTCACTTATCAAATGTGGCATGTACTAGCGATAATTGGCTTAGTCGTAATATCAAAAGTGTTCAATCTTGAACTAAAATGGTCTATAAACTTGATGATTACAGGAATATTAATTTTTTCTGGAAGTCTATATACTCTTTGTTTAACAGATATCAGTTGGTTAGGGGCGATTACTCCAATTGGCGGTGTTTGTTTTATTATAGGTTGGCTACTTATTCCCGCAAAACTTATTAACCAATCAACCCAAGAAAAATGAAAGCAATTTGGAATGGTAAAGTACTCGCCGAAAGTGATAGTACAATTGTTGTGGAAAATAATCACTATTTCCCATCTGATTCGGTCAATGAAGAATTTTTCCAATCAAGTAATCACCAAACAACCTGTCCCTGGAAAGGATTGGCAAGCTACAAATCCATAAAGGTTGATGGCGATACTAATGAAAACGCTGCTTGGTATTACCCAGAGCCAAAAGAAGCCGCCTCAGAAATTAAAGGCTATTTCGCCTTCTGGAAAGGTGTACAAATAACAGAAAATTAATCTGCTTTCTTCATAAACTCTTCATATTAGCTAAGTAGTTTAAATTCTTCATTGAATTGACCATAAAATTCATCAGAATTTGAACCTGCGTCTGAGTTTACTCTCATTTTTTTTACTTTTTGGAACTTATAATGTCTTAGCCCAAAGTCTTTCGGGAAAAGTATATTCATCAAATGAAGAAATACTTCCGGATGTCCATGTTATTCTGAATAACGGTTCTTTCACCACTTATACAAATGAAGAGGGTTTCTATTCATTTGAGGACCTTCCATCTGGATCTTATAGTGTTTTTGTTTCGTCTATTGGGTACAAAAAATTCTCAACTTTAATAAATGTCACATCATTTACCAGTTTAGACATTCAGCTGGTCCCAAAGATATACGAGAGTGAAGTAGCAGTGGTAACAGCTACACGTACTAAACAAGCTATTGAAGATGTATCTATTCCTGTTTCTGTAATAAGTGAAGAAGAAGTTCGGGCAACTGGAGCAAATACACTCATTGACCTTCTACAGGAACAGGTAGGGATAGCTCTTTCTCCAAATGAAAGTTCATCCATTTAAGTACAGGGGTTCGAATCAGATTATACATTAGTTCTTATAGACGGTCAGCCCATAATCGGCCGGACACGTGGTGCTCTTGATCTATCCAGAATCAATCTTGCGAATGTTCAACAAGTTGAATTTGTTAAAGGGCCTTCGTCTGCTCTTTGGGGAAGTGATGCCTTGGCAGGTGTGATAAATATCATCACTAAAAAAAATACAACGCCTTTTTCGTCATCTGTTTTTAGTGAGTACGGTAACCGAAACACGTATAATTCTGGTATTAATCTTGGGTTCTCAAAAAACAAAATTTCCGGACAGGTCAATGCAAGTGCAAACGGCAGCGATGGATTTAGCTTAAGTGATTCCTCTTTTGGTAACAATCAAAATCCATTTAGAAACTATGCTTTTGATACCTCGTTAGACTATCAGTTTTCAGAATATCTATCTACTGATGCCACTTACAGGTACGCACGTAAATCTTTCTCTGGCCCAACTATTGCAACTGTTCAAGGGCAGGCAATTGAGATAAATGAAGATGGCTGGCAGGATGAGCAATCTTTGACTTTAGAGACAAAATGGAATCCTTTCGAGCGATTCAATACTTCTGTGATAGGTTATACAACCCGATTTGAGGATTATTCAACAACTCTTTTTGAAGACCCTACCGAATCTGATATAACTAATAATAATGAACAAGGTTTTAATCGTTTAGAAGTTCAAAATAATTACACATGGAAATTCGATCATATTTCTACTTTTGGTGGAGGATTAACTACAGAGTTTGTTAATGCTGAGCGTTACAAGGGTAAACGAACTCAATCAGGTAGTTTTTTATACCTGCAGCATCAGGCATTTTTCAGCGATAAATTTAGTATTACAGGTGGAGCAAGGCTTGATAATCATTCTACTTACAATTCATACATAAGCCCAAAACTTTCTGCTCGGTACAAACCCTCAGAATGGCTCACTTTCAGAGCTTCTGCGGGAAGAGGATTTAAAGCTCCTGATTTTAGAACACTATATTTAAACTTTGATAATGGAGGAAGTGGATACCGCGTCATAGGAACTCTTAACATTCAAAGCTATATAAGTGATTTAGAACAAGACGGCAGAGTCAGACGGTTCTTTGTTGATCCTAGTAGAGCAAATTCTCTTTCTCCAGAATATTCAACATCCTTTAATTTTGGTTTTGACATAGATCCGCTTCAAAATCTTTTTTTAAAGATTAATCTTTTCAGAAATAATGCTGAGAATTTAATTGAAGCACTTCCCGTAGCTGAACTAACTGATGACAGCCAATTATTCGGATACATAAATATTAATGAAGCTTATACACAGGGTATTGAAAGTGAATTAACTTTTATCCCCTTTAAAGATCTTAAACTTAATGTGGGTTATCAGTATTTAAAAGCGGTACAAATACAACGTGAGACTATTTCAGTTCTTGAGAATGGAGTAGTGATTGATAAAGATATCTTAACCGAAGCTCCACTTGCACGCCGACCAAGACATTCTGGAACCGTAAAACTTTCTTACCAGGAGCCTTTTTGGGGATTAGAAACCGCCCTTCGTGTGATTCTAAGAAGTGAATATCTATTCAATGGAAGTCAGGCAACTAACAATGAAGAATTTGCCCCTGGATATAGCCTCTGGAATATATCCGTAGCTAAGGATATTTCAGAAAAGATCAGAATCCAGATTGGGACAGATAATTTTACCAATCACACCGATCCAAATTTTCTGCAATACCAAGCTGGTATCAGCTATTTCGGTAAACTATTTATAACATTTAACTAATCAATAAAAACATACTAACAACAATGTATAATAAGACAATATCAATATTCGTATTAAGTATTTTTACTCTCTTTGTAGCATGCAGTGAGTCAGAACAAACCGAATTAACATTTAGTGGTGAAACAGTCACTGTAAACAATGTACAAGCTGGAACTGACACAACAGGTGGGTTTACTTTCTATAACCTAAGCACCAATTCTATTGTTAGTGACGCTGATTCTGCAACAAATAACTGGGATATAGCATTGAAGGATGCTGGGTTTGAAATTTTAGTCATAACTAATAATGGAGTCAGTGGACCCGGTAACGGTGGCGGATTACTTATAGACCAGGATTTTGAAACTATAACAGAAGTACCTAATGACGATCAGTTTAAAGTAGATACTGATAGTGAATTAGCAATTGATGCAACACCTGGTGGCTGGTGGATTTATACTTCTACCCAGCTTGAACCTAACTTTGCTGTTCTTCCCAAAGATCCTCATACTATTTTTGTTAGAACTGCAACCGGCGATTATGCTAAACTTGAGGTACTCAGCTATTATGAAGGTAATCCTGATACATCAACTCCTGAGTTTGCAAATTTAAGAACTCGCCCGGCTCAAGGCTTCTTTACATTTAGATTTGAACTCCTAGAAAACTAATAATTCATTAAGTTTTCATGGTTAATCCTATAAAGGCAGAGGTTGAAATCTCTGCCTTTTCTTTTTTATAGCAATTTACTTGCGATATTTGCTAATTCAGATCGCTCTCCTTTCTCCAAATTGATATGTGCATATAAATCACTCCTATTCATCCTATCAACAAGGTATGAAAGTCCGTTACTTTGTGTATCCAAGTAGGGAGTGTCAATCTGGAATATATCACCTGTAAATATTACTTTTGTATTTACACCCGCTCTAGTGATAATCGTTTTAACTTCATGTGGCGTTAAATTTTGAGCTTCATCTATGATAAAAATTACATTTGATAAACTTCTTCCTCTGATATAAGCTAGAGGAACAATTCTAAGTTTATCTGTTTGTATCATTTCATCAATCTTCTTGTATTGTTTACTTGTCTCTTTATACTGATGTTTAATAAAACTCAGATTATCCCAAAGAGGTTGCATATATGGATTGATCTTTGCTTCTGCATCTCCCGGTAAAAAACCAATGTCTCTATTACTTAATGGAACTATTGGCCGTGCCAAGTAAATTTGCTTAAAATTACTCTTTTGCTCTAAAGCACTTGCTAAAGCGAGTAATGTTTTCCCTGTTCCTGCCGCTCCAGTTATAGTTGTAAGTAAAATGTTTGGATTTAAAAGCGCATGCATTGCAAAAGTTTGCTCTGCATTTTTTGGAAGAATCCCATAGGCTTTAACCTTTTCAACTTGCTCTATAAACTTTGTTTTGGCGTTATACCATCCCAAAGCTGAAGACCCATGACTTTTCATAATATAGTAATGGTTGCTTGGTGGAATTTCCTCCATCAGGTCTTTAGGTTTGATCCTTCCTTCTTCATAGAATTTACTAATCAATGAAGGGTCTTCAAGTTCAAGATCTGTTTTACCGCGATACAAATGGTCAATATCCTTAACCTGTACGGTTTCATAATCTTCCGCATCAAGATTCAGAGCACGTGCTTTCAGCCTGAGGTTAATATCCTTAGATACCAGAATAACACGAACTCCTTCGTTTTCACTTTTTAATTGAAGTGCGGCATTAATTATATGATGATCATTTCTGATTGCACCAAATACTTTATTGGCATCTACATGATTACCTACTTTACTAATCACCTTCAGTTTTCCGTGAGATTCTCCATTTAGTGGAATCCAGTCCTGAAGCATATTTTCATCAGAAATTCCATCTAAATATCGAATGAATTCTCTCGCATGTAAATTTATTACTGTATTTCCTTTCTTAAAAGTATCCAGCTCCTCTAGAACTGTTATGGGGATTGCAACGTCATTTTTTTCAAAATTCTTAACGGCTTCATAGTCATATAAAAGCACTGAGGTGTCAAGTACGAATATCTTCTTCGCTTTCTTCTTAGGCATGGGCTAATCGTTTTGATTTTTCTAAGGTCGTAAACCTTTAGTAGATGATGTGAAAGAACAATTATTTTAATAAAAGTAAACCAAAATCAATATGCAATCGAAGTTGGAAACTCTTTAAAATTTAATACTGAGGTCACAATTCTAAATCAGCGATTTGTTTTAATAACTTAACGATTCAGTTCATATAGAGCGATACTAAGTGCAATAGCTGCATTTAAACTCTCCACTGATCGGTTTTTTTCTGCAGCAGGGATTAATACACGGTCACGCTTTGGTCTTATCAGGTTTTGGTCAATCCCATTTGCCTCATTCCCAACTACAAAAATAGTTTTTTCGAATAACTTAACTTTATTTACCGAGGTGGCGCCTTCATTGCCATCCAGCAACAAAACCTTCCATCCCTCTTGTTCAAAATTTTGTAAATCCTGTTTTAGGTCTGAATTTATATACGGCAATACTCCTGTCGCTCCTGCCGTACTTCGTACAACTTTTGGATGAAAAAGGTCAACTGACCCTTTTCCAAGTAAAATCCCTGACGCTCCAAACCAAACTGCTGTTCGAACAATAGTACCTAAGTTTCCCGGATCCTGAATTCGATCTGTCGCAATAAGTAAACCGTCCTTTTTTTGAAGCTCTTCTATGTTAGTTTCCTTTGGAACTTCACAGACAGCTATCATTCCTTGCGGACTCGTAGTATCAGATACTTCTGAAAATGTACTTTTGTCGATTATAAATGAACTAATCTCTTTTGTTTGAACGCTGTCCTCTTTTCCCTCTTCTAAAAATAGCTCTCTGATTTTTATAACATCGTTCTCAATAACTTGCTCAACTCCTCTTTCACCTTCAACTATAAAGAGGCCTTCTTTCTCTCGATACTTCTTCCGGTTAAGCTTGCGAAGTAGTTTAATCTGTTTTTTGGATGCTTTGTTCAATGGATAATTATGTAATGGATGTTAATTAAGAAGGTAATTCAAAAATCGACACTTCGCATTCAACATTACTTAATTATTTGGATAATGATTTTCTATCTTAAACAGAAATATAAAAACGAAGTAAAAATAAAGATCATGGACTTTTTAAATCAGCTCGGTATCGAAGGTGTTAACGCTGGAACAAGTACAGGACGAACTTACCTAGAGAGTAAAAATACTATTACTAGCTACACTCCCGTAGATGGGAAAACCATCGCCAATGTTACTACAACTACAAGGGATCAATACGAAAAAGTAGTAAAAGCATCTCAGGAAGCATTCATGGTATGGAGAGAAATGCCTGCACCTCAACGTGGAGAAATTGTTCGCCAGATTGGAGATAAGCTTCGTGAATTCAAAGAACCACTTGGTAAACTTGTGACTTATGAAATGGGGAAGATATATCAGGAAGGCTTAGGAGAGGTTCAGGAAATGATTGATATCTGCGATTTTGCCGTTGGATTAAGTCGTCAGTTATATGGTTTGACGATGCATAGCGAACGTCCCAATCATAGAATGTACGAGCAATGGCATCCAATGGGAACAGTAGGCATAATTTCTGCTTTTAACTTTCCTGTGGCCGTATGGAGTTGGAATGCCATGATTGCAGCAGTTTGTGGTGACACTATGATCTGGAAAGGATCTGAGAAAACTCCTTTATGTGGAATCGCCATTCAAAAGATTGTAGCTAAAGTACTGAAAGAAAATAATCTGCCGGAAGGGATTTTTTGCTTGGTTACAGGCGATCGTGAAGTGGGTGAGTGGATGACAGAAGATGAGCGAATTCCATTGATTTCGGCGACGGGTTCAATTAGAATGGGTAAGGAAGTAGCTAAAATTGTTGGTGGCCGTTTAGGAAAAACCATCCTGGAGTTAGGTGGTAACAATGCAATCATTGTATCAGAGAATGCCGACATTGAAATGGCTATTAGAGCCACAGTATTTGGAGCTGTAGGAACGTGTGGTCAACGTTGTACATCAACTCGTAGAGTTATTATTCATGAATCCGTTTATGATCAGTTTAAAGAAAGATTACTTGGAGTATATAAGAATGTAAATATCGGAAATCCATTAGAACCAAGCACCTTAGTTGGTCCTATGATTGATCAGCTCGCTATTGATGGAATGCAAAAAGCACTGCAAGAAGTTGATAAAGAAGGTGGAAAAGTAATTTTCGGTGGCGAAGTTATTGATAGAGATGGATTTTATGTTCGTCCTGCAATTGCTGAAGTAAAGAACGAGTATAAAATTGTACAAGAAGAGACGTTTGCGCCTATTCTATATCTGATTAAATACAAAACTATTGA
>Ga0136600_1001323_pt1 | contig 11531 bp, 10 predicted proteins | sample AntRauMFilla2698_FD_104634 | JGI IMG/M metagenome (GOLD analysis project Ga0136600, IMG submission 104634) | Saline lake microbial communities from Rauer Islands, Antarctica - Metagenome Filla 2 #698 | ecosystem: Environmental > Aquatic > Non-marine Saline and Alkaline > Saline | place...
GCAGCTATCCATCGACAGCCTGCACAGGGATCTGAAAGATCTCATCACGGACCAGATCGCGGATGTTCGCCAGCAAGCCCTGATGAGCGCTATTTCAGATCCCTGTGCAGGCTGTCGATGGATAGCTGCAGATCGTCCAACTGCTGTGTGATCTGTGCGTTGAAATTATTCTGCGCGTCATCGGGGCCTTCACCGCCAAAATCCCCGTTCATCCCGCGATTCACCAGACTGTCGATGATCGTATAGACGGTGCCCACGATCCCGATTGCGCCACTGATTACGCCAAATGCCATGCTGCACCTTCTGAAATGTTTCGTTAACCAATCTGTCAGGTACAAATGTGTCTGAATTATTTCATTTAGCTGCAGGCGCCGCCCGGCATCCAAAGCCACCAAAACGCCTTGATGACCCGCGTCGACCAGACCACGGCAAGGCCGCCAACCGCGTCAGGTGTCTGTGGAATATAGACATATCTGAGAAATAGATTAACGTTAACCAACCGTGGTGATGCCTTGGGGAGGGTCAAGACCGTGTCAGAAAATTTTCAGTCAGGTGACCTGAGCATCGCCACTGACTATGTCTCGGCGATGCGCAGCAATGGTGACAAGATCACCTTCACCCGAACCGAAGCGCGGGCTTTGTCGTGTTTGCTGGCCAATCCAGACCGGCTGCTGACACGCTCGCAACTGCTTGATGCCGTCAGCGAACCCGGATCCGAAAAGAACGACCGGACCATCGATCTGGTGATCACCCGGTTGCGGCGCAAACTGGGCGACAGCGCGACGACCCCCCGGTATGTCGCCACGCGCTATGGCGAAGGCTATGTCTGGGTCGGTGGCGGACCGGTGCGGCCCGCGGACCATGCCGACAGCTATGTCGTGGTTGGCCCCCTGCGGGGCTTGGCCTTTCTGGGTGCGGATGCGCCGAGGGCGCTGGACTTCGGAAAGGGCATCGTCAGGAGCCTTGGGACCCTGCTTCCGGCGCATCGCCGCGTGGTGTTCAACCCCGATCGCGGGCATCCTGACAGGTTTCCGAATGGCGGCCCGGACATTGTCGTCGATCTGACATTCGTTGCTGATGGGGGCTGCATCGATTGCATTGTTGGTGCGACAGCGCACAAGGAAGACCGCACCATTGCTGCGGACCGTCGCCGGGTATCCCTTGGCACCCACGGCAGCCCTGTCCCGCAAGACCTGGCAAACTGGATCCTGTCGTCTGCCTGGCGCGCCTCCAGCACGGATATCGGGTCTGGCGATCCGTTGCCTGTCGCGCTTCATTCCGCCGCCTTTGGGCCGAACAAGGCAAAAAGCACCGTGCTTGATGGCGAGGACAAGCTGTTGAGCATGGCGCGCGGCACCGGGAAAAAGACAATCGCCGCCTGGACCGAAAACGCCCGCCGGTTTGACCTGATGCTGTCCGAACACCCGAAAGACCCAAGATTGTTGATCATGAAAGCGATCCACATCCATTCGAAATATGTGCAATTCGGCTTTGTTCTGTTCAGCCGGCCCGAAGACACGCGCGGCGCGGACGAAGACACGATCGAACGGCTGGTGCTGAAAGCGCTGCCGCTCATCCGGCACGACCCGGAATACGCGATCATGGCGGCCAAGCTGCTGTTCTTTCTGGATCGCGGTTATCACGACATGGCCATCGACATGGCAGAGACATCGCTGAAAGCCAGCGTGAACGTTGCAAGTTCGATGGCCGTGGTCGGACAGCTGCGCGCGTTCACCGGAAACATCGACCACGGGGTGAGGTTGATTACGCAGGCCGCCGCACTCAGCCGTCGCAACTCGGATGCGCATCTGTTCACGCTGGTCCTGAAATGCCAGACCTTGATGGCGGCTGGGGACTTTGACGCGCTGCAACTGGCCAAACGCGAACTTTACAGGCTGCGGCCGGAAGCAAGCTTTTTCTTTGAGCCGATCTTCGCGCACCCTGACAAACTGTCGGTCCGGGCAAAGGCTGCGGCCCTGCTGATGAACCGCAAACGCGCAACGGCGGCGATCCTGTTTGTGCATTATGTCTCGGCCCGGCTGTTCAAAAATGCAGAGCACCGGAAAAACGCGATCCTCACCCCGTGGCGACTTTTCACACGGCGTTTCGGCCAGACGGTCCTGAACAAAGAACTTTGCGACGCCTATCCACGGCTGGTGCAGAGCCTTTAGAGCGTGTTGCAGTCAATCGCATTCAGTCGGTGGCCCGATCGCATTTACTGTGCAAATGCTGCCTCGGACCCCCCGCTGAATACACGCATCCTGTTGACCGCAACACGCTCTGGAGCAAGGTGCTCTCGTGCGGTCGTTGGCGCGGGCCGTCAGCTTCCCGGCTTCAGGCGATAGCCTCGTCATAGGTTCTTAAAACGTCTTTGACGGCAAGGACCAGCAGGCGGTGACATTCCGCGGCACCGCGGTCCACCTCATATCCCGGAAAGAACTGGCTCAGGATCGGGGCTGGAATTTGCTTGCCCTTGAGGCGGTCACAAAGATGATCCACGGCGGCGCGCGCCGCTGGATCAGGCCAGTAATACCTGATCCTGTCTGACAGGCTGAAATGTCGCTGCAGCCAAAGATCGGCGTCGTCACCGGAATAGTAGTTCTTCCAGTTGTCCGGCGACCGTTGCATGATGCCGTCCATGGTCGCCATCAGACGGCCCTGCGGCGTTTGCCCGTCCATCACATCTGCCACCGCGTCCAGCCCATAAAGCGCCTCGCGCAGGGCAAATGTCAGCCACGGCCCGACTTTCAGGATCGAAAACCCGTTTCCGACAAGCGCGCGCAGGCCCGCGCCGGTCTGGTAATCGGTCGAATGGGCCTCAAAAACCAGACCCGGCAGGGAGCGCAGTGCGGCCGACAGGCCCTGTGCTTTCGTCTCATCGAAATGGATCACGTCCGTGTGGCCGAATTCAACCCCGGGCTGCACCACAAGGCCGATGACGCGCGACAGGGCGTCTTGCAGGCCAAGCGATTGAAACGCATCGCGGTGCACGGCGTAGGTCCGGGCCACGGCATCAGGTGTCGTAAGCGTCAGCGTGTCATCCAGCGCATGGGTCGCGCCACCGGGTACGGGCACTTCGGTGCCTATGATATAGACCGGGGCCACATCGCCGCGCTGTGCTTCGGCGACCTGGGCAAGGCGCGCCGCGCGGTCGGCGGTGAGCGCATCGGCCAGCGCTGCGGGTTCGCCGCGACAGCCCATCGAAGTGTCGAGATGCAGTTTGGTGAATCCTGCGCGCGCGTAGGCCGCGATCATCGCCTCGGCCTTGTCCATCGCCTGATCGGGCGGCAAATGCTTCCAGGGGTTGGGGCCAAGATGATCCCCCCCAAGCACGACCCGGTCCATATCAAGGCCGACCCGCGCGGCGATCTGCGCCACGAATGCCCGAAAATCGGCGGGGGTCATGCCGGTATATCCGCCGTCCTGATTGACCTGGTTGCAGGTCGCCTCGATCAGAACCGTCCTTCCCGTCTCGCGCCCCAGTTCCAGCGCGGCCTCGATCACGATAGGGTGGGCGGAGCAGACCGAGGTGATCCCGACATGCGCGCCCGAGTGATAGCGGGCGGGAATGGCTTGCAGGGGGTGGGACATCACGAAACCCTTGTGGTGCGCGCGATGAAACGCGTGATCGTTGCAAGGTCGGCGGCCCCTTCCATGGGACCCCGATGTGAAACGGCAAGGGCACCTGCCGCCGCGGCGATCCGAAGCGCTTCAGAAGGGGCGGTGCCGCGCAGCCAAAGCGCCGTAAACGCGGCCCCGAAGCAGTCCCCGGCGCCGGTCGGGTCAAGCTCGTCCACCGGAAAGGATGCCACCGAAAGGCTGTCCGTCGCATCATGGTAGCGCGCGCCTGCGGCCCCGTTCTTGTGCACGATGGCCGTCATGCCCTGGCCAAGCAGTTCGGAAATGGCACCGCGTTCGTCCTTGGCCCTTGTCAGCAGGGTCAACTCATTCCCGCTGGGCAAGAACAGATCCGTCAGCGCGACAAGGCGGGTCATGGCGTCCGCCATGCCGGGGGCTGCCAGCATTTCCTTGCGCAGGTTCGGGTCGAACGACACCGTCCCGCCGCGGGCTTTCACAGCTTTCGCTGTGTGCAGGTTCAGGGTCACAAATTCCGGACTGACAAGGGACGATCCCATCACGTGCAGATGGTCTGCCGCGTCCAGCATGGCGTCCATGGCGCGGGTCCTGTTCAGGTTGCCGCACGCGCTGTGCCGGATATTAAAGACGAAATCGCGCGATCCATCCGGCCTGTAGCGCACGAAGGCGCTGCCGGTCGGACGATCCGGGTCGATCCGCACGGCGGAGATATCGACACCATCGCTTTTGAGGCGGGCAAGATTGATCCGCCCGAAATCATCGTCCCCGACGGCGGAAACAATCCCCACGGGCTGCCCGAGCCTTGCCGCCTGGTCTGCGAAGATCGCCGGCGCCCCGGACGGGAAAGGCCCCGTCAAGGCTTGCGGGGCGTCAAATCCCGGGCCGATCGTATCTGCCATGATCTCGACCAGAATTTCCCCGATAACGACAATTTTTTTCATGACCTGCCTTCCGAGCCTGCCCTGTGGCAATTGTTTCTTGACCGATGCCATTAGATATCCCTATTGTCAACATTCAACATATCGCGCGTAAAGTTTTAAGCTGCTTACTTTGCCGTGGGAGTCTCAGATGAACGATTCGCAGGATAGTGGTGAGGCCAGGAAATCGGCGCGCCGGATCAGGACCATGGAAGAGTTTGCAGAGGTCAGCGGGATCTCTCGGCCGACGGTGTCAAAGTATTTCCACGATCCTGAAAGCGTTCGGAAAAGCACGCGCAGCAAGATCGAAAAAGCGCTTGAGCAGTATGACTACCGGCCGAATATCTTTGCCATCAATCAAAACCGGAAGCTGACGAAAACAATCGGTATTCTCGTGCCGTATCTGGCTGACCCATTCTTCGCAGAAATCGTGCGCAAGATCGAACGTCGCTGTATCGATGCAGGCTTCTGGCCTATCGTGTTCAGCGCACACGGACAGCAAAGCCTTGAGAACAACGCGCTGTCGACTTTGCAATCGCTTCGCCCGGCGGGTGCGCTGATCGCGCCGCTTGGGCGCAATTCGGATTTCGAAAGCGTCCAGAAATTTACCGAAGAAGTCCCGACCGTTGTCATTGATAGCAATGTCAATGTTGGCGAAGCTTTCGTGGGGTCGAACAACCGTCAGAGCATCGGCCTGATCGTCGATTACCTGTGCCGCACGGGGGAGCCGCCCTGTTTTTTCGAGATGCCGCCAGTCAACCCGAACGCGAATAAACGCCGCGATGCCTATGTGCAATCCATGGAAAGTCTGGGCCATCAGCCGAAGGTGATTCAGGTCAAAGGCGGGGGCTGGGATTTCGAAAAAATCGGACTGGAGGAAGGTAAGCGCTTGATTTCCGAACGCGCCCTGCCGTCCGAGACAATCCTGTGCAGCAATGACAGGCTTGCCGTGGGATTGATCGCCGCCGCCTATCAGAAAGGTCTGCGTGTGGGGATGGGCGCCGGATGTGCGCTCCGGATTGCGGGTCATGACGATCACCCGTGGTCCCAATTCACGTGCCCGCCGCTTACGACCGTTTCGCAGGACTATACGGCGATCACCGAACGCAGCGTGGAAATGCTATTCAAGCTGATCGAGAACGGTAAACTGAAAGGGGACCGGCCAGAGATCCTGTTCGACGGGCGGCTCATCATGAGATTGTCCGCCTAACAAATGCCGCACCGCGGCATGTAGAATTTTTACGTGAGTAAAATAAGATTGACTAGTGGCCATTGAGTCGCGTATCTCATCAAAACCGCATCCGTTAATCTTGGGAGGAGACCTGGATGAAACTTAGAACCGCGCTTTTTGCGGCCTCTGCACTCGTGTCTGTCGCTGCAACCAGCGCCATGGCTCAGGGCGAAGCCACCACAATCACCATCGCGACCGTAAACAATGGTGACATGATCACCATGCAGGGGCTGATGGGCGATTTCAACGCAAAGCACCCCGACATCAACGTCGAATGGGTGACGTTGGAAGAAAACGTCCTGCGTCAGAACCTGACCACCGACATCTCGACGGGTGGCGGCGCTTACGACATTCTGACCATCGGCACGTACGAAGTTCCGATCTGGGGCAAAAACGGCTGGCTGGTGTCGCTGAACGATCTGCCCGCGGACTACAATGTCGACGATCTGATCCCCGCGATCCGCGGCGGCCTGTCGATCGACGGTGAACTTTACGCTGCGCCATTTTACGGCGAAAGCTCGTTCACCATGTACCGCAAGGACCTGATGGAAGCCGCCGGGCTGGAAATGCCGGACGCGCCCACATGGGACTTCATTCGTGAAGCTGCCGCCGCGATGACCGACCGCGAGAACGAGATCAACGGCATCTGCGCCCGGGGCAAGGCTGGCTGGGGCGAAAACATGGCGTTTTTGACATCCATGTCCAATTCGTTCGGCGCGCGCTGGTTCGATGAGGACTGGAATGCGCAGTTCGACAGCGAAGCCTGGGCCAATACCATCGATTTCTACCTCGGCATGATGGAGGAATCCGGGCCCGCAGGTGCCGCCAACAACGGCTTCAACGAAAACCTCACGTTGTTCCAGCAGGGCAAGTGCGGCATGTGGATCGATGCGACATCGGCCGGTCAGTTCGTTGTGAATGCCGACTCCACCGTTGCGGATCAGGTTGGCTTTGCACTCGCCCCCGACACGGGTCTGGGCAAGCGCGGCAACTGGCTGTGGGCATGGTCCCTGGCGATCCCGACATCGTCCCAGCATCAGGAAGCAGCCAAGACGTTCATCAACTGGGCAACCGGCCCGGACTATTCCGCGCTGGTTGCGGACAGCAAAGGCTGGGTCGCTGTACCTCCGGGGACGCGCACGTCGCTCTATGAAAACGTGCTTTACCTGAATGCTGCGCCGTTCGCGGCGATGACGCAGGAATCCATGGGCACAGCCGATCCGACCAACCCGACGGTTGATCCGGTTCCCTACACCGGCATCCAGTTCGTCGCGATCCCCGAATTTGCCGGCATTGCCACGCAGGTGGGTCAGCAGATGTCGTCCGCGCTTGCGGGTCAGCAAACCGGCGAACAGGCGCTTGAGCGTTCTCAGGAACTGACAGTCGAAGAAATGGAAGCCGCGGGCTACTAAGCCCAGGCTGCAAGGGCGGGCCAGCCGGTCCGCCCTTTCCCCTTTCCGCGCCAACCCGGTCTGTCGCGTACCCGCGCCCGGGTTCCCACGCGTGATTGCGCCCGCCACCCGCAAGTGAGGAGATCCGTCATGGCAACCCAGCAGTCAAAAGCCGCAGCCAGATTGATGATCGCGCCCGCCGTTTTCGTTCTGCTGGTGTGGATGCTTGTCCCGCTGTGCATGACGCTTTATTTTTCGTTTGCCGATTATCGCCCCATGCGCGGCGTTTTTGAAACGTGGATCGGGTTCAGCAACTACGAATCCTTCGTGACCTCATCATCTTTCCTGCGTGCGGTCGGCACCACGCTGTGGATGGTCACAGGCATCCTGTCGATCACCATCATCGGCGGCGTCCTGTTCGCACTGCTGCTGGACCAGCCGATGTTCGGGCAGGGGATCGTGCGCATCCTCGTTATCGCGCCCTTCTTCGTCATGCCCACCGTGTCTGCGCTGGTGTGGAAGAACATGTTCTTCAATGTGGACAACGGGCTGTTTTCATATCTTTACAAGTTTCTCGGGCTGCAACCTTTTGACTTTCTCAGTCAGGCGCCCCTGTTTTCGATTATTGTGATCGTGGCCTGGCAATGGCTTCCCTTTGCGACCCTGATCCTGCTGACCGCCGTGCAGTCGCTGTCCAGCGAACAGCTTGAGGCGGCGGAAATGGACGGCGCGCCGGGGATCAAGCGGTTCTGGTACATCATCCTGCCGCACCTGAGCCGCGCCATCACCGTGGTGATCCTGATCCAGACGATCTTTCTTCTGTCGATCTTCGCCGAGATTTTCGTGACCACCAACGGCGCCTTCGGCACCCGTACGCTGACCTACCTCGTCTATCAGCGCGTGCTGGAAAGCCAGAATATCGGTCTGGGCTCCGCCGGTGGCATCATCGCCGTCATCCTTGCCAATATCATCGCGATCTTCCTGATGCGGATCGTCGGCAAGAACCTGGATAATTAGGGAAGGAACGACCCATGGCCCGTGCAATTTCACGCCGCAAGAAAATCATGTGGACGGCCCTGGCGTGGAGCCTTGGGCTGCTGATCTTCTTTCCCATCCTGTGGACCTTCCTGACCAGCTTCAAATCCGAAGCCACGGCCATTGCCGATCCGCCGGTCTTTTTCATGTTCGACTGGACCACGGAAAACTATACGACCGTTCTGGAAAGGTCGAACTATCCGCTGGCCCTGACGAACTCGATCATCATCGCGGTGGGGTCAACGATCCTGGGCATTGTGATCGCGGTGCCTGCCGCCTGGGCCATGGCCTTCGTGCCCGGCAAACGGACCAAGGACGTGCTGCTGTGGATGCTGTCGACCAAGATGCTTCCGGCGGTGGGTGTGCTTTATCCGCTGGTCCTGCTGGCCAAATGGCTCGGCGTGATGGACAGCCGCCTGTTGCTGATCGTCGTGCTGATGCTGATCAATCTGCCGATCATCGTCTGGATGCTGTACACCTATTTCCGCGAAATCCCGGGCGAAATTCTGGAGGCTGCGCGGATGGATGGCGCATCGCTGAAATCCGAAATCCTGTATGTGCTGACGCCGATGGCCCTGCCGGGGATCGCCTCGACGATCCTGCTCAATATCATTCTGGCCTGGAACGAAGCGTTCTGGACCATTCTGCTGACCACCGTCGATGCCGCACCGCTGACCAAGTTCATCGCCAGCTTTTCGGCGCCTGAGGGTCTGTTTTACGCCAAGCTGAGCGCCGCGTCGATCATGGCCATCGCGCCGATTCTGATCATGGGCTGGTTCAGTCAGAAACAACTTGTCCGGGGTTTGACCTTCGGCGCTGTGAAGTGAGGAACGAAATATGGGACGCATACAGCTAAAGCAGGTCACAAAAGCCTTCGGTGACGTGGTGGTCATCCCGCCGCTGGATCTGGAAATCAACGACGGCGAATTCGTGGTCTTCGTCGGCCCTTCGGGCTGCGGCAAGTCAACCCTGCTGCGCCTGATCGCCGGTCTGGAAGACACCACCGATGGCAATATCGAGATCGACGGCAAGGACGCCACAGGCCTGCCCCCTGCCAAGCGCGGTCTGGCAATGGTGTTCCAAAGCTACGCGCTTTATCCGCACATGACGGTCCGCAAGAACATCGCCTTCCCGATGAAGATGGCGGGCATGGATCAGGCCGAACAGGACCGGCGGATCGAAGCGGCGGCGACGGCGCTGAACCTGACCGACTATCTTGAACGGCGTCCCGGCCAGTTATCCGGCGGCCAGCGCCAGCGCGTTGCCATTGGCCGCGCCATCGTGCGCGAACCCGCCGCCTTTCTGTTCGATGAACCGCTGTCGAACCTCGACGCTGCCTTGCGCGTCGGGATGCGGATGGAAATCTCGGAACTGCACAACAAGCTTGAAACCACGATGGTCTACGTGACTCACGACCAGGTCGAGGCGATGACCATGGCCGACAAGATCGTCGTGTTGCAGGCGGGTGTGATCGAACAGGTCGGCTCGCCCCTGGAATTGTACCGGGCCCCGCGCAACAGGTTCGTCGCGGGCTTCATCGGCTCGCCGAAGATGAACCTTCTGGATGGGCCCGAGGCCGCAAAGCACAACGTTGAAACCATCGGCATCCGGCCTGAGCATATCGCGATTTCCAAGACGGAAGGCCAGTGGCAGGGCACCGTCGGCGTGGCCGAACACCTTGGCTCCGACACTTTCATGCACATCCACGGCATCCCGGGCTGCGATCCGCTGACCGTCCGGGCCAGGGGCGAAGTGGACGTTACGGAAGGCGACACCGTCTACCTGACGCCGCAGGCAGAGCATCTGCACAGATTTGACAAGCAAGGATTGCGCATCTCATGACACGACTGGATGGAAAAGTGGCGCTCGTCACCGGCGGCGCGCGCGGGATCGGGCGCGCCATTTGTGAAGCCTTGGCAGCTGCCGGCGCAAAGGTTGCCGTATCAGACCTGCGGCTGGACGATGCGAAAGCTGCGGCAGATGCCATCGGCGGCATGGCCGTTGAGATGGACGTGACCGATTTCGACGCCATCGCACAGGGCGTGCAGCAGGTCGAAAAGGCCTGGGGCGGCATCGACATCCTCGTCAACAACGCGGGCATCTTCAACATGGCGTCCCTCGACAGGATCGCGGTCGAAGATTATCGCCGCCAGTATGACGTCAACGTCGGCGGCACGATCTTCGCGTGCCAGGCGGTGGTGCCGGGCATGAAGAAACGTGGCGGCGGGGCCATCATCAACTTTTCCTCGCAGGCCGGTCGGCGCGGGGAAGCGAACGTGACGCTGTATTGCTCCACCAAGGCGGCAGTGATTTCGATCACCCAAAGCCTCGCGATGGAACTGGCCGGTGACAATATCCGCGTCAACGCCATTGCGCCGGGGGTGATCGACACGCCCATGTGGGATGTGGTCGATGCGCAGTTTGCCGAATACGAAAACAAACCCAAGGGCCAGAAAAAGCGCGAGGTGGGCGAGGCCGTCCCGCTGGGCCGCATGGGTGACCCTGGGGACGTGGCTGACCCTGTCGTGTTCCTTGCCTCGGATCAGGCTCGCTATATCACCGCCCAGACGCTGAACGTCGATGGCGGCAACTGGATGAGCTGACATGAAGCTGTCGGATGCCACTCTGCGCGACCAGCCTGACGGGATCGAACGCCCGACTTACGACCGGTCGGCGCTGACGCCGGGGATTGTCCATATCGGTCTGGGCAATTTTCACCGCGCGCATCAGGCGTGGTATCTGCACCGGCTGATGCAGCAGGGTCTGGCGCATGACTGGGCGATCATCGGCGCAGGCGTGCGGGCAGGCGACGAGGCACAGCGCAAGCGTCTGGCCGCGCAGGATTACCTGACCACCTTGATCGAACTTGACCCGGCGGGCCGGTCTGCCGAAATCACGGGGGCCATGATCGGCTTTGTGCCGGTTGAGGATGACAATGGCGCGCTGATCGACCAGATGGCCGATCCGGCCATCCGCATCGTCGCGCTGACCGTGACCGAAGGCGGATACTACATCGACCCGGTGACCAAGGGCTTCGACGCGGCGCATGCCGATATGCACCACGATGCGACCAACCCGGACGCCCCGCGCACCGCCTTCGGCGCGATGGTGGCCGCCCTCAGGCGCAGGCGCGATACCGGCACCGGACCTTTCACCGGGCAAAGCTGCGACAATCTGCAAGGCAACGGCACCATCCTGCGCCAGACGATCGTGTCGCTGGCCCGGCTCAGTGACCCGGATCTGGCCGACTGGATCAACGCCCACTGCACGTTCCCGAATTCCATGGTTGATTGCATCGTGCCAGCCACCGGGCCCAACGAGCTTGATCTGGTCCGGACCTTCGGGATAGAGGATGCGGCC
>Ga0136600_1001324_pt1 | contig 11518 bp, 13 predicted proteins | sample AntRauMFilla2698_FD_104634 | JGI IMG/M metagenome (GOLD analysis project Ga0136600, IMG submission 104634) | Saline lake microbial communities from Rauer Islands, Antarctica - Metagenome Filla 2 #698 | ecosystem: Environmental > Aquatic > Non-marine Saline and Alkaline > Saline | place...
GGAAGCGGCGGCGGACATTCTCGAAGGCGCGGTCGAAATCGGTGGTGGGCTTCTGGGCCGGGTCATTGCGTCGCTGCTGACGCTGCTGCCAAGCTTTCGCCCGTTGGTCGCCGTGGAACGCGCCGATGCGCAACTGGTCTTCGGCGATACCATCGATCTGGACCGCGTGTTCATCTCAAGCGAAGGGCTGGACAACGAGATCCTGTTTGGGGCGCAGCAGGCGCTTTCCGGGAGCGAGGACAGCCGCGCCTTCGTGGCCATGAACCTGATCAATTTCGATGTCGCGGGGGGCGTGCAGATCGACGATGCGGGCACCATCGGGCTTGAACGCCATACCTTCATCCATGAAATGACCCATGTCTGGCAGGGCGTGACCGAAGGCCCGGTCTACATCGCGCACGCCATCGGGCTGATGCCGCAGGGCGATGCGGGCTACAACTACGGCTATGCCGAACAGGCCGACAGCAGCTATATCACCTTGATCATCAACCACCAGACCCCGCCGGTGCAACTGACGTACCAGGATGCAGACGGCCCGCTTGTGGGGGCTGGCGGGGAAGCCGCGCTTACCAACGCAAACGGGGACATCCTTGCCTTCAATGTCGAACAGCAGGGGCAGATCGTGATGCACTGGTTCGCGCGGGCGCATCTGGCGGTCCCACCGTTGCCGACGACGGAATGGGACCCCTATATCGCAGCGGTGCGCAATGCGGCATGACCGCAGCGGGCTGCGCGGCCGTCTGGTGGTGGCCGCGCAGTGGAATGACCGGTTCATGGCTGAGGCGGCGGCGTGGCGCGACGGGCCCTGTGCCGCACAGTATTTCGACGGGGCCGACCATATGCGCGACGATCTGCTGGGCGCGGTGGGGCCCGGCGATGTCCTGATCTATCTGGGCCATTCCACCCCATCCGCGTGGTTGGGGTTTCGTGGCATCCGGGCCGATCACCTGGGCCATGTGCGCGCGCCGCTGGCCTGTGTCATTGCCCTGACCTGCCACGGGACGGCCCCGGGCAGCACTGGCGCGGGGTGGTACGCACACGGGAAGGCCGCGTGTGTGATAGGCCCGCCGGGCGAGGTGGCGATCAATGATGTGTTGGCCCTGTCGCGCTGGCTGCGCGACGCGATTGCGCAGCGCGCTGTGCAGGTTGCGGGCGATATTGTGACATGCGCGCCCGGCCTGGCCTGCATCGGTCCGCCCGACGCACGCCTTGGCGCGCCGTCACAGATGCGGCGCCACGAGGTCTGACACGGCCACCCGCGCCCGCAGCCGCGTGGCCAGCAGGTACATTCCCGCGACCTTGCGCTGAAGATACAGCACATCCATCGGCGGGATGGTCGCGAAGGTACGGTCTTCGCCCAGCGCCATGCCTTCGACCCGCAGCGCCTGCGCAAGGTCCGTCGCGCCAAAATCGAACACGCCGGGCGCGCGCAGCGGCTCCATCGCCATGTCCATCATCCGCAACATCCGTGCGATATGGTGGGGCCGGGTGCCGGCATTGATGAAGCCGACATGACGCGCGGCAGCTTCCAGTGCTTCGGGATCGCCCGCCACCCCGGCGCGCAGCAGCGCGTGGTTTGACGCCACGACATCGGCTGAGAATTCGCGCGCGGCCCCAAAATCCAGCAGGATCACGCGGTCCGTATCGGCATCATAGCGGTAATTGGCAAAGTTCGGGTCGGTCTGCATCAGATTGAATTCGAACAGCTCCCGCAACACGAGGCCGATCAACCGGGTCATCACGCTGTCACGCAGGTCTTGCGGCGCGTCGGTCAGATCCTCAACCGCGCGGCCCGGCACGAAATCCATCGCAAGGATGGTATCGCCGCTAAGATCCGGGTGCAGGTCGGGCACCACAAATTCCGGCGCGTCGGCCAGAAGCGTGCGGAAGCGGGTCAGATAGCGCGCTTCGCGGACGTAATCGGCTTCCTCATGCAACTGGCGCTTGGCTTCGGCCAGAAGCGGCGCAATATCAAGCCCTTCCGGCAAAAGGCCAGTCATGCGGATCAACGTGGCAACATTGTCCACATCGCTGTCGATGCTGCGCCGCACACCGGGGTATTGCACCTTGATGGCCAGGTCCCGCCCGTCACGGGCCACCGCGCGGTGCACCTGCCCGATCGACGCCGCCGCGATGGGGCGCACATCGAAGCGTTTGAACTTGCCGGTGAAATCGCGGCCCCATTGCGCCGACAGCACGGTGCGCAACTGCTTTGGCGGCATGAAATCGGCATCTGCGCGCAACCGGCCCAGGATCTGCGCGAGTTCCGGCGGCAGGAAATCGCCCGTCTCCATCGACATCAACTGGCCAACCTTCATCGCCGCCCCGCGCATGCGCGCAAGCTGATCCGTGATGCGCGTGGCATTGGCCGGGGTCAGCAGCAATTCCTGCAGTGTGGGGCGTTCGCCGCGCAGGGCCTGGCGCGCGCCGTCATAGGCCATGCTACCCGCAACACCCCCGGCCAGTCCGCCGAAACGGGCAAGCCGCGACAGGCGTCCGCTGGGGATTGCGATGCCGCGCGGGGAAGAAGGGGGGCGTTCGTCCATGGGGCAGTTCCTTCGAATTTCAGTCCGAAGGTAACCCCCGCGCCGACCGCGGCAATGGCACCGGGTGGCGAAGGATCGGGCCGCGTCGCGCCACCGTCGGTATTGCATCGGTGCGGTCTGGGGCGGACTACGCCGTGCGGGGGCAGAACGTGCAAACTCCGCGCTATCTGCCAAGTGTTTTGCATTTGTGCAGGGCCCGGGGCTTTGAAGGTTAACCCCAAGCGGCACGAGAGGGCGCAAAACGGTCGTGTTCCGGGTCTACCGAAACCAACCCCAAAGCGCTTTTCAGTGTTGGCAAGTCGCGATTTCACGCCTGATGGCGCGGCATGCGGGAGGGTATCACTGACGGGCAACACCTGGAGGAACCTGAGCGTGCAAAATCTTGGCGAGGCGATGAAGCGGTCATCAATGCGGTTCTGGAACCTGAACGGGCGAACGCGTCTGGTCAAGGTCATGAGCGTTTCCTCTGAAAAATTCGCTTTTGGCCAGCGGGGCGGGGCTATTTCGGGGTATGTCACCGAAGAGAGGTATCTGTGGGGCATGAACAACCACCAGATCGAGCGGTTTTTGGGATTGCGGCCGCACGAGTTGCGCATGATGGCACGCATCCACATTTTGTCGCGGCTGCCAAAGCCGGAGGAAGTGGAATTCAAGCTGTCCGCCGCCTTTCCCGATGGCATGGCGTATGACGATGACCAGCATGCAAAGGTCATGGCTGCCCGGCAGGCTTATTTCGAAGGCGAGCATTCCTATAGCCGGTCCCTGACGCCAATCATCGATGCCTACCCGCCGGGGTCGGGCATGGTGCCGCAATGGCGCCTGACCACACCGATCCCTTCGGGCGGACTGATTGCGACCGTGATCCCGACAGTGCCATTTTCGCGCCAGAACGGATCGACAAAACCCTACACGCCGCACAATCGCGGGCCCATCCGGTAATCTGCCCACAGCCGGGCGCCCGCGTGCCCTTTTGACACTGCGCGCGCGGTGTTCTACCGAAGGGCCTGTATCAGCGCGAGGCGCCTTTGTGACCAACCATCTGCACCATAACGATTTGCCCGACGGGCTGGACCTTGGCCCTGTCGTGGCGATTGATTGCGAAACCATGGGGTTGAACCCGCACCGCGACAGGCTGTGCGTTGTGCAGCTTTCGGGCGGGGATGGTGACGCGCATGTCGTGCAGATCGCGCTGGGCCAGAAAGATGCGCCGAATCTGTGCCGGATGCTGCGCGACCCATCCGTCCTGAAGCTGTTTCATTTCGGGCGCTTCGACATTGCCGCGATGTACAACGCGTTCGGGGCGCTGGCGAAGCCCGTCTATTGCACCAAGATCGCCAGCAAGCTGGTGCGCACCTACACCGACCGGCACGGGCTGAAGGCCCTGGTGCAGGAATTGCTGGCCGCCGACATGTCGAAGCATCAGCAAAGCAGCGATTGGGGCGCCGCGACGCTTTCGGCCGCGCAGGTGGACTATGCCGCGTCGGACGTGCTGCACCTGCATGCCCTGCGCGCGGAGCTGAACCGCCGTCTGGACCGCGAAGGCCGGATGCAGCTGGCCCAGGCATGCTATGACTTTCTGCCCACCCGCGCCCGCCTTGATCTGGAAGGCTGGCCTGACACGGATATTTTCAGCCATTGACCGGTGATACCGAAGCTTTCATTGCCGCCGGGCGCCGCGTCATCACGATCGAGGCGGACGCGCTGACGACGCTGGCAGCCGCGCTGGATGACAGCTTCGGGTCCGCCGTGCGCCTGTTGCTGGACGCCACCGGGCGGGTCATCCTGTCCGGCATGGGCAAGTCGGGGCACATCGCGCGCAAGATCGCGGCGACGCTTGCCTCAACCGGGACGCCCGCGCATTTCGTGCATCCGGCGGAGGCAAGCCACGGAGATCTTGGCATGCTTGCGCGCGGCGACGTGGTGATGATGCTGTCAAATTCCGGCGAGACGCCCGAACTGGCCGACATGATCGCGCATACCCGGCGTTTCAGCATCCCGCTGATCGGCGTGGCCAGCAAACCTGACAGCACATTGCTGCGCCAAGCGGATGTGGCGTTGGTGCTGCCCCCCGCGCCAGAGGCCTGCGGGACGGGCGTGGTGCCCACGACATCGACCACAATGACCCTGGCGCTGGGCGATGCGCTGGCGGTGGCGCTGATGGAGCACCGGCAGTTTTCGCCCTACGATTTCCGGCAGTTCCACCCCGGTGGCAAGCTGGGCGCGCAACTTGCCAAGGTGGCGGACCTGATGCACAGCGGCGCGCAGATGCCGCTGGCACCGGCCGATGCGCCAATGACGGACGTTCTGGTCACGATGAGCCAGAAAGGCTTCGGCGTGGTCGGCGTGACAGGGCCGGACGGTGCGCTGGCGGGGATCATCACCGATGGCGATTTGCGGCGCAGCATGACCGGGCTTCTGGACAAGTCCGCCGGTGACGTGATGACGGCGGATCCCAAGACCATCGCCCATGACGCGCTGGCGCAGGAGGCTGTGGCGATGATGGAAGCGCGCAAGATCACCTGCCTGTTCGCGGTGGATGGCGGCGGCGCGCTGACCGGGATCATCAACATCCACGACTGCCTGCGTGCGGGCGTGGTTTAGGCCATGGCCGCCGGGCGCCGCTACACGCTGGCGGTGACGGCGGCGAAGTTTGTCCTGCCGGTGATTGCGCTTGCACTGTTGTCGTTGCTGGTGGTGCTGGCGCGTTCTCAACCCGAAGGTGAACCGCTGCGGTTTGTGGACAACACGCTCGCCGATCTGGCCGAACGCCAGCAACTGGGCCAACCGCGCCATGCCGCGGTGACCGAAGACGGCGGCGAATTGTCGATCACCGCGCGGGTCTTCGTGCCCGATCCGGATCGCGCCCGCGTCACCTACGGCGAAGATGTCTCGGCGACGCTGGCGATGCCCGCGGGCGAGGTTTATGACATCACCGCCGACAGCGGGGAGTTGGACGAGGCGGCGATGCTGTCCACGCTGCGCGACAATGTGATCGTGATTGACTCTGACGGGACGGTGCTGCGCACCGATGCACTGCGGATGCGGACCGATCGCAGCTATCTGGAAACGCTGGCGCCGGTGCGGATCGACAGTCGGCTGGGATGGATCGCGGCAGAGCGTATGGAAATCATGACCGACCCCGGCAACGATATTCAGACTCAGATAGTGTTCACCGGCAGTGTCCACCTGATATACACACCTTGAAACGGGATCGGGGGACGTCGCCATGCGCGCCGCATTGACCATAGCTGCGCGGGCTGCTGCGCTGTTGCTTGCGGGGCTGCCGGGGGCGGGCATTGCGCAGGACGGCACCGCAACGGGTGGATTTGTCAACGCACAGCCCGATGCGCCGGTCGAAGTGACGGCAGACCGTCTGGATCTGGCGCGTGCGGAAGGCACGGCGCTGTTCACCGGGTCGGTCGTGGCCATCCAGGGCGATATGCGCCTGACCGCTGACTGGGTGCTGGTGGAATACACGCGTGCGGCGGACGGCACGCTGGGCGAAGAAATCGAGACGATAACCGCGCGCGACAACGTTTTGCTGGTCACACCCGAAGAGGCCGCCGAGGGCGACGAGGCCGTCTACACCCCGCTGAGCAATTCAGTGCTCATGACCGGGAATGTTCTGCTGACGCAAGGCGGGAACACGGTGGCGGGCGACCGCCTGATCGTCGATCTGGAAACCGGTCTGGGCGAAGTGCAGGGCCGCGTGCGCACGGTTTTGCAACCGGCGACTGCGGGCGAATGATGGCGGATCTGAACGTCACCGAAGGCGGTGCCGGGCTGCGGGTGATCGGGCTGCGCAAGAGTTACCGCAAGCGGCCCGTCATTCGCGACGTATCGCTGGAACTGCACCGCGGCGAGGTTGTGGCGCTTCTGGGGCCGAACGGATCGGGCAAGACCACGTGCTTTTACGCCATCGCCGGGCTGATCACGCCCGAAGGCGGGCAGGTGCTGCTGGATGGGCGCGATGTCACGCTGTTGCCGATGTATCGCCGCGCGCGCATGGGCATCGGGTATCTGCCGCAGGAAGTGAGCATCTTTCGCGGCCTGAGCGTGGAGGACAACATCCTGTCGATCCTTGAGATCGCCACCCCGGACCGCACGTCACGCAGTGAGCGGCTAGAGGAATTGCTGTCGGAATTTTCCATCGAGCATTTGCGCCGGGCGCGGGCGCTGTCGCTGTCGGGCGGGGAGCGGCGGCGGGTCGAAATCGCCCGCTGTCTTGCCGCGAATCCCCGGTACATCCTGATGGATGAACCCTTTGCCGGGGTGGACCCCATCGCGGTGGGCGATATTCGCGCATTGGTGACGGACCTGAAGCGCCGCGGCATCGGCGTGCTGATCACCGACCATAACGTCCGGGAAACGCTGGAAATCGTGGATCGCGCCTATATCCTGCACGATGGTACGGTGCTGATGAGCGGGACAGCCGAAGACGTGGTGCGCAACGAAAATGTGCGGCGCGTGTATCTTGGGCATGGCTTCAAGATCGACTAGGCGCGGCGGCGTCAGTGATTGACACAGCCGGGCATTTCGTCCCCAATAAAGCCGATGAAGATCGAAGAAACAGCCCTGGCCCGCGTCGGGTTCGGCCCCTGTTGGCCCGGTTTGATGGGCTTTGCAGGCGGTGCCGGGGCGCGGACAGGATGTGCGCCGCTTTCACGAACTTTAAGGGCGTATTAACGACCCTCGGGCACAAGCCTGAGGAAACCGGGGGCGCGAACCGTACAAACGCGCACGAGGAGGAACCATGCGTTATCAGATCACCGGAAAACAGATCGACGTGGGTGAGGCCCTGCAGACCTATGTGCAGGATGCCTTGGCCGTGGTGGTGCAAAAATATGCGGAGCGTCCGACGGAAGCTATCGTGACGTTTTCAAAATCCGGGTCGGAACATGTATGCGAAGCCAGTGTGCATCTGTCGACGGGGCTGACAGTCAGCGCCAAGGGATCTGCATTCGAGATTTACCACTGTTTTGACTCCGCCTGCGAGAAAATGGAAAAGCAGCTGCGGCGATACAAGCGTCGCTTGAAAGATCACCACAAGGATCGGACAGAACCGGTTGCAGCTTTCGGCGCTTCGTCATACGTGATCGCCAGAGACGAGACGGAAACCGAGGAAGAACCGGAGACATTGACGCCCGTGATCATCGCCGAGATGCAGACGCGCATCCCGTTGATTTCTGTGGGCGAAGCGGTGATGCAGATGGAATTGGCCGAAGCGCCCATTCTGGTGTTCCGCAACGAAAGAACGGATGGCGTGAACGTCGTGTACCGGCGCGACGACGGGAATATCGGGTGGATCGAACCCGAGCACGCGTCCTGATTTCAAAGCCAAATGGCAGGAAGTTTTGACATGACCATGGGTTCTCTACTCAAGCCGGAAGCCGTCAGGGTTCTGGCGGGTGTCAGCAGCAAGAAGCGCCTGATGCGCGATCTGTGTGAAATTGCGGCGCAGGTGTACGGGCTGGATGCGGATGTTTCGCTGTCGGCGCTGCAGGACCGCGAAAGCATCGGCCCGACCGGCGTGGGCAATGGCGTTGCCCTGCCCCATGCGCGGCTGGCAGATCTTGACCATGTGGTGGGCGTGTTCGCGCGTCTGGAACGCCCCGTACCGTTCGAAGCGGTGGATCAGCAGCCCGTTGATCTGGTCTTTGCGCTGTTTGCGCCGGAAGACAGCGGCGTGCAGCACCTCAAGGCGCTGGCGCAGGTGTCCCGCGCCCTGCGGGGGGCCAAGGTTCAGGAAAAGCTGCGCACCAATGATGACCCGGTGATCCTGCATGCGATCATCGTCGGCGATGAGGCGTCGCAGGCCGCCTGACCCGGGTTTTTCCGCAGGCTATATTTCAAAACAGGGCTGTGCCGGGTGGCATGGCCCTTTTTCATCAGGCGCGGCCGGGATTATTCCGCCGCGGACGCCGTGCCGATGATGTCGCGCAGAAATTCCCCGAATTCCTCTTTCAGGTCTTCGCGGCCCAGCCCGAATGCGACTGTCGCCTGCAAGAACCCGGCCTTTGACCCGCAATCGAATCGCTGGCCACGGAAGCGAAAGCCATGCACGCCCGGCGTGCTCCCGATTTCCTTGGCAATGGCATCGGTCAGCTGGATTTCTCCACCCGCGCCCGCGCGCATCGTGTTCAGGTTTTCAAGCACCTTGGACGACAGGATATAACGCCCGATCACCGCGAGGTTGGACGGCGCATCGCCCGCTTTCGGCTTTTCGACCATGCCGCGCGCGGTGACGATCTGGCCGTTCTCGGATTCGACATCCAGCACGCCATAGGATGAAAGCTTGTCCTGCGGAACCTCCATCGCGGCCACCATGCAACCACCGGTTTCCTGATAAGCTTCAATCATTTGCGCAAGGCAGGATTTGTCATCGGAAGCGATCACATCGTCGGGCAGGACCACGGCAAAGGGTTCATTGCCGATGAGACGCCGCGCACACCACACCGCGTGGCCAAGGCCCAGCGCCTCGCGTTGCCGGACATAGGCAATCGCCCCGCTGGGCATATCTGTTTTTTTGAGAGCCTCGAGCAGCGCCGTCTTGTTCTTCGCCCTCAGCGTCTCTTCCAGCTGGGGGGCCGCGTCGAAGTAATCCTCCAGGGCGGACTTGCCCCGGGACGTGACGAAGATGAATTCTTCAATCCCGGCATCGCGGGCTTCATCTATGGCGTATTGGATCAACGGGCGATCCACCAGCGTCATGATTTCCTTCGGGATCGACTTGGTGGCAGGCAGGAACCGTGTCCCCAAGCCTGCGACCGGGAATACTGCCTTGGATACCGTACGAGTCATGTTGCCATCTGCCTTTTTAAGTCCCACGTGGTGCCGTGGCGGGTTGCAGTACCTGCCGCGGGTCGCCGGATGCGCCACGACTGTCAGATATCACCATACTCCGATTATTGCCGCAACGTCACGGCGCGTTTTTTTGTTGTGCCAGCATAGTCTCAATCCGCTCAACGTCTTTAGGGTTGTTCAGTTCCCAAAAGCTGCGGCCGCGGGCTTCGACCTCAACACATTTGACCGTCAGACCGTTTTCCATGAAGCGCAGCTGTTCCAGACCCTCAAGCCCCTCAAGCGGCCCCGGGATCAGATCGGGATAGCGCATCAACGCCTCGGGCCGGTAGGCATAGACGCCGACGTGGTGAAAGACCGGCGTGGGGGCGTCATCGGCGTAGCTGGCGGATGTGAAGGGGATCACCTCCTTGGAAAAGTAAAGCGCGCGCATCGCCTGATCAAACACGGCTGTCGTGCCGCCAACGCGGCCTTCGCGCCGGTCCTGCAGAAATCCCGAAAGGGCGCGGCCATCGCAGCGCAACACAGGCGTGGCGACATCGGCCCCCGGATCGTCGCGCAACCCGGCGACAAGATCCTCAACGAACCAGGCGGGGGTCAGCGGCGCGTCGCCTTGCAGATTCACGATGATTTCCGGCGCGGTCCCAAGCCGCGCCAGCACATCGGCGCAGCGTTCGGTCCCGTTTGCACAGGACTCCGCCGTCATCACGACCTCGGCCCCGAAGGCGCGCGCAGCATCCGCAATGCGGTCATCATCGGTGGCGACCACGACCCTGTCGATGCCGGACACGGCCCTTGCACAGTCCCACGACCGCTGGATCAGGGATTTGGCGACGCCATCCGGCCCACGCAGCATCACCAGCGGTTTTCCAGGGTATCTCAAAGACGCGTAGCGCGCCGGAATTGCGATCAGGACGGACATGATTACACCTGTTTCAATGTGACGCCCGGCGCATGGGCAATGAAGAACGGGTTTTCAAACCCCGGCTTGCCATAGACCAGCGGCGTGTGATCGTCGAACCGGACCATCAGCCCACCTGCCCCTGCCAGCACGGCATGGCCCGCAGCGGTGTCCCATTCCATCGTCCGCCCGAGGCGGGGATAGATGTCAGCCTCCCCCGTGGCGACGAGGCACAGCTTCAGCGACGACCCTGCGCTGGTCATGTCGGCAACGGCGTATTTGCCGATATAGGCATCGGTCGCCGCATCCCGGTGGCTTTTCGATGCCACGATCCGCAGCGCGTCGTTATCGGGGGTCTTGACCTTAACCTGTCGGGTCGCGCCGGGGTTTGCTACGTCAAACGGGCCGGTTTCCTCAACCGTCTGCCCATCCGGGCGGGTGTAGAACAAGCGGTCCCGCGCCGGGGCATAGACCACACCGCGCAGGGGCAATCCGTTTTCGACATAGGCGATGTTGACCGTGAAATCCCCGCGCCGTTTGACGAATTCCTTTGTGCCGTCCAACGGGTCGACGATCAGGAACGTGGGGCCTTTTGTGCCATGCGTGGCGGATTGTTCTTCGGTCACCAGAGGCACATCGGGAAACGCCGCGCGCAACCCGGCCGAGATATGCGCATCGGCAGCCTCATCGGCTTCGGTGACGGGGCTGTCATCGCTTTTGGTGCGCACATCCACTGCACCGCGATTGTAGATCGCCATAATGATATCGCCTGCCTCCAGCGCGAGGCGGCGCATTTCGGTCGTCAGGTGGTCGAAATCCATTCGGGAAACCCCTTTTACAGCCTGCCGTTGCGTTATTTCCGAATGTCATGGCCGGGGCAACGCCCGCAAGGCCCCAAGGGTCATCCCACCACACGCAGCGTCAGGTTCAGGCGGCCGCCTTGGCGCAGCACAGTCGATGATCCGTAACGGATCCGGTCCACGCCGTGAAACGCCATCCGCCCTGCACCCGACAGGATAGCGATATCGCCCGACCGCAGCCAGACCGACCGTGTCGGGTCGCGCCGATTGGTCCCGCCGACGCGGAACAGGCCATCATCGCCCAGCGACACGGACACGACGGGTTGGGTCAGGTCGGCCTCATCGCGATCCTGGTGCAGGCCCATGCGCGCGCCGTCGCCGTAAAGATTGATCAGGCAGCATTCCGGCGCGCGCGCGCCTGGGGCCAGAGCATCCCAAACTGCGCGAACGCCGGGCGGGATCGGCGGCCA
>Ga0136600_1001327_pt1 | contig 11493 bp, 6 predicted proteins | sample AntRauMFilla2698_FD_104634 | JGI IMG/M metagenome (GOLD analysis project Ga0136600, IMG submission 104634) | Saline lake microbial communities from Rauer Islands, Antarctica - Metagenome Filla 2 #698 | ecosystem: Environmental > Aquatic > Non-marine Saline and Alkaline > Saline | place...
ATGTGATCGCCCGCGAGGATCAGCACGTAATCCACATCATAGCTGTCCACGATATCGATGTTCTGCGTGACCGCGTCGGCGGTGCCGCGATACCACATTTCATCGACACGCTGCGACGCGGGCAAGATATCGAGATATTCGTTGCGTTCGGACCGGAAGAAGTTCCATCCGCGCTGGCAATGCCGGATCAGGCTGTGCGCCTTGTATTGCGTGGCGATGGCCATCTTGCGGATCCCGGAATTCAGCGCATTTGACAGGGCGAAATCGATGATCCGGACCTTGCCGCCGAAATAGACCGCCGGTTTCGCGCGGCGGTCTGTCAACTCCTTCATGCGACTGCCCCGGCCTCCCGCCAGAACAAACGCCATGGTCCGGCTTGAAAGCCGGGTATGCGTGGTGTCCATCGTATCGTCCCCCGGTTTATGCTTTATCGTCTAGTCCTCAGGTATCAGGAAAATTGCCGATAACGGCGGGATGACCACCTTGGCCGATGCAGGCTGTCCCTGATGCGCTGCTTTGGTCGCCGTGACGGCCCCCATATTCCCGCGATCCTCCCCACCGTAGAGCTTCGCATCGCTGTTGAGAGCCTCGCGCCAGCGGCCCGCCTGCGGCAGCCCGACCTGATACGCCCCGCGTTCCACCGGCGTGAAATTGCACACCACGACAACCGGTTTTACCCCTTCATCGCCGCGCCGGATCCACGCGAAGACGGATGCGTCCTCATCGTTCGCTTCGATCCACTCGAAGCCGTGCGGGTCACAATCGGCCATGTGCAGGGCGGGGTGCGCGCGGTAAAGCGTGTTGAGGTCACGCACCAGCCGCTGCATGCCCGCATGGTCGGGCTGTTCGGTCAGCGCCCAGTTCAGTTCTGCGTCATGGTTCCATTCCTCGGGCTGGGCGAATTCCTGACCCATGAACAGCAGCTTCTTGCCGGGATGGCCCCACATGAACGCATAATAGGCCCGCAGGTTGGCAAATTTTTCCCACGGCGTGCCCGGCATCTTGTTCAGCATCGACCCCTTGCCGTGCACGACCTCATCATGGCTGATCGGCAGGATGAAGTTTTCGGAATAGGCGTAGTGCATCCCGAAAGTCATCTTGTGGTGGTCGTGCTTGCGATAGATGGGGTCGGTCTGCATGTAGGACAGCGTGTCGTTCATCCAGCCCATGTTCCACTTGTAGCCAAAGCCAAGCCCGCCGCCATCGACGGGGCGCGACACGTTCGGAAAGCTGGTGCTTTCCTCGGCCACCGTCATGATGCCGGGCGCTTCGCCATAGGTCACGGTGTTCATGCGTTGCAGCATCGCGATGGCTTCAAGGTTTTCGCGACCGCCATGGATGTTGGGCACCCATTCGCCCTGCTTGCGGGAATAATCGCGGTAGAGCATCGATGCCACGGCATCCACGCGCAGACCGTCGATATGGTATTCCTCAAGCCAGTAGAGCGCGTTGGAAATCAGGAAATTGGCGACCTCGGTCCGGCCATAATTATAGATCAGGGTGTTCCAGTCCTGGTGGAACCCTTCGCGCGGGTCGGCATGTTCATAAAGCGCCGTGCCGTCAAACTGCCCCAACCCGTGGGCATCCGTCGGGAAATGCCCGGGCACCCAGTCGATCAGCACGCCAAGCCCGACCTGATGCGCGGCGTCGATCAGGTCGCGGAATTCATGCGGGGGACCGTGGCGGATGGTGGGCGCGAACAGGCCCACGGGCTGATAGCCCCACGACCCGTCAAAAGGGTATTCGCTGATCGGCATCAGCTCGATATGGGTGAAGCCCATATCGGCGACGTAAGTGACCAGATCGCGCGCCGCTTCCTTGTAGGACAGCGCCCTGTTGCCTTCGGCGGCGACCCGCTTCCAGGATCCCAGATGCACTTCGTAGATCGAAATCGGCGCGGTGCGGGCGTTGTGGCCAGCCCGTTCGGTCATCCAGTTCGTGTCATCCCAGCCGTAGCCGTCGATGTCGCGAACAACTGAGGCGTTTTCCGGCGGATGCTGCGACCCGAAGCCCACCGGGTCGGCCTTCAGCGGCAGCACCGTTCCATCGCGGGCGCAAAGTTCGTATTTATACGTCTCCCCGTCGCCAAGGCCGGGAATGAACAGCTCCCACACGCCAGCGGCGCGGCGGCGCATCGGGTGCAACCGGCCATCCCACTGGTTGAACGGCCCCACGACGGAGGCGCGCGTGGCATTCGGGGCCCAGACGGCGAATTGCACACCGCGCACGCCGTCGCGGTCCATCCCATGGGCGCCGAGCACCCGCCAGATATGCTGATGCGTGCCTTCGGCCAGCAGGTATTCGTCCATCTCACCGATGGCGGGGCCAAAGGCGTAGGGATCATCAAAGTCCCAAGCGGCACCCTGATGCGCGGTTGCCCGCAGCCGGTAGGCGCCTTTGGGTGCTGCACCGCTGAACACCCCGGCAACCTTTGAATGGGCGGGCAGGGCTGTTTCCTGCCCGCCGGTCAGAACGGTGATCGACGCCGCATCGGGGCGAAACACAGTGATCGTGTGCGACCCCACGCGATCATGCGGCCCCAGAACCGCGAAGGGGTCATCGTGACGGGCATGTGCGAGACGGTTCAGGTCATCCAGCGGCGGAAAATCGGGCGTGTGTGTGTTCATTGCCATGCCCTTCATGGTAACGCCGTAAGCGTCAGACGCAAACAGGCACGGTGCAGCCGGGAAAATCCCGGTCTATTCTGCGGCCAATGCAGGGACGGCGTGCCAGATATCGGCCAGGTACCCGCGCATCGACCTGTCCGATGAGAACCACCCGCACCGCGCCGTGTTCCGTGCCGCCATCTGCACCCACGCGGCACGGTCGGCATAGACCGCATCGGCCTCGCGCTGTGCGCGCCAGTAATCGCTGAAATCCGAACACACGCAGAAGTAATCATGCCCCGACAGGTTATCGGCGATGCCTGCGTGCCGCCCGGCATCGCCAAGCGAGAACACATCCCCCCGCACCGCGTCCAGCGCGCGGGCAAGCCGCGGGTCGGCGGCGATGGCCTTGGCGGCGTGGTCTTCGATCGCGCGGCGCGCGTCCACTTCAGGCGCGGTCATGCCAAAGAGGAAAAAGTTCTCCGCCCCCACATGCTCGCGGATTTCCACGTTTGCGCCGTCCAGCGTGCCCATCGTCGGCGCGCCGTTCAGCGCGAATTTCATGTTGCCGGTGCCGGATGCTTCCTTGCCGGCGGTGGAAATCTGTTCTGACAGATCCGATGCCGGGATCAACCGTTCGGCCAGCGTCACGTTGTAATTCGGCAGGAACACCACCTTGAGGTATTTAGATGTCACTGGATCGGAATTTAGAATCACCGACACATCGTTGATAAGGTGAATTATATCCTTGGCAAAGAAATAACCCGGTGCCGCCTTGCCCGCGAACAGCTTCACGCGGGGTGTCCAGTCGCCGTTCGGGTCGTCCCGGATTTCCTGCCAGAGCGCAATGGCTTCGAGGATGTTCAGATGCTGGCGCTTGTATTCATGGATGCGCTTGATATGCACGTCGAACATCGCGTCGGGATCGAGGTCGATATCATGGGTGCTGCGCATCCAGTCCACCAGATCGGTCTTGTTGGCGCGCTTGGCCGCGGCGTAACGGTCCAGGAACCCGGCATCGTCCAGATGCTCTTCCAGCCCGCTGAGCCGTTCCAGATCCCCGACCCAACCATCGCCGATCGTGTCTGTGATCAGGTGGCTCAGCCGCGGGTTCGCGCCCAGCAGCCAGCGGCGCGGTGTCACGCCGTTGGTCTGGTTCACGATCCGGTCGGGGTGCAGCCGGTGCAGTTCGGCAAAGACGGTCTGCTTCATAAGCTCGGTATGCAGCGCCGACACGCCGTTGACCTTGTGACCCATGATGAAGGCCAGCTCCCCCATCTTGACCTCGCCATCCTCGACCGCATTCGCCTTCCGGTCGGGCTTTTGTGCAGCATGCTGCGCATCGATGCGTTCGATGATCTGCATGTGACGCGGCAGCAGGCTGGTCATCAGGTCCACTGGCCAGCGTTCCAGCGCTTCGGGCAGCAAAGTGTGGTTGGTGTAGGCCAGGCATCCGCGCGCGGTCACGATCGCCTCATCCATGTCCATGCCGCGTTCGTCATGCAGCAGGCGCACCAGTTCCGGCCCGGCAATGGCGGGGTGCGTGTCGTTCAGTTGTATCGCGACCTTGTCGGGCAGTTGCCGCAGGTCGTTGTATTCGCTGTCGAACCGGCGCAGCACGTCGCGCAGCGAGGCCGCGGTGAAGAAGAATTCCTGCTTGAGCCGCAGCTCCTTGCCCTGCGGGGTCGTGTCGTCGGGGTACAGTACCCGGCTGATCGTGCGGGCCAGCGTTTCGGGCGCCGAGGCCGCGATGTAGTCGCCGCTGTTGAACCGGTCGAGGTCGAAGATCTTGCGCGGTTTGGCGGACCACAGCCGAAGCGTGTTCGCCCAGCGGCCCTGCCATCCGATGATCGGCGTGTCATAGGCCTGCGCGATCAACCCGTCTGCGGGTTCCCACACGCTGCGCCCGCCTTTTTCGGTGACCTGGCCGCCAAACCCGATGTCGAACGCGGCCTCCGGCCGTTCGAATTCCCAGGCGTGGGTCTGGGTGAGCCAGTCTTCGGGGGCCTCCATCTGTCGGCCCTCATGGAAACTCTGGCGGAACAGCCCGTGTTCATACCGGATGCCATAGCCCATGGCAGGCACCGAAAGGCTGGACAGCGATTCGATGAAACACGCCGCCAGCCGCCCCAGCCCGCCATTGCCAAGGGCTGCATCGGGTTCATCCGCGATCACGTGTTCCAACGGCACGCCGATATCGGCAAAGGTTGCCTGTGCGGTGTCCAGCAAACCCAGGTTGACAATGGCATCCTGCAACAGCCGCCCGATCAGAAATTCCATCGACAGGTAATAGACGCGCTTGTGCTTGTCGTCATAGGCTTTGCGGGTTGCGGCGAACCACGGGTCGGTGATCCGGTCGCGCACTGCAAGCGACAGGGCCATGCGCCAGTCATAAATCATGGCGTGGTCGGCATCCTTGCCCAGCGAATATTTCAGGTGGTGCAGGATGCTGTCGCGCAGGTCGTCAGATGTCATGGATATCCCTTTCGGCACGGATGGTGTGCTGGTTTCGCTACAGGTGAACGCCGGGCACCGGGGGTCAAGCCCACAGCCGGTCTTGCGCCGCGGATGATGTGCGATAGCGGCGCTTTTGCCGCTTTTGAAGTGGGTCCGGTCCGCTTTGACGTGCTATCGGCGCATTTATGCCACCCCCTCGTCATGGGTGCGGCGCTGTGGCCAAACCGGTCGTCCGGCGGTAGACGCGGCCTCAGCGCCGCAATTTTGGATGGGCGCCCGGAGCCATTGCCATGCGCGCACATCACATCTGTCTTCTTGTCATTGGGCTGGCCCTTGCCGGGTGCACCCAGGATCCGCGCACCAACATCGCGCAGGGCGCCGGGTTGGGGCTGGCCAGCGGCGCGGCCGTTGGCGGGATTGCCGGGGCTTTGGCGGGGTCGGTCGTGGGCGCTGCATTCGGGTATATCGCGACGCCCGGCGTCGCGCCCTGAAGCGCTTTGCGTTTGATGCGGCTCGGAACCCGCGGCCGGTTTCGAAAAAGACTGCCCAGATAAAACGCAAAGCGCCCTGGGCGCGGTTTTCTCCGGGATGACGCGGCCCGACTTTCGGTCCGCTGTGTCAGAGCCATCGGCGTTGGCGTGGTTCAGCCCGCCGGATGGTCCAGGGCATGTCGCGTTCAATTGAATTCAGCAGGCTGCTTGAGCGCATTTGCAAACGCAAACGCTGCCTCGGTCTGCCTGCTGAATGATTTCATCCAATCAAACGCAACAGGCTCTAGCCTGCGCCGGACCATTGCGCGATGCCGCGCAAAGCCGCCACTTCATCCTCAAGCAGCCCGGCGTGTTCTGCGCGGTGCAGCGCCGCGTGGGCCACGGGTGCCGCTGCCGCACTGAACGTCTCCGGGTCGGCGTTGTGCAAGGCAAGCAGGGCTTTTTGCAACCTGATCTGAACTTCGACTATTCCGGCCCCGTCCCGTGCGATGGGGCGAAACGCGTCCACCAGAAGATCGTGTGCTGAGATTTCGGGCACATGCACGTGCCGGAAGAAAATCGCGGACGCGTTGTGGTCCGGCCAGTCTGTCAAAAGCCGCACCATCCGGCCCAGCACGCTGATGGCCGTTCCGGGATCGTTCACGGCAGGGGACAGCGCGCGGGAGGCGATTTCGCTCAGCACGATCAGGCCGAAGCGCGGGTCGCCTTCGAAATCCCGTTCCTGCCCGATGGCAAAAGCATTTGCCATCCCAAGCAGCGGGGCGGTATCCCCAACATCGCCGCGCACTGTCGCCAGACGCGCGCCTTTGGCGATGAACCCACCGGGCCGGGCCCCCACCACCACCTCAACGCCGCACCGCTCGGCCTGACTGTCCAGAAGCGCCATATCAATGTGCTGGACGTATCCGGACCGGGGCGCATCGATCCGCATCCCGCCCGCGGGCACCGGGCCCTTGAAAGGGTGCCCGCCAAGATGCGGTTCCTTGCGCCAGTGCGCGAGCGCGTCCCGCGTGGCGGCCTCCACCCGGTCCAGCGTGTTGCCCATGCGCCCGAAGCTCATCAAATGCTCGATCCAGCGGATCAGGGCGATGATCACGAGGCCCGTCACCGCGAGGGTGGCGAAGAACAGGACCACCCGCCCGGATGGATCGTAGAGATCTGCATCAAGTGCGATCAGCCCCAGCAGGCTGAACAGAAACGCGCCCAGAAACGTGGCCAGCACATTCTGGGTGGTGGGATCCTGCTGCAACAGCGCTGTCGCGCGCGGCGTGGCGAATTGTGCGGCGGCGGCGAAGGCGGATACCGCGATCGACAGCGAAAAGGTGGTGACCGCCAGCATCGAAGTGGCCAGCAGCTGAAGAATGCCGTCGACGGCCCGCGTGCCAACCTGATCCGCGACCCAGTCAGGCAAAAGCGGCGACAGCACGCGCGCAAGCGCCACTGACGCCACCGCCAGAACTGCAAACAGGGTCACCCGCACCCAGATGCGGCGCAAGAAGGCCCGCAATCGCCAGAAGTGGCGCGAGATCATCGGCCGCGGCCCGTTTTGCCGGGTGCGCGGCTGTGGCGGGTCACCCGTTCCAGCGGACGACCCCCAGATCCGAGATGTCATATCCGGGCAGGGTGGCCGCGTGCAGCACCAGTGCGGGGCCGGTGGCAAACGCCCAGAAACGTTGGAACGGCTCCGCAAACCACGCCCGCCGGTCCACCAGCAGATCGAAGCGTTCCGCGATCAGGGGCCTGAACGCCAGCCCGCGCGGGGCGGCCAGCGCTTCCAACCCGAAGGCCACATCCGCCGCCCCGCCTTGCACAGCCGCTATGGCCGCGTCTTCATCCGCCGCGATGCTGCCGAAAGTGAGCGTGCCCGGCGGCAGCCCTGCCGCGTGGGTCAGTCTGTCGAACAGCATCTGTGTCCCGGAACCGGGCTGGCGCGGGACAATCCGGTGGTGCGCAAGCGCGCCAAGGTCGCGCAGCACCGGCGCATGTTCGGTGCGCATCACAAGGCCGCGCTGGCGGGTTGCCCAGGTGACCAGTACCGCGTCGGGCCCGGCCTGCCCGTCGGCCAACGCGTGAATGTTCCAGCCGTCCCCCGGCGCGCCGTCCGGGTCGTGCAGGTGCAACCCGGCCGCCACGCCTTCGGCCTTGGCAAATCGCCGCAGCCCGTCACCGCTGCCGTCGAAAAACCCGGCAAGGCCGGACCGCGATTGGCGCAGCGCCCAATCCAGCAAAGGATCGTGGCTGCCGAGGAAAATCGGTGGCCGCACGGGACGGACAGCACCACTTCCGCCGGTCAGCGCGTTGTCCATCCAGGCCCGGATTTCGCGACGCGGGAACAGCAGTTTACCGGTCAGGCGGATGCAGGGCACCTCATTGGCGGCGGCCATGTCATAGACCTTGCGGTCTTTCACCCGCAGCAACGCGGCCATCTCGTGCACCGTCAGATACGCGGCGGTGGCCTCACCGGGGGCCTCACTGGGGGGGTCATCTTTGGGGTCAATCACGGTCATGGCATAACCATGCCAGATCGGGGCCTGCCGACAAGGGGCAAGGTGCATCTGGCGGAACCATGCGCCGCCCGAGCGTGTCTTTGCCATACGCCGCAGGCCTTGCGTGTTTGCGCAGGGGCACGGTTCTGATCCTCTGGCGGGGCGGGATCCGTGTTGCACAGCAGCACAACAAATGTCGCATTACCGCAGGATTGAACCATGCCTGCCACTGTGCCAGCGTCAAAACGGGGAGAGACGCATGATACGATCGCGGTGCAATTTGGTGAACCGGCGGCGCAGGGCTGGTCCGCGTGGCCGCCCGGCCATTCCCATCCTGGTGCCGGGTGCGGCTGTGCCGGGTCGGACGCGACGCATATCTGCGCAAAACCGCAGTCGCCGTGCCCCGCCCCTGCATGCGCCCCGCAGGCATTTATGGCGTCGGCGCAGGGCCTTGGGGCGTGCGCGCCTGCCCGCGCCTGCGTGGGTCATGCGCGCATTGGGCATCGGCTATGCGCACGGGCGGGGTGCCAAAGCGCCTGAATGTCGGTACACGACAGCATACTGTGCGCTACAATATTGATATGAAAGGGAAAAACAAACTTTGCGTCGCAACAATGTTTCGTTTTTCCCACCCGGAGCAGGCATAAAGTTCTGCACCGGATCACGGACCAAAGGGAGACTGCCATATGAGCGGCTATGAAGATCTAGATCCCGTCGAAAGCCAGGAATGGCAGGACGCTATACAGGACGTCATCGAACGGGACGGCGCGGACCGCGCGCATTACCTGCTCGACCGGGCGGTGCAACAGGCCCGCGCCGCGGGGGCGATGCTGCCGTTTTCCGCCACGACGCCCTACCAGAACACAATTCCCACCGACGATCAGATAGAGTTTCCCGGTGACCTTGAGATGGAAGGCCGGATCCGGTCCATCAACCGCTGGAACGCCATGGCAACCGTGGTGCGCCGCAACAAGGAAAGCAGCGAATACGGCGGGCACATCGCCTCCTTCGCGTCGTCCGCGGCGATGTATGACGTTGGCCTGAACCACTTCTGGCGGGCGCGGTCGGCGGTGCATGGCGGCGATCTGGTGTTCTTCCAGGGCCATGTGGTGCCCGGCATCTATGCGCGGTCCTTCATGGAAGGCCGCATCAGCGCAGAACAGCTGGAACTGTTCCGGTCCGAGGTCAGCGGGTCCGGCCTGTCATCCTATCCGCATCCGTGGCTGATGCCCGATTACTGGCAGTTCCCCACCGTGAGCATGGGTCTTGGCCCCCTGATGGCGATCTATCAGGCGCGGTTCATGAAGTATCTGCATTCGCGCGGCTTCATCGACATGGCGGATCGCAAGGTGTGGTGCTTCCTGGGCGATGGCGAAATGGACGAACCCGAAAGCCTTGGCGCGATCAGCCTTGCGGCGCGCGAACGGCTCGATAACCTGATCTTCGTGGTGAACTGCAACCTGCAGCGGCTTGACGGCCCCGTGCGCGGCAACGGCAAGATCGTGCAGGAACTTGAGGGCGAGTTTCGCGGTGCCGGCTGGGAGGTCATCAAGCTTCTGTGGGGCCGCGGCTGGGACGATCTGCTGGAACGGGACGTCACAGGCCGGTTGCGCCAGTTGATGGATGAAACCGTCGACGGCGATTATCAGACGTTCAAATCGAAAGATGGCGCGTATATCCGCGAGAATTTCTTCGGCAAGTACCCCGAAACGGCGGCCATGGTCGAAGACTGGTCTGACGATCAGATCTGGAACCTGCGGCGTGGCGGGCACGACACCCAGAAGGTCTACACCGCCTTCAAGCGGGCGACCGAAGTGAAGGGTCAGCCGACCTGCCTTCTGGTCAAGACCGTGAAGGGCTACGGGATGGGAACGGCTGGCGAAGGCCAGAACACCACCCACCAGCAGAAAAAGCTGGCCGAGGATCAGCTTCGCGCCATGCGCGACCGGTTCCAGATCCCGGTGTCGGACGAAGACCTGCCCAACGCGCCCTTCGTGCAGCTGAACAACGCGCAAAAGGCGTATCTGACGGACAGGCGCAAGGCGCTTGGCGGGTCGTTCCCCGTGCGGCACTGGCGCGATGCGCCAAAGCTTGAGATCCCCGCGCTCGCCAAGTTCGACAAGGAACTGAAAAGCTCGGGCGAGCGTGAAATCTCCACGACGATGGCCTTTGTGCGGATCCTCACCACGCTGTTGCGCGACAAGAAGATCGGCCGCCGGGTCGTGCCGATCGTGCCGGACGAGTCCCGCACCTTCGGGATGGAAGGGCTGTTCCGCTCCGTGGGGATCTGGAACCCGCTGGGCCAGACCTATACCCCGCAGGACCGCGATCAGATGTCGTACTACAAGGAAAGCGCGGACGGGCAGGTGCTTCAGGAAGGCATCAACGAAGCGGGCGCCATGGCGGACTGGATCGCAGCGGCGACCAGCTACAGCGTGCACGGCGAGCCGATGATCCCGTTCTACATCTACTATTCGATGTTCGGCTTCCAGCGGATCGGCGATCTGGCCTGGGCGGCGGGCGATTCACGCGCACGCGGCTTCATGCTGGGCGGCACGGCGGGGCGCACGACGCTGAACGGCGAAGGGTTGCAGCACGAAGACGGGCACAGCCACATCCTGGCCAGCACCATCCCCAACTGCATCACCTATGACCCGACCTTCCAGTACGAGGTTGCGGTGATCGTGCAGCACGGATTGCAGCGGATGTTCGTCGATCAGGATGATGTCTATTTCTACATCACCTTGATGAATGAAAACTACCGGCACCCTGATATGCCGATGGGCGTCGAACAGGACATCATCAAGGGCCTTTACCAGCTTGAGCCGGTGCGCAAGCCCGGCAAGAAGCACGTGACGCTGATGGGGTCGGGCACCATTCTGATGCAGGCGCTGAAGGCGGCCGAGTTGCTGAAGGAAGATTTCGGCGTGACGTCCGAAATCTGGTCCGCGACATCGTTCAACGAACTGGCCCGCGACGGACAGGACGTGGTGCGCCACAACCGCCTGAACCCGCTGGCAGACCCGCGCGTGCCCTTCATCACCGAACAGCTGGCGCGGTCCGCAGGGCCGATCATCGCCGCGACCGACTACATGAAGAACTTCGCGGAACAGGTGCGGGGCTTCATTCCGGAAGGGCGCACCTTCACGGTGCTGGGCACGGATGGCTTCGGGCGGTCTGACAGCCGCGTGAACCTGCGGCGCTTCTTTGAGGTCGATGCCAACCACATTGCGGCGGCGGCCATGGTGGATCTGTACCACCAGGGATCGGTGACCAAGGCGGATCTGATCAAGGCGCTCAAGAAATACGACATCGACGGCAACAAGCCGAACCCGCGGCTGGTTTGAGCATGCAGGGACGAGGGAGAAACTGAGAATGACGACTGATGTACATGTGCCCGATATCGGGGATTTCACCGATGTTCCGGTGGTGAGTGTTCTGGTTTCGGTGGGC
>Ga0136600_1001328_pt1 | contig 11492 bp, 10 predicted proteins | sample AntRauMFilla2698_FD_104634 | JGI IMG/M metagenome (GOLD analysis project Ga0136600, IMG submission 104634) | Saline lake microbial communities from Rauer Islands, Antarctica - Metagenome Filla 2 #698 | ecosystem: Environmental > Aquatic > Non-marine Saline and Alkaline > Saline | place...
AAATCGTGAATCCAGATTGATGATTTTTCGCCTTCGGGTTTTACCTCGAAAGGAATTTCGGAAATGCCTTTTAATCCCATATGCTCTAAAACAGGCAGAACGGAGGTCAGCGGAATGGGGGCATCTTTGTTATAAATTTTAAGACGAACCTGATGGTCGTCGCATTTTTTGCACTGGTAAAGATCAAGCGCAATTTGATTTGTTTCAAGAATCTCTTCAATACTCAGAATATCGTAATAGGCTTGTTTCGGTTCGTAATGATCTTCGTAGTTGGACGGAAAAGCCTGCCCGTAACGGCTGATGATTTTTGTGATTTCCTGATCGCTGTCAAGTTCAAGGCAGAGGGAATCAGCCAGTTTTTCAGACCATAAACGTCCCGCTTCCTGTAGTTGCTTTTCAATATCCTTGACGTCGTAGGAGAGCTTTTTATCGGGATTGATATAGACATTGAACAAAATACGCGCAAAAGGCGAGTCGTCCATATTGGCATTCATTCCGCCAATTGTGCCATTGAGAGAGGTTTCTAGAATATTCTGCATTTTGAGGCGAATTTCAGTGTCATAACGCTCACGCGGAATATAAACAAGGCATGAAACAAAGCGTCCGAAAGGGTCTTTGCGCGTGTAAAGCGCTATACGCTGGCGTTCCTGCAAGCGTAAAATACTGGTCGAGATCGTAAGCAAATGATCAATGTCAATTTGAAAGAGCTCGTCGCGCGGGTATTTTTCAAGGATGTGTTTGAGGGCTTTGTAATCGTGTGAATGCGGCAGGAAGCCGGATTGGCGCATCGCCATATCCGCTTTGAGGCGTAAAAGCGGGATATCCTGAATAGAGCGTGAATATGTGACGGAGGTAAACAGGCCGATAAACAAGCATTCGCCGATAATGTTGCCTTTATTGTCAAAGCGTTTGACGGCAATCGCATCCAGCGGAACAGGGCGGTGAACCGTGGATTTTTTGTTGACTTTGGATACGCTAAGCGGCGGCAAATCATAGCGAATTTTTTGCAGCTCGGCGCTCAGGCTTTTTTGGCTGGCGGATACGTAAACCGGATCTACGTCATTTTGCAATAGACCAAGGCTTTTGCCTTTGAGAACCTGGCTGCTCACTTCGCCTTTTTTATCATTGAATTTATATTCGCGGTAGCCAAGTAACGTGAAGTTATCTTGATAAAGATATTCAAGAAAATTCAGATATTCTTCTACTTCTTCGTCATCATAGTCCTTTTGCGAGGCTTGGCTGAGCGATTTTTGCGCTTCGCGAAGCTGTTGTTTCATTTGCGGCCAGTCTTGGGTGGCGTGACGAACATCGTGTAAAATCCTGAGAAGATCATCTTTTAATTTTTTGTGATCTTGATCCAAAATTTGGCCTTGCAGCTCGATGTGAAAATGCGTGTGCGAGACTGTGTTATCATCTTTGCTGTCCGGGACATCTATAACGCGGCCGTTTTTATCACGCTGCAGATGAATAGTCGGATGAGTGAGAATATGGATGAGCTTGTAGTTTTGTGTAATCTCTGCAGCCAGAGAGTCGACAAGGAAGGCCATGTCGGGGCTGATTACATCAATTGTTGTACGGCTGAGCGCGGAGAGCGTTTCGGAATCGTCGGGATGTACGGTGCCGATCTCAACAATAAATTGGTCTTTCTTATTATCTTTTAACAGATCCCAATGGCGCTGGGCGATTTTATAGATATGTGCGGGATCAAGTTTGGCTTGATCTTCTGCAGATACGCGGCTGTAAAAACGTTTGTGAAAAGCAGTTTGGCTGTCGCTTGCGCCCTTGGGCAGAAGCTTTAAAGCGTTTTTGGAATATGCATTTACAGTTTTGGACATTAAGTGCGCCTTTGAAAAAAAGGTGAGAGGATATGATAAAATTACTTCGTCTTTTAAAATAAATTGAATTGCGCTTCACAGCAAGGCGAAACATATTATTTTTCATGACCTTATCTGCTGCACTGCACAGATAAGCTCTAGAGTTTTAGAGGGAAACTGTATGAAGAGGTGGGTGTGCGTTAAAATTGATTATTAACGCGCCGTCCAGCCGCCATCTATGGATTGGGCGCTGCCGGTGATGCCTTGGGCGGTGTCTTCGCATAAAAACGAGGCAAGTTTTGCGACTTCGTCGATTTGGATGAATTTTTTTGTCGGCTGCGGCGCAAGAATGACTTTTTCTACGACGTCTTCTTCGCTCATCTTATGGGCTTTGGCCTGATCTGCTATTTGATTTTCGACCAGAGGCGTTAAAACATATCCGGGACAAATAGAATTGGCGGTAATGCCGTTTTCAGCAACCTCGAGCGCGATGGATTTTGTCATGCCGACAATGCCGTGCTTGGCGGCGATATAGGCCGATTTATAGGGGGAGGCGATGAGCCCGTGGGCGGAGGCAATATTGATAATTCGCCCCCATCCGGCTTGTTTCATTGCGGGCAAAAGATATTTGCAAGTATGAAAAGCCGAAGACAGATTGATCGCGATGATGGCGTTCCATTTATCAATCGGAAAATCCTCAATGGGCGAGACATGCTGAATGCCTGCATTATTCACCAGAATGTCAATGCTGCCAAACTCTGCCAATGCGTCATCACACATTTGTTTGATTTCATCCGGCTTGGTCATGTCTGCAGAGCTATAAATAACTTTAGGGCTGCCTTTATTTTCAAGATCGCTGCGGATTTGTGCGATTTGGTCATCATCGCCAAACCCGTTGATGATGATATTTTTGCCTTCACTTGCAAATTGCTGTGCGATGCCAAGGCCGATACCGCTGGTGGATCCTGTGATAAGAGCTGTTTTTACAGAGGGCATTGGATATCCTTATTGAATGGAGGGTTACATGGATTTTAGATCAAATACGGTACGATACGATTTACTTTCTTTTCCGGGCTCCAGGCTAATCGTCTGTGTAACTTTTGCGTTTTGCTTAAGCTGAAAAATAACACTGTTGCCCGAAACGCTATAGGTGCCGAGTAATTTTGAGTTACGGAAGGTGTCGTTATATTTTGTTGCCCATTCTGCGCCTTCAAAGTTGACCACCAGAAGGTTTTCCATGTTATCCAGATCGTAGGAAAATGTCATGGGGCCGGAGCTGTCGATAACGATGCGTGTTCTGTCTTTATGATCGCCAGTACGCAGGTCGAAAATTTGCGCCGGAACACTCATTGTGTCGCGCAATATTCTTTTCTGTGGTGTCGTTACGGCCGGTTGCTGGATTGCATTATGCGGCGTATTGTGATCTGTGCCTGTGTAGGTGAGGGGCTGCGGAGCCTGCATAGCGCCGTATTGGCCGTATTGGTTTTGTGGCTGCTTCTGTGTCATGGTTGCTGGCGGTTGATTAAAATCAGGTTGTAAATGTTGCGTTTGTGGTTGCTGCGCGTGGCTGCTTTGAAGCGCCATTGTGTTAATGCGCTGATGCGATGCGACTGTCTGGCGCGACGTATTTAAATCATGCGCAAGGGCAACAATAGCCGTTTCAAGACGGGAGATACGGTCTTCGACACGGCCATTGCCGCTGGAGAGATAGGTTTCCAGGTTCATACCTTTAACAGTGCCGAAGGTTTTGTCCGGTAGTTGATGAGAGACCGGGCGCACATGGACGGTGTTTACCGGGCTGGGTTCATGCCACTGCGTAGAATCATCGTCTTCTGCATTATCAAAAGCTTTGGTTAATAATGCGAGAGAGCATCCGGATAAGAGTGTTACCGAAAGTATCAAAATAGTGAAACTGCAAAGTTTTTTATAAAACTGTGATCTCATGGAACGAAATGTCCTGAAAGCTAAGTGTAATAATTATCTACCTAGGGTAATATGGGTACACCTTGTATCGCAATGGATCAGGGGATAATGACTGTATATCGTGTGGATAAGTGTGTTGATGCGTCAACTATCTTTGGTTACCGCAATGCCTCGCTTTCGGGCAGGGCTTCATCGGGCAATAATTCGCGTACCAAAGGCTGTAGATATTTCTCGTAGCGTTTCCATTTTTGTACCGAAGAGGTGTAAACCGGCTTAATGACCTGAGCTTTGCTTGCGGTCAGGACAGAGCGTTTTTGTTTATGCGGCGTAAGGCAGGGACATTGACGATTGACGGCGCGGCGATGCCTGCGGTTCCGATTGACACGGTGTTTGGCCGTACGGGTAATGTTGTGGCGGTCTCTGGTGATTACAGCGCGGATCAGATTGATTATGATAATTTAGTATCGGGTTTAAGTGCGAGTGATGTCAAGGCGGCGCTGGATGAGCTGGCCGCGATAAAGACTGATAAAAAACTAAGCCTGAATGAGCAAAGCGGTACGTCTTATACATTTGTTCTGGGCGATGCGGAAGGCTATGTCCGTTTCGATAATGCTGCAGCGATTTCGGTGACTGTGCCAAACAATAGCAGCGCTGCCTATGATATCGGTACGGTCATTACAGCGCGTCAAGTCGGCGCGGGGCAAGTTGTGATTGTCGCAGATAGCGGCGTTACAATTAACACGCCGCAAACTTTAAAGCTAAGCGGAATTGGCGCGGTTGTCAGTTTGGTCAAAGTCAGTACCAATACATGGGATCTGTTTGGTGATTTGGAGCTGGCGCCATGATTATACCAGGAGCAATATCAGTAGCAGGGTTGTTTAATGCGCCGCTTAGCCCTTTTTCGGCCAATGTGCATGGACATGATGCAGAATATCTGAGTGATGATCGTGTGCTTTTGGCATACCGCGAAGATGTCATTCCCGGCGATCTTACATCCGCGATTCCAAAGGCTGCGATTGTGGATTTTTCAGATCCGGAAGCGCTGGTGACAACAGGCGTTGTGACATTAAACAATGCAGTGTCCGGGGGTGGCCATTTCTCCAGTCCTCATATTGCGATTTTATCGAGCACGCGGGCAATGATGTGCGGGCTTGATAATGATATCACGTCAATCACGGTGTATTTGCTGGATATCACAAATGATGAAATATCTGTGTTGGATTCAATTGCGATTACCAATACGAAGAATGCCAATATGAAAACGATGAGCGCGTCATCAGCAATTGTTGCTTATGCGGATGATACAACGGACGATGGTATGGCGGTTATTGTGGATGCTGCGGCGGATACATTATCATTGGGAACGGCAGTCACTCTTAATAATAATCAAATTGTGAATGTCAGTTCGGTGGCTGTTTTTTCAGAGACTGTTGCGCATGTTTGTTCCGGTAATGCCATTTATCATTGTTCGGTCGCCGGGAAGGTTATCACAAATAACGATTTCACAATTATTGGTAATAATGTAAATGATGTACATTTTTTCGAAGCGCTTAATTCATCAAAGGCTGTGCTAGTCTATCAAGCAACAGGCCCCAAAGTAATTGCGCGTTTGCTCAGTGAGCTTGGTGATAAAACGGCGCGCCAGGGATCTTTTATGATGTTTCTGACGATAATATGGTGGTCAGCTTTTACAATCATCTTTGTGTTGTTCGCGATGATTTATTGTTGCTTGGGTATTCATTTAAACCAGGATCGGTTGATCGCGGGAAATTATTTTTCTTACGAGTGCAGGATGGTATTTTGAAAGTATCCCCCTCTCGTTTGATTGAAAGCCCGCTTGCAGGCCATATAGAAATGCAGCATGTGATCCCGTTTAATATCAGTCAAAATACCAAGAGAGCTGCTCTTGGTTATCAGGATGAACCTTCGCGCGCGATAGGGTTTGAATATGTTTCAACGGACGCTGCCGATTTTGGATTGCTGGATTCGTATACGAAGGCGGGCGGCGCTTATTCGCTACGGTCATTGTCAATTGCGAGTAAATATGTGGTGCGTGTGTGCCGCGACAGCGATGATGCGGAAATGGATTTCACAGCCGAAGGGATTGATGACGGCACACTGGAAACATGGGTCGGCATAGGCAATAATGGGTATGTCTCCATTTGGTATGATCAAAGCGGTCAAGAACATCATGCCACGCAGACAACGCAAAGCAAGCAGCCAGCAATTGTCACAAGTGGAAGCCTTATTATGGCGAATGGCAAGCCTGCGATTCAACCTGACGGGATTGATGATTATCTGGATTGCGGCAGTTTGATCGTCGAGCTTTCGGCAGGGGATGTTTTATTGTCCACGGTTCATGAGCGTGAAACTGCAGGTGATGGTCACATGATTACCGAGGCCGATAATCTGGGTACATATTCATCCAATTTCGTTTATGAAAGCCGTGAGGCCACCGAAGAAGGGTTGTCATGGGTGAATAGCGATTCTTTTGGCGATACGGTTTACGGATCTCAGGTCATAGGCCAGATCACGGAAATTTCAGGAACTGTTCAGGCTTATCTTAATAATGTGAGCGCCGGATCATCGGGAACGCCTACTGTGAACACAGAGGCAGGAACAACGATTTTGTTTTCGCGTGGTGATGGAACAACCGCGTTTTACGGTGGCAAAGTTCAGGAAATTGTATCGTATAAGACGGATAAATCGAGTGAACGTGCGCAGATTACAAAAGATCAAAATCTTTATTACAGCGCCTATTCCGGTTTCACGAGCGGATATAGCAGTGCGTTTGAATAAGCAGTGAAGACATAGAAAAACAAACATTTAATATAAGGGAGGTCGTCAATTATGACACAAAAAAACAGAGCAGATTTAGGAAGCCAGATCACAACGTTATTTGCGGATAATACCACAGGTGATATTACGCCCGCCGATTTACGTGCGGTGAGTACGGATAATATTGATAGTGCGCTGAATATCCTGACCGATAGCAGTGATGACATTACGCAAGGCAGTACAAACTTGTTTTTTACGAGCGCGGAACAAACAAAGCTCGCGGGTATTGATACAAGCGCAACAGCAAATCCGAATGCGGTCGATAGCGATATTTCAGGCATCACAGGCGCAGATGCGATTACAAACATAGTGTCCTTAACGCAGGCAGAATACGATGCAATTGTGACACCGAACACTTCAACACTTTATATTATTACGGATGCGATATAATGACATTTGAACTTGGCACAAACGATATTAATAAAGCCTATCTTGGTACAGCAGAAATTAAAAAAGCGCAGCTTGGGAGTGTTTCGGTATTTGACACTACAGCGCCCCCGGCGACAGGCAATGAAGGTACGCAAATATTTGTTATGAACCGCGCTGGTGCATCGACGGATTTCTTGCATCAATATAGCCTGTCGACTGCGTATGATTTAACGACAATTTCATATGACAATAAGCATTTGGACGCATCGAGCGAAACCAATCAGGTTAGAGGTGTATCGATTACCAGCGGCGGCACAAGGGTGTTTGTGGTTGATAACACAACGGACACTGTCTATCAGTATAATCTGACAACGCCTTGGGATGCATCGACGGCCAGCTATGCCTCAAAATCTTTACCGATATGGTCTGAAACCGGTGTGCCGCATGATATGAATATAAGCGCGGATGGAACAAAAATGTTCATCGCGGGGGCAGGGGCATCATCAACGGTGAAAATATGGCAATATAGCTTTTCAACCGCCAGTGATGTCAGCACAGCATCGTATGACAGCAAAGTATTTGATGTAACGGCGCAAGTGACCGGCGGGGCACCGACGATATTTATTGATGCCAGCGGAACGAGGCTTTATGTGTGCGATACAGGCGCAGCAAACGGTTACGTTTATCAATATACAATGTCTACGGCATTTGATATTAGTACGGCATCATATGACAGTAAAAGTCTTAATATATCGACAAATTCAACGACCGCGTCTGGGTTGTCGTTGAGTCTGGATGGGACGAAGATGTTTGTTCTGGATTTTACATCGGATTATATTTTTCAATACACTCTTTCAACGCCGTGGGATGTATCAACGGGCAGCTACGATTCGGTATATTTTTCAGCGAATCCGCAAGGTTGGCAAATGGATGCGATGTTCATCAGACACGAATAAAAAGACACCAATAAAATATTATGGCTGTGGTTTGCTTTCGGAATTCTCTGTCAATCGATGCGGGGAACCCGTGAGCGCCTCTGCCAGATTTTTACCGTGCAGCAAACGCGACTCTTCGCGGCCTTCTCTGTAGGTAAAAAGGGCAAGCGTTCGCTCTATTTCTGTGTGATTTTCAAGAACCTGACGGCCACGTTCAATGCGATCGACTATAGTTTGCCTTTCAGCTTCGGAATTAAATGTGCGTGATAATATTTTACGGCGCAAAGCGACCAGTTTCATGTGACGCGCGCTATTTATATCTTCTGCGTCGCTATCATATGGCTGCATGTTTTCTTGTGAAAATGGATTGTAATCTCCCATAACTGCTCTCCCTTGTCGTTTATTTCCTGTTTTTTATCGTATTTTTTTATTTTTATAACTACAGAATGCTTATTATCTGTTTAAATTGCAAGTAATTTTCTTATTATTGCGAGGATGCAGACGCGTAAGAACATCTTTTTATGTAACAATTTTGTGTTATGATCCGAATAGAATTTTAGATAAACATCCGCTACTTTTATAATGGAGTACAGTCCCAAATGCGATTTTCTTACTTGTTTAAATATGTCGTTTTTTTGATATTCGCCTTTGGTGTCTTGGCACAAGGTTCGCTGGCACGGGCTGAGGGAATGTCCCTTGCTGCATCGCAGGGTCCTGATCAATATGCGCAGATAAGCATTATTCCCGAGAAAACCCAAATAGAAGCAGGCGAGACAATTTACATTGCCATTCAGCAGGATATTTATCCAAAATGGCATACATATTGGAAAAATCCGGGCGATTCCGGCGAGCCGACACATGTGAACTGGGATCTGCCTGACGGCTTTCAAATCGGCGATCTGGAATTCCCTGTGCCGATAGAGGTTCCCACCCCGCCATTGACGAATTACGGATATGAAGGCGTGGTGACTTATTTGCAAACATTAACCGCGCCGGAAATTCTGCCTCAAGGGCCGATTGTGTTTGCAATTAATGTTGACTGGCTTGTGTGTTTTGAAATATGCATTCCCGAAAGTGGCTCGTATACGCTGGTTTTAAATGAAGGGGAGTTACAAGATAATACGGAAATTATTACCGATGCCATGAATAAAATGCCAACGGATTTGGGCTGGGTATCTGCTTATAAAGAAGAAAACGGCATGTTGATTACTGATATTGATGTCGAGCATCCACGCTTTATTGGCATGGAAGGGCAAACAGTACGGCTTGATTTATTGCCGCTGGAATGGGGCGTGATTAAAAACGGATCACAGCCCATGACGCATTACCGGGAAAAATCCAAACTCCGTATAGCCAAAGAGCGCGGAGATAGGGATTTACCGGATCTCGGCGCGTTCGAGGCGTTGTTAATTCTGGAAACAGAGCGCGCTGGACGCTCTGCGGTCAGGGTCACTATGGAGCCTGATGCCGAGTGGCTGGCCTCTTCTCAGGCTGCTGCGGCTGCGGGAAATGATGCTGCGGCCAAGAGTAACAAGAGTAAAACTTCGCTTTCGCTTTTAACTGCGCTTGCTTTTGCGTTTTTGGGCGGTCTGATTTTGAATTTAATGCCGTGTGTTTTTCCGATTTTATCGATGAAGGCATTAAGTCTTTGCCGTATGGCAGAAAAATCAAAAAGTGCTGCGCGAGGCTATGGCTTTGCTTATACGGCGGGTATATTGGTCGGATTTGGCGCGATTGCGATTATAATCATTGCGTTGAAACAAACGGGCGCAGATATCGGCTGGGGGTTCCAGCTGCAAAATCCACTTATTATTTTAGGCATTGCGCTTATCTTGTATTTGGTCGGTCTGAATTTATCCGGATTTTTCGAGATTAAAGGTGGTTTTTCAAATGTCGGTAGCAGCCTTGCAAACCGCCAAGGTGTGAGCGGATCATTTTTCACCGGACTGCTTGCGGTTATTGTTGCAACGCCATGTACTGCGCCGTTTATGGGTGTGGCGATGGGGTTTGCCTTGGTGCAGCCACCGGCCATAGCGCTCTCTGTGTTTTTAATACTCGGCTTTGGTCTGGCGTTTCCGTTTTTGTTAATTTCGATTGTGCCTGCGTTCCAGAGAATCTTGCCTAAGCCGGGCGTATGGATGATTACGTTCCGCGAGTTTCTGGCCTTTCCGATTTATGCATCGGTTGTCTGGCTTGTATGGGTACTGGCGCAGCAAACAGGATCTGCGGGCGTTTTATGGGCGCTTACGATTATTGTGGGCTTTACATTCGTGATCTGGATTTTTGGTAAAACACGCTGGGCGAGTATTGGCGGTTTTGTAATCAGGACTTTGGGCGTGATTGCAGTGATCGGAACAATTGTGGTGGCAGGCTTTGCTCTGACATGGCCGCAGGCCACAGAGGCCAATTATTCCGAGAAAACATATGAATCTTATATTGCAGGGGACGCGCCTGTATTTGTGAATATGACGGCGGATTGGTGCGTTACGTGCAAAGTGAATGAACGTGTGGCACTTTATCGCGAAGGAACGCGGGATTTATTTGATGCACATTCCGTTGTCTATTTAAAAGGTGACTGGACCAAAAAAGATGCCGCGATTACGAAATATCTGGAGCGCTATGGACGTAACGGCGTTCCGCTCTATGTTTATTACGGAACAAGAAACGCGCAAACAGGCGAGCGTCCGGAGCCTGTTATTTTACCGCAAATTTTAACACCGGGCATTATTGCAGATTTATTTGAAAATTAAGGAGATTATAATATGACCAAGAATATAACCGGGCTTCTACGCTTATCTTTACTACCATTATTTGTTTTTGCCATGGCTGGATTTCTTGTCGGTTTTGCCGCTCAGGGCCATGCCGAAAGTGATTACGGCGTTAAAACGGGCGAAGCCGCGCCGAACTTTACCTTGCAGGGCCATGATGGAGAGAGTTATTCACTGGATGCATATAAAGGGCAGATTGTGGTTCTGGAATGGACAAATAATGAATGTCCGTACGTAAAGAAATTCTATGAAGAGGGCGATATGCAAGCTGTGCAAAAAGAGGCTACTGAAGACGGCGTTGTGTGGTTTACTGTATTATCATCTGCCAAAGACAAGCAGGGCTATATGGATGCAGAGGCCGCAACATTGCTTATACAGGAGCAAGGATCACATGAAACAGCGCGTTTGCTGGATCCATCAGGCGAAGTTGGTAAATTATATAACGCAAAAACAACGCCGCATATGTTTGTGATTAACCCCGAAGGCACTCTGGTATATCAAGGCGCGATTGATTCAATTCCGCGTGTTAAACACGAAGATATCGCCAAAGCCGATAATTATGTCGAGGCAGCATTAGCAGCAATAGCGCAAGGCACAAAGATTGAAAACGCCACTACCAAGCCCTATGGCTGCGGCGTAAAATATGGCAGCTAGCGGGCAGTCGAATATATTAAACAAAAAGCCCTGCGATTTGTCGCGGGGCTTTTTTGTTGATAACATAATCCCTAAATTTGCACTTTTGCTTCGAACACCCTAGAATCTAGCATTAGCGAATCATCGTTTCGTTTTCAAAAACATCTCTCGAACGGTTCTTTTTATGGAAGCCTTAAAAGAAAAACAAAGTC
>Ga0136600_1001329_pt1 | contig 11486 bp, 23 predicted proteins | sample AntRauMFilla2698_FD_104634 | JGI IMG/M metagenome (GOLD analysis project Ga0136600, IMG submission 104634) | Saline lake microbial communities from Rauer Islands, Antarctica - Metagenome Filla 2 #698 | ecosystem: Environmental > Aquatic > Non-marine Saline and Alkaline > Saline | place...
CCGCAACTTGGGGGTATCTAAATTGGACGGGGCACGTAAAAGATAAGAATGATGACGGTATCATTGATGACCGTGATGGGCGTGACAGCACGTTGAGCGGTATTAACAACTTTATTGCGGGCTTGTTTGGCTATCGTTTAGGTAGCGAGGGTTATTCGTGGATTTGGGCGGGCGTTAAGGGATTTATAATGACTTTACCTATCATACCCACAGGCGCAATCTTTCACCCGCTAGGGCATGAGCTAGGGTCGCACGCACAAGGTCGCTTGAACGGCGACTCTAATATGTGGAAAGAAATGGCGGGCGGTGGCATTGGTTTTGGCATACCCGTTGTACTATTTGTTTTGTTTGTTGATTTGGTCGTTTGATTATTTCTCTTTTTGGTTGTGTCGATATGTGGCATTATTAACGTAGTGAATTATTACTAATGGACAAACACATGAATGATGCAGTTTTATTTGAGCAAGGGTTTAAAGTCGCCTTAGGGGCAATCGTAACCTTATTTGCCTTTCTCTTTAATCGCTCAATAAAAAAGAATGACCAAGAGATTATGGAAGTAAAAACAAGATTGAACCATTTAGAAGCCGACAGGCAAGAGTTTATTAAAATGTCCGTTAAAATGGACATGATGATGAAATCAACTGAAAAGACCAATAAAACGCTTGATGAGGTTTCAAAAAGAGTTCAGGGCGTTGAGCTAGGTGTTGCACGATTAGGGGTTAAGCCAAGGCATGATTAATGGATGATACACGCGGCGGCAAATCAAGTGAGCGCATAATTATATGGTATGCTTTTATCATTAATACAGTTGTCCTCATTTATGGCATTGAGCGCGGAGCTGATTTAGGAGACTTGGGCATTGCTCTTGGCGCGATTAACACATTGCCCATGTCATATGTTTTTGGGCGGTCATATTTCAAATCAAAAAAAGGTGAGTGCAGTGAATAGCGATAAAAAAAACAAAATACCAGATCAATATCATTGGCTTTTTAACTTACAATTACCACGGGTGATGCTTGAGGCTTTGCACCTGTACGGCGTTTATGAATGGCGGGGGTCAGATAATAACCCTTTGATTATTGAGTGGGCAAAGGAATTGGGGCGCAAGGTTGGTATAGCATATGACGCGGACTCAATCCCTTGGTGCGGGTTGTTTGTTGGTATTTGCGTTAAGCGTGCGGGCTATGACTTGCCAAACATACTTGTAAGGGCTAAGGCTTGGCTTGAATGGGGCACAATCATTGATGAAAATGATGCCTCACTTGGTGATGTGTTGGTGTTTGATCGCCGTGGTGGTGGTCATGTAGGCTTTTATGTTGGTGAAGATGATGAGTGCTATCATGTATTAGGCGGCAATCAGTCAGATCAAGTCAATATTAGGCGCATGAAAAAAGAGCGGCTTGTTGGCGTTCGCCGTTGCCCTTGGCGCAGGATGCAACCCCACGGCGTGAAGCCTGTGAAGTTGGCAAGCGTTGGTGAAATTTCAAGGAATGAGGCATGATAGCGGGTTTTTTGTCATCAAAGGTGTCTGGTTATATAGCTATAGCGGGCGCGGTTGCGGTTTTGGGCTTGGTTTGGTACATCTATAATGAAGGCAAGACCTCATGCGTCAATGAGATTGAAAACGCAATCAAGACAGAGCAAATTGAGCAAGCGCAAGAGGTCAAGAGGAGCGTTGCGATTGTGAAGAAAAAAGAGCAAACCTTGACCACACCAGAGCTTGACTCTCAATTATGTGGCTTGGGAATAGTGCGAGGCGGTATCGGATGCGAGTGATTTTATTTTTATTTTGTGCCCTTTCTTTATCAGGGTGCTTGACCACAACCCTCACAAAAGTTGACACTTGCCCGCAATGGGTTGAGGTTGGAACAACAAGCCTTGATGACACAGAATTGTCAAAGCGTTGGATGTATCGTTACGAATCCAACCGCCAAAGAGAATGTGGTAATAGCGAATAAAAAGCTTTATATAATTATTTCAATAGCGTATTGTATTACGCATGACATATATAAAAAAAGAACAAATAGAAAATTGTACGCTTTACCTTGGTGATGCCCGTGAGGTGTTGCCAATTATCAAAAGTGTGGATTGCGTTATGATGGATGCCCCATATTTATTGACCAGTGGTGGCAATAATGGTGAGCTTGGCGGCATACTATCAAATGAAAACTATGACAACGGCGGTCATATTGTTGAGTGTGACATTACGTGGCATGAGATAATGGCTCTTGTTTCAAGCAAGGTTGAGCGTGGTCACATATATAGCATGTGCAATGATAAAAACATCCGCGACATGCTTAACGCGGGTTTTGACAATTACATGCACTTTCACAATATGCTTGCGTGGGATAAAGGCATTGCCATGACAAATAGGTGGTGGATGAAAAACTGTGAGTTCGTAGGCATGTTTTCAAAGGGCAAGGCGTTCAAGCTTAATGATTGCGGAAAAAATCAGCTTGTCCGATGCCCGCCAAATAAAGAAACGGATCACCCCACGGAAAAGCCCGCCGCTCTGATGCAGTATTACATCACCAATAGCACCAAAGAGGGGGACGTTGTGCTTGACCCTTTCATGGGTGTTGGATCAACGGGCGTTGCGTGCGCTCAATCAGGCCGCAAGTTTATTGGAATTGAGATTGATGAGAAATGGTTTGATGTGGCTTGTGAGAGAATATCAAGAGCAACAAATCAAAAAGGATTGTTTTAATGACAAGGTGTGATAAACCCGTTGACATGATTGATGTTGAGCTTGCCCCGCGTATGGAAAGAGAAAAGGCGTGCGCTTTTTCTCAAGGTGAGATTGATGATGATGACCGTGAAATTTGGATTTGGTTGCCAGTATCTCAAATTGAGGTTGAACACGGATCGAGAGGCATGGCAACGGTCACGATGCCTGAATGGTTGGCAATGAAAAAAGAGTTGATATAGATTTTTAAGATTGCTTTAAATGCGGATTTTTATCTATACAATGCGCGTTTTTTTCTTTGTTGATCCAAATATCAATGCCGTGACAGGCTTTCATAAGCTTTTTTTTAAGCCTGAATGTGTCAGTTTCAAGACCTTTGAAATCCTCAATGACAGAGACACCCATTGACGGCACAAAATAAGACCAGTCTGCTATGTATTTGCATACGTGAATTTTGTTTACATCTATTGAAAAAACAACTTGTCTCACAAGATCGCAAATGATGCCCGCATTTTGTTGCCTAATCAAATATTGCTCGCGCTTATATTCGGCCTTTGAGTCATACCAAGAGCCGTTGACCTTGAGTTTTTTGTTTTTGTATTTGCTTTTTTTCTTTGATGCCCTTGCGTTGCCGCTTAGGTTTTTCAGCAAACCTTTACTCATTGTCATTGCAATAAAAACCCCTTGTGTTCATTGCGGGCAAAATAAGAGCCGTGAGCGTGCCTAATTTCTTTTTTTGCACCAGTTTAACGCAACCAACCTCACAAAGCACCATACGGGGCACGTGTTGCCGTATTTTATTAATGAGTAGTTTGTTTCTCAATCGCGTTTTCATTATTTACATCCTTTGATAATTTATTAATTGATAGAATTATTTGTTCTATGTCGCTATTATATCCACAAATCACCTCATGCAATCGTTAAAAGAGAGGGCATCACCTAAAAAAGCCGTGCGCACATTGTTTGTAATGATTGCATATTTGCAAATGGTCAGTTTTCCCTCAACAAATGCAATGCCGTTGTCAGTGATGCGCCAATGGCTTGAATTTTCATCTTGCCTGATAAGCCCCCAATATCTCAATTTGGTGAAATCGCTGAAAGAATTTGGCGCTGTGCCGTCATTAATTCCAGAAACTTGTATGCGATACAGCAAGCGCAAAGCCCGCGCCATTCCCTTTGATATTGAGCGGCGATAGGGCACGTTATGCACGGTGCTAGACATAGGGCAACGCACGCAAACCCCGCTATTTTTTAATGATAAAAATTGATTTTCAATATTGCCATAGTCATCCCAAGGGTTCGCGTGCAAATCTTTTGGTGTTTTCATTGCTTTCCAAATATCTTGATCGTGTGTCATGTTAATTATCCCCTATTTCATAGGCTTGAGCCATTTCAAAAGCATCCTCATAAACTAAGGGGCTAGGATCAAAACCGTCATTATCATAAAATGTTTTTCCATTTTCATTATGTTGCAAGGTTAAAAAGCCCGCGCATATTTTAGATGATTGACTCGCAAAGTTTTTATCATCACAGCTTTCAAGAGTTTTGTGACAGTGAAAAACATTATAAATATTTTCAGCAGAATAGGCCAATTCCTCACCCCGTTCAGGCCTCAAAAACGGCTTAACGTCACGCCTAAAAGGGCATTGAGCGCAAGGCTTTTTGCAAAAATCAGACATTTATGCGCCCTCTTTTTTCTCAAGACCATCACGCAACTCAACATAAAGCGCGTCAAGGCGGTCAAACTCTTTTGTCTGATGCTCTTTTATCTCAAACAAATCCTCTTGGTTGTCATTCCATTCAGAGTCAAGGGTTTCGATTGTGTCTGCGCGCCTAAAATCATCCTCAATCTTTTTGATTTTATCCTTTAGATCGGGTGATTTTTCAGACTCAAGATCATTGGTTTTATCAGCAAGAGCCTTTTGCGTGAACTCATCAACCTGTGCAAGATCGTTAATCTTTGGCTTTTCCTCGCTCAAATCAAAGTGAGCCTTGTTGTCATAGTCAATAATTTCTTGTATGGCTGATATTTCTGCAAAGGTCATTTTGCACATGCGCTTGATGACGGCAACTTTTGCCTTTTCAATAAACCATTTATCCCAAATAAAGGTTTGCTTTGCAACGCCTCTGATTTTGTTAACCTCCTCTTTTGACATGGCAACCACGCGCTGAAATTCACGCCCCTCTTTTTTGTAATAGATAACCCCCACAACGCCCGTCAAATCTTTTTCAGACGCAAACGGGTTGCCCCTTTTGTGTGAATAGGTATCAAAGCCGTTTTCTGATGAAACAATCAGCTCATCACCTTCAAACACGGGAAAGGCATTTATGTCAGAGGTGGGCATTGCCTCTTTAATTTTGGCGATAAAGCCACGGTATCCAATTTGCAATGTTACTTTTTGGCCAAACTTGACAAGGTGCGCATGTTGTCGCCCGTCAATCTTTATTTTAAATTTTGCCGAATCAATCATGCACTCAACAATAGAGCTAGGTAGGCACGCCGTGAGGTCTTTTTTATTGTCGCCCGCCGTTTTCTCAATTTCCATCAACACGCTTGATGCGTACTCATGGATAATTTTCTTGTGTGAATCGTTTGTTACATCAAGGCTCAAGGCTAATGCCATGCGGTTTAGCGTTTGAGGTGAGCGCAGTGTGTCACCTATGATTTGTAGATTGTTTGATGATTGCATAAGATATTCCTTTCATTAAGTGTTGATGTAAATATAGCGTAAGAGATTACGCAAGTCAATACCTATTTCAATAAGCCCAAGGCGGAAAATCAGCTTCGGTCAAAACATAAGGTTTGTTTATCTCAACCCACATTTCATCACCAAAAGTTGCGACATATCTATGATAATTATCAACGGCAATTTGTATTTTGACAAGTGATGTGTCGTGCATTGAGTGGTGTTGAGAATAAATAATTTCATAAGCGTTTGGCACCTCCTCTTTTTGCTGAAATACAAAGTGAAATTGCTCACACGGGCGCACAGCAAAAGCATCAAGCCACTCTTGGTCAATGCCGTCACATCCATGCACCCTGCCCGCTTTGGCAAACCCTTTGGCGTAGGGCATTGAGTGCATATAAAAGCTTGCTTGTATGCTGTATAAATATTTTATTATTTGATCAATTAAATACGGCTCAATTTCTTTGCCGCCCATGCGCGTGAATGTCTTTAGATCATTGATCGCCGATGTTTTCAAATAATCGTAACGACACTTGCACCAAACCTTTAGCTCTTTATCATACCAAACACATGTCACCTCACTATAGCCGCCTATAAATGCGGTCTTTAAATGCGGGTGATATTCGATTACACGGGCACATTTTTCAATTCTTGTCATAGCCCAATTAGAAAGAAAAATCTTTTTCGCATGAGTTGTTTCATATTCAGTTTTAAGCTTATCAAAAATTCGCTCACAATAGGATTTATCAAGGTTGCACAGGTAATCAATACCCTCTTGCTTTGACTTGAATGTTGTCTTGATATCAGGGTATTTGTTTTTTTCCTCAAGGCATATTGTCTTTATCTCATCAATGGTCATGCCGCTTGCCGTGTGCTTATATTTCGGATCAAGGCTCTTAAGGTATTCAACACCATCTTTTTTTGATTTGAATGTTGTCTTAATATCAGGGTATTTTGATTTTTCTTTTTGAAGCTCACTCTTTATGTCATCACTTGTGACAATCAGATCATCACGGTCACTTGAAAAATCACAGGCATAATCTTTGTTGAAAGCATATTTGCCCTCAAGTATGCGCCTATGGAACGCACGCCCTAAAATTTTTGCTTCGGTTTCATTTTCAGTTTTATCAGGGTTCATCCATGATTGCCACCAAAAGCGTGACGGGTTGACCTGTAAGGTTTTTAAGCCTGACGCAGACAGCGCAGGGATTTTGAAATATTCATTATCACTCATATTAAAGTGCAAGCCCTCAACGGCTTTAAAATCGTATCCCTCAACAATGGTGTTGGGTTCTTTTATTAGATCATTCATAAGATAGCCTTTCATTAAGTTAAGGCTTTACACTAGCGTAAAATTACGCTATGGTCAATTAATTATTTCATGAATAATCAGGATAAAAAAATGAGTAAAAACATAAAGTTCTTTAGTAAATCGTTAGCAGATACGTTGACGGATAAACAAAAAAGAGTTGTTGAGCAATATGAAAGCGTTTCAAAGTTGCGTGCCGTTATGCGGTGGCGTGAGCGGTTGGTGCGCAGTAAGGTAACAAATCAATCATTGGCTGATTTGTTGGGCATGCCCGCGCCTAGATTGTCAGAATACATCAATTTCAAAAGACAGCCTCAAGAGGAAAAGTTTTTATCTATTGAGTCAGCGATTTACAAATTAGGTTGTTAATGCTTAGATAATCTGGTGGGGCGCGCTTTTGTCCGTTAAGTGCGCCCCCATATTATCCACACAATAAAAAAACATTACGCAAGGCGGTTGCTTTCAAACCGCGAATACAATATAAAAATCATATGGGGCTTATTGTTGATTTAGCGGTCAATGAAACAGCCTTGCCCGATCAGGTTGCCCCATAACATAACAAGAGATACGGGGGGAGTCGGGATTTGTCAGGTTTTATTCAGTTACATAGAAAATTATTGTCTTGGGAGTGGTACGATCACGCCCCTACAAAGATATTGTTTTTGCATCTTTTGCTTAAAGCAAATCACAAAGATGTAAATTGGCGCGGAATTAATCTGAAAAAAGGCAGTTTCATCACAGGCAGAAAAAAGCTTTCAGACGAAACGGGATTATCAGAGCAATCAATCAGAACAGCCCTCAAAAACCTACAATCAACCAACGAAATAACCATTAAGCCACAGAAGAATTTCTCAATTATTTCAATGGTTAAGTGGTCAAGCTATCAGGGCAATCAACCAACGATCAACCAACGATCAACCAACGATCAACCAACGATCAACCAACAGCTAACCACAGACAATAATGATAATAATGATAATAATATAGATAAAAAAAATAAAACAAAAAAAGTTTCAAAGCCTGATGACGTTGATGAGGATGTTTGGCGTGATTGGTTGCAATTAAGAAAAAACAAGGGCGCAGTTGTCAGCGAACGTGTTTTATCAATCGTGCGTAAAAACGCAGAGCAAGTGCAAATGACGATGCAAGCCGCGCTTGAAAAAATGATTGAGAAAAATTGGCGGGGCTTTCAAGCAAAATGGATAATTAACGAAAGAGAACAAGATGCAAAAAGAAATAATAACAACGGCGGCACAGGGTGTGCCCCTCACCAGACAAGAAATGCAGACAGCGCATGGCGCGATGAGGTTGAGCATAGAGCAAGGCTCATTGATAGCGGTGAAATCTTTTGATACAACCGTTGAGCGTGGTGTTGTCGATCGCAAAGAAAATGGAATGACCGTTTTTAGCATGGCGGGTGATTTTACAGACGATGGCCGTGAGTTTTTAAGGGTTGCAAACACTTTACCACACCCGCACGGCGTGCAAAAGATACTGGAATTGCTTGCCAAAATATGCCCGATAAGCGAAAAAACAGACACGCAAAGCCGTCATGTCAGGATCACAACACTTGCGCAAGACTTGGTTGAGGAGGGCATAAGCGAATTTACGGTAAACATTCAGTGCAAAGCATACCGAAAAGAAAAAGGCTCATATTTCTTTCCTAAGCATGGCGAATTTATAGCGCGGTGTATTGCCATGCAAAAAAACTTTCAACGCCTTTCTCGTGACGCTATGGGCGAAAAAAAGCATATTCAGGCATTACCCAAACCCCAAGTTGATGAGGATCAATCAAAATCATGGAATGACATGGATGATGCTGAACGCTATGACGTAGCCCGTGAGCATAGGAAAATAATGATTAAAGAGATTTTATCAAAGTTTACGCTATTCAGTAAGCCGCTAAAGTCAATGTTGCGCGTGATGCACGCCGTGCCCGATAGCGTTGATTTGTTTGATTATTACAAGAAAGTGAAAAATAAACCAAAATAATTGTTGACCTTGATTGCGTAATGTTTTACGCTTCAAACATAACTTAATGAAAGGCTATCTTATGAAAGAACAAATCGAAATAATAAAGCGAGTATTCGCTGATATGCAAGAGGATAGAACACTTGCGATAAACGTATTGAGCGACATTCTTGACGCACATGACGGCAAAACAAACTCATTACAAATAACCGTATTGCCAGAACATCTTGAGGAAAAAGCCCGCAAGATTGTTTTTGAGGCAGCGCACATTGAGAGCCAAAAATCATATTGGACATATGGCATTGATGGTTTTGACCCTTATGAGGGTGAGTTTACGGATATGCAGGGCGCACAAGAGCATGCTGATGAGGCTTTTGCGGTTCAATGTGATGATGAGGGCGTTAAGCAAGCAGAGCGTGAAATTGAATTAGTCAGATACTATCTTGATGACGATACTCAAGATATGCGGATCATTGAGCGTCACATTGGCGTTGTTGAGTATGAATATTATCACGGTGATAGAGCAGAGCACGGCACACATTACAACGGCGGCGGGGGTGTTTTATAATGGGGCACTTTTATTGCAATGTTGAGGTGTTTGGTAGAAAAATATATCTCAAGGCACACACTGAAGACAATGTTGTCACCCGCGTTGAGGGTGATGACCCCCTAAACAATGATTTGTTTGATGAGGTTTGCTCTTTTTATATGAAATTTAGGCGCAGAGATAGAGAGGGTTTGCCAAGAAAGCATGACTCCAGAATGTGCTCATCAAGGTATCTTGAAAGCGGCAACATTGATATGAGAATTGAACTATCAGAGGTTTACATTTCAATCAAAACCTTGTGCCTTTCTTATGCTCAAATGGTTCAACATAAAGGCCGTGATGATTTTGAGCTTATGGATGCGGAGGTTATCGCTTATGCAGTCGCAAACCTCACATAAAAAAATACATATGGTGGGCGCGAACGCATTGCGCCAAAGAAACAAAAATATAGCAATAATATTAATGGTGTTTGCGGGAATTGTCGTATTTCATCTTGTCGTGAGGGGTTCAATATGAAGGAGATTTATTACAACGAACTTATGACCGTCAATATTGACGCGGTTTGGGCGCAAAGAGAAGTTGAGCAAGACGCTAGAAATCGAGCCAACCTAATTAACAACATGGGCTTTGTTGAGCCTGTAAAAGCAAAACAGAAACAAGAGGATTTAAAAAATGAAGAAACAAATCAAAGTACCAAAAAAGCACCCGTTTGAAGTATATTTTTACATGACAGTAACAGACGGATTTTGCGCATCACAGGGTGACGTTAATGCGTCAACGCATAAAAAAGATGATGAATCTTTAAGCTGTAGCGTTTACGGCGCACAAGTTTTTTTAGGTAGCCAGACTTTTGAAGCGGCCTTTTCTGAATTGGAATTTAACCCCACAGACGAAGCCGTCAAATACATTGACAGAAAAATGGAAAAACAAAGAGCTGAACACACCAAAATTATGAGTGATTTTCAGGTCGAAAAAGAAAAACTATTGGCTATTGAATATGACAAAACATAAAAATATTTATTGTTGCGGGTGTCAAGATGAGGTCAACGCACGATTGACAAACGGTTGTGAGATATATCCTCACAGACAAGACCTTGAATCATTGCCCTTTTGGAAATGTGACGGGTGCAAAAACCATGTGGGGTGTCATCACAAAACATCAAGCCCCACGCGCCCGCTAGGCGTTATTGCAACAAAAGAAATCAAGGGCGCACGTAGGCATATACACACGTTGATTGACCCTATTTGGAAGTCAAAGCGCATGACCCGTGGCAAGCTATACAGAGAGATTGCAAGGCGTTTGGGTGTGGCTGAATATCACACAGGCGAACTCAAAAGTATGGATGAGGCGCGGCGTGTTTATAAAATCGGAATTGAGATAAAAGAAAGTTTGAAAAAATGAAATACATATTGAGAGTGATTGATTTTGAAACAACTGGCATACCTGATGAAAGTGAAGGCATCACACACAGCGTTGTTGAGCTTGGCTTTGTTGACATTGATGCAAAGAGCAAAGAGCAAACAGGCTTTTACACGCGCCTTGTGAAGCCCTCAACCGAAATGGATATTGAGGCGCAGGCGGTGCATCACATCACACATGATGAGGCGCGGGCGCGTGGTATCACATGGGATGAGGCGCAAGAAAAGGCGTTAAGCTGTGATGATGGGTGCGAGGTCATCTTTGTTGCTCACAACGCCGCGTATGAGCAAAAGTTTTTTAATCCTGATGGTGTCAAGTGGATCGACACGTACAAGATCGCTTTGCAACTTTACCCTGATGCGCCAAAGCACACGAATGGCGTGCTTAAATATTTCTTGAATATCGCGGACGACTCAAAGCATCACCCGCCGCATAGGGCTTTGCCTGATTGTTTTGTGACGGCTGAAATCTTAAAAGTTATGGCGAAAGAGTTGACCTTTAACACCATGATTGGGATTACAAAAAAACCGCCTTATTTGACCGTCATGCCATTTGGAAAGCACAAAGGCGAAAAGTTTGACGACTTGCCCCGTGGTTATATTGAGTGGCTTTCAAAGCAAGGTGACTTTGATGAGAGCATCAAGGGTGCGGTTGCAAGACAGATAGAGCGGGGCATATAAGCCATGACGTATGCAGAGGCCGTGCAGAGCTTTCTTGTGGCTTTTGTAGTCACGTTGTGCGCGCATTTCTTTTTGAACATGTATCACAGCTTTAATCACCTTGCTTTCAACCTGTTTATAAATTTTGGGTTTGCCTTGTTTGGCAGATATCTTGCAAAAAAACATTTGAAATAGGTGTTGACTTTA
>Ga0136600_1001331_pt1 | contig 11484 bp, 9 predicted proteins | sample AntRauMFilla2698_FD_104634 | JGI IMG/M metagenome (GOLD analysis project Ga0136600, IMG submission 104634) | Saline lake microbial communities from Rauer Islands, Antarctica - Metagenome Filla 2 #698 | ecosystem: Environmental > Aquatic > Non-marine Saline and Alkaline > Saline | place...
TGGTAGTAATGCTTTTTTGTTATCGCCCATTTTTCAACTTTCCTGCTATGTATATGATGGTTTATTCCCCAGTTTAAAAGAGATAGAGATATTCATCAAGGTGGCTAATATATTACCGCAGGCCGAAACAGGCAAGAGTGTTTTACGGTATAGAGCCTATTTTTACCCTGATTTTTTAAATCATGCTGTCAATACGCAAGCGAGAACACGCAGTTTTTTATTATTTCATAGAAAAACGCGCTTTGGCAATTTCAACTTGCGCACGCAAATCGATCTCATCCAAAATGGCAACCAAACGCGGATCATCTATTTTTTCGCGGTGCGATGCCACAACATCGGCGACATCAATAACCGCGCCAAGCGTCAATGTTCCGGTCAAAAGACCCATTTTGATATTTTCCAGCTCGGTCAAAATACCCTCTGCGCGCTGACGCATGCGCTGTCGCGACTTTTTCTGCGCAGGATCTTCCGCGCCCTGAACCGCAAGCAATGCATCAAGAGAATGAATGGATTGTGTCGCAGAACTAGATTGCGCCTCTTGACTGTCTGATACCATATCACTGAATGTTGAATCCCCCGTAGAAGCGGCTTTTTTCTTATCTGAGCTTTTATCAGCTTTGCCAGTCTGGGAGGTTTTATCGATTTTCATGAGACGCAAACCCTTTGCTGTAACGTTTTAACAATTACTATTATTGTAACACATATTGATAAGGTCAAGACAGTGGATTTCGTTTTTATCCGAAAAATCTGCCTTTTTGCTTACTAAGCAAGGCAAGCTTACTTTATCACAGGCATTTTTTTCCCAGCACCTTGCACAAGTGCAAAAAATGCAGCGCCAAGATCAACATCAGTCAAAATTTACGCCAGTAAAAACGACGCAAACCACTGATGTAAAACAAAATTATCTAAAATCGCTATTTGGCATGATCTTCGCATAGTTTAAGTCAAGACAAACCATCCAGCGCACTTCATACATGAAACGCGCACAGATAAGGTGAATAAGAATGTTAAAACATAAATTTATAAAAGTGGGTCACTTTACTGTCATGCTCGTAACAGCATTGACAATTTTAATCAGCAGCGGCGTTTATCAAGACGCAAATGCAAAAACAACGCGTATCAAAGATATCGTTGATATCGAAGGTGTCCGCGAGAACATGTTAATCGGTTACGGTCTTGTTGTCGGCTTAAATGGCACAGGTGATGGTATCAATAACTCTCCGTTTACACAACAAAGCCTTGTGGCAATGTTAGAGCGCCTTGGCGTGAACGTAAAAGGACAAAATCTGAACACCGGAAACGTTGCTGCCGTTATGGTAACGGCAACCCTCCCCCCGTTTAAAAACCAGGGATCACGCATTGATATTTCCGTATCTGCGCTAGGTGACGCCGAAAGCCTGCAAGGTGGTACATTATTGGTTACGCCATTACTGGCTGCCGACGGACAAGTCTATGCGGTTGCGCAGGGCGCGGTTAATATCTCAGGCTTTTCAGCCGAGGGCGAATCCGCAACCTTCATCCGTAACATTCCGACTGCAGGCTACATTCCATCGGGCGCAATAGTAGAGCGTGAAATTGACTTTAACCTTGATGATTTCAAATCTGTGCGCCTGTCGCTTAAAAACCCAGATTTTACAACAGCCAGACGCATCGAGCGTGCCATTAACGGATTTCTTTCAACACAGCTGGCCGAAGCCGAAAACAATGCCAGCGTACGTCTTGTACTCCCGAGCGGCTATGATGGTAATATTGTTGACCTCATTACAGATATTGAACAGCTTCCTATACAGCCCGATCAACCGGCACGTGTTGTTATTGACGAACGATCCGGCGTGATTGTAATGGGCGCAGATGTCCGCATCAGCACCGTAGCGATAGCGCAAGGCAATCTGACTATCAGTATCACCGAAACACCGCAAGTATCACAAGCAAACCCCTTCTCTCCGCTTGGTGAAACAGAGATTGTCCAGCGCACAGAAATTAACGTCTCCAGCGGCGAAGACAAAGATATTGGGATTTTGGAGACCGGCGTAACATTACAGGATCTTGTAACAGGTATGAACCGCATGGGCGTCTCCCCGCGTGACACAATTACAATTTTGCAGGCGATCAAAGCGGCCGGCGCGCTACAGGCCTCGATAGAGACATTATAAAACGATTGAACACAAACCAAAACATCAACAAGGACTTTAAAGAGATAATAAAATGGGCGAAGCACTTACAAAATCAGCGATAGAATCGGCTCCGGATTTTGCATTGAACAGACAAATGGAACTGCACCAACGCGCAGTAACACACAAAATCGACAATGCATCCGCCATCGGAAATATGCAGCAAATCGAAGAAGCCGCGCAAGAGTTCGAAGCCGTATTTGCAGCAGAGATGCTAAAGCCAATGTTCGCGCAAATTAAGTCAGACCCGATGTTTGGCGGCGGTAAAGGCGAAGAAGTGTTTCAGGACATGATGGTACAGGAATATGGCAAGATGATTGCCGAACGCGGCGGCATCGGCCTGAAAGATCAAATTATGGCAGAAATGATCCGCATTCAGGAACACGCCCAAAACAGATAAACAATAACGGCAAAGGATACAGGAGAATAAAGACATGACACAGCAGACACATACAGATACACAGCAATCAGGCGCGCCGGCCGCGGCCCATGATCCGGCAGAATTTACTCTGGCACGTAATCCGGAAAAAGCGATGAAGCAAATGCTACGGACAATTGATGATCTCGGCCGTATCTACACACGTGAAAATGACGCCCTATCACAATCAGATACCAAAACTTTTTTGGAGCTACAGGATAAAAAAATCCAGACAGCAACAATATACCAAAAAGGCATAAAGCAAATGATGGATCGCAAAGACGAGTTTGACGGCTTTTCAGAAGAATTTAAACGGAGCTTATCCGAAAGACAAAAGGCATTTAACGCTCTGGCAGAAGAAAATCTGACATCAATAAAGCGCACGCAAAAGACTGTGCAGCGCCTTAATGAGCGGATCATGAACTCCGCACGCGAAGAAGCCGCGACGAAGAATGTAAATTACAAAAATAACGGACAGCTAGGCACGAACGAACGCCCGGTTTCCATGGGTGTAAGCGAGTCAGTATAAAACCCGGCTAAACGCTTCTACCGCACAAGAGAATAAAAATAAGGAATAAGTAAAGGAACAGACGAATGGATTTAGCAGCATTACAAAATAGCTACGACTTATTTTCAAAAGCACAAGGAGATTCAAGCAGCGCAAGCATTTTTGCATTTGCGCCGGGCCAGAGCTTTATGGATCTTTTGAATGAAAATTCATCTATTTCTGCAGGTTACGAACCTGATGTAGACCTTTACAGCACGCGTGATAACTCGTTCGAACTACAGCAAAAACGCGATGAACTGCGCAAACAATCCGTATCTGATTTTCTTGGCGAAAACGATATTGATGATGAAAAGCTCGGCGATGAACTGGTCACATATCTCGAGGAAAATCCGGATCTCGACGATGAAATAAAAGAGAAGATTCAAAAGCTGGCCGATCATTTGCGCACGGACGAGCCGCAAACCATTGATACAGGCGAAAAGATAGAGCTGATCTCAACGCTGGGGCTTATCAATACACTTGGTATTGGAAATGAAAACCTAAGTGAAATCAGCAAATTAAACGAGAAAATAAACAATTTACTTGCGGAAAGCGTGATCCGCATTGATCAAAATGGTGTCGTTACAATTCCGGAAGATAAAAACAAAGATAAAACACAATTATCCGATCAGGAACTGAATGATTTCAAAGATTTTATGGCGCATCTGCTGCGCGGCATTCCAAAGGAAACGCGTCCGCAAATGGCCCAAATTCCGCAAGAGCTGATAGCAAGGGCAACAGCGCACCTTAATTCAGCCAAGCACAGCAAGGACGGAAATCCGGAGATAATCGCGACAGATTTAAATCCGGAGCAACTCTCCGCAATGCTTGATAATCTTCAGAAAAAGGCCGAGAGCGGCGACCCCATCATCGTGGGATTGATTAAAATGACGCCACCCTCCTCCGACGAAGCGCCGGTCTTTATTCCGCAAGCTATTATTTTGCCGCACCACCTAAAGCAGCAGCTTAGCGCACAAAACAATCAGAAAACAGTAAACGCAGCAACACCGGCGCAAGGCATAACAGACAAAGCGCAGCTTAACGGCTTAACGCAGACATTAAGCAATGCGAATACCGCCCCGTCTGGTGAGATGAAAATCAGCGATGAGCCAGCGCGCAACGCCCCGCAAAACGCACAAAGCAGCCTACCCGCACAAACAGGCAATGCGCAATCCGGCTATGATCGCATATTGCAACTTATGGAACAAACACAAGGTGGTCAGCGCCACGCAGGCAATCAAAATGCTACTGCTTCCACACAAATTGACAGGCTCGGCTCGACAGCCTCGGCCCTTGCAAATGCTGCAAATACTACGAATTCTGTAAATAACGCAGCGCCGCAATCTGCCGCCAATCAAGCTTCTGCAGTTAGTATAGCCCTATCCGCAAGCGGATCAATGATGACAGACCCCGCGGCCTTTAACGGCTTGAATACAGACAGTCTTACAGGCCTGCAAACACAAGGCATCGGCGCTATTACAACAACGCTTGGCTCCACCGCGCAGCTTGCAAGCGCCATAACACAAGGCAGCAACGCAGCGCAGCCACACCCGAGCACGCAATCTCTGGCTGTGAAACTGTCAAAAGCGGCCTCATCCGGCGGAACGCAGAAAAACTTATCCATTAAAATGGACCCGCCCGAGCTTGGAAAAGTCAGTATAGACATCGAAATGAACACAGATGCCAAAAAGATCAAGGCGCATCTGGTCGTTGAAAAGCCGGAAACCCTCGCCATGCTACAGCGCGATTCACATACACTGGAAAAAGCACTCCAGAATAGTGGTTTCGATAGCGCCGATGCCGATGTCAGTTTCGAACTGGCCGACGATGGCAATAATACATTTAGCGAAGGCCAGAAAGAAAGCCAGCACGCTGCAAATAAAGGCAGCAAGGGCAATGATGGCGAAGATGAAGACATAATTGAAACAACCATGGAATGGCAAGTAGACCCGCAAACAGGTCTGACGCGCTATGACATTCTAGTTTAAAGACAAAAAAAAGAGAGAGAAAGGATAAATTTATGACATCCGACGTAAGCCAGCTACAGAATGTAACAGCCGCAGATGTTGCTAATTTGAACAACAATACAGCTGCCACCAGCGCATCATTATCGAGTGATTTTGATAACTTTCTGATTTTGTTAACAACACAATTACAAAATCAGGACCCGATGAATCCGACAGATTCAACTGAGTTTACCAATCAATTGGTTCAGTTCAGTCAGGTTGAACAATCTATCAACACAAACCAGAAGCTTGATACCCTCGTGCAAATGCAATTCAGCAATGCCCTATCACAAGCCGTTGGCTTTGTTGGTTTAAATGCAACATATCCGAGCGCGGAAATACCGTTTGACGGCGAGACCCCTGTTGATCTGGCTTATTTCCTCCCGAAAAACGCAAGCACCACCAACATCTATATTTATGACTCGCAAGGCGAACTCATCACAAAAGAATCCATAACGGGACTGTCCGGAACAAATAATTTTACATGGGACGGCACAGATGATGAAGGCTTCGTGCGTGATGAAGGCACATACAGCTTCAGCATTGAAGCATTGGATGGTCAGGGCAACACCATTGAAGGCATAGATTCTATTGTAACAGGACGCGTTGACGGCGTTGAAAGCCAGGGCGGGCAAATATTCCTGCTGGTCGGTGAGCGCGCCGTTCCATTGAACAACGTCATAAATGCTCTTGAACCTGAGATTGTCGCTACAGAAGAAGGCGGCGCAGAGACCACAGAAGAAGAAGGAGGAACTTCATGATTACACCTTTTATGATTTTACAAACGCACTTTAATGAAAGTGCACTCACAACAACCAACAACCAATAACGACAAAACATAACCATAAAAAAGGAGACTATATAATGGGACTTTTTGGATCACTTTTTACAGGCGTATCAGGCCTGAGCGCGGAATCGCAATCAACAGCGATGATCGCAAACAACATTGCCAATACAAATACAATTGGCTTCAAACGTTCTGATGCATCATTTTCATCACTCGTAACAACGCAGAGCCGTTCATCGGAATTCTCGCCAGGCACAGTATCAGTCACACGTATTCAGCGTGTTGACCAACAAGGCGCGTTGCAGCAGACATCCTCAGCAACAGACGTGGCTGTATCAGGCAACGGTTTCTTCCCGGTTAAACAGGATGCATCTGATCAGCAAGAATTCCTGTACACACGCAGTGGATCATTTAGTGAAGATTCACAAGGCTTACTTCGAAACACGGCAGGATTTGTACTTTACGGGTGGCAGATTGACCAAGAAGGTAATTTGCCCGCAGACCAAGGTGACTTATCCTCACTTGTGCCGCTTGATGTTGCATTTCTTGGAGGCCTGACGCGCCCGACAACCAGCGCAGAACTAGCCATTAACCTTGATGCGGCGCAAGGTCCAACCAGCACAGTTAACATCGCTGCGGCGGAAGGTGCCGGGGGTATTGCTTTACCAACGCTAAATACAGAAGCAGATTTCACACGTGGCTTAACAGTCTTTGACTCTGTGGGTACAGCGCAAACACTCACCATGGAATTCCGCAAGATTACGGGCCCGATGGCTAACATTACCTCACGAAACGGTAATGGGCTTGAGGGATCAGACACAATCACAGATACACTTGCCGGCATAGACCCGAATGATGGCATGGATATTGTGATGGGCGGCGATACGCTTACCATTGAATTTCTGGACGATATAAATGATCCGACCACAATTCCAGGCGCGGTTGGTGTCGAGACAGTTCAGCAAATGCTTGATGCTATCAATGCTGCTACTTTCGGAACAACAGACGGCATGGAAGCACGCCTGAATGCAAGTGGTCAGATTAGATTGCAAGCCGCAACACCTGATGAGGCATTTGACATTTCCGACAACGTCACCACCAATGCAGGTGCGGACGCCGTCAGCGGCGGCGCCGGAACACTTGACTTTGGCGACGATACTACCGTCACAGTCAATTTTACCGATTATGAAACTGTTTATACGGATCAAGGCGATGTATTTCCTAGTCTTACGAACACAGACACACCGAACACGCAGGGCTGGTGGGAAATGAAGGTCTTGCTGCCAAACGGATCTACTTTCACAGAAGGTCTTCTCAACTTTGACGGCGACGGAAGCCTGAACGCATCCTCCGATGCGGAAGGTAATATTGATCTGCAACTTGAAAATCTGGACTTTCAGAACGGTTCATCTTTTCAGGACATCAATATTGATGTTGAGCGTTTCAGTCAGTTCGCAGGTAACTTTGATGTTATATTCTCAGACCAAAACGGCGCGGAGCTTGGTCTTCGTACAGGTGTCGAGATTGATACTGACGGCATTGTTTCGGCCAGATTCTCAAACGGCGCAACATCCGAGCTCTACCAAATACCGCTTGTGACCTTTGCGAACGCGAACGGCCTGAACGAGATTTCAGGAACAGCGTATAGCGAGAACAATCTATCTGGTGAAGAAAACTTACGTGTAGCCGGAGATGGCGGCGCAGGCTTCCTTGAGCCATCAACACTGGAAGGGTCCAACGTTGACCTTGCAGACGAATTTGCCAAACTGATTATCTCGCAGCGTACATTCTCTGCGAACTCGAGATTGGTGAGTACGGTTGATGAAATGACACAGGAACTGCTGCGTCTACGTTAATAACCTAACAGCTTTCCCGGTGGGCAGAAGCCCATCGGTAAGGGAGGCTTGGTAATATCGCAGGATGCGACATTAAAGGCGGCCACCACCCGAGCCTTACACCAGCCTCCCTTCCCTTTGGGGATATAAGATGCAGTAATGCATTTCCTATTTACAAGAATTACAGACACTCTAGAACCATCTATATTGAAAATTATACTTCGAATTTGTTAGACAAATGCACTCTAAATAGATCGCCCGACCATAACGCCTTTGGAAACGCATTTTACCCCGCACACTTCAAAATCATTAAAAGCTTGCCAGCTTTGCATGATTTCAAGCTCAGAATCCCTCAAAGCATCATCTAAAAAGAAAAGTGCGTTTTTCGAGGCATAAGCGCGTGCAAGCGGCATAGTCAAGAGCCTTGCAAAAGGATGATTTTTTCCAACCGGGCCATCAATAATCACAAAATCCGGCTTAACACCATCAAAGGCAGCATGCAGCTTGCCTTCATCAAAATCATAACATGGATGCACTGAATTTTCGCCAACACGAAAAGATCGTATGTCCATTTGAACCAGATTTACAAACGCGGCAACACCAGCTTTTTTAAGCATGATTTCCGTTTCATCAAGATATTCGCGCGACTGATCTACGCTGACATAGTGCGGCTTGACATCCGTGCCCGCATGCAAATCATTCAGATGCTGAGATAAAACGGCGGTACTTAGCCCTGAACCAAGCTCTAAAATCGAAGAAGGACGAAATTTAGTGATCATGGCTTTTAAAAAATCTATCGCGGATGGCTCCATACTATAAAAGGAGAATTTATAATCAGGCAGCTTTTTATAAGCAGGGTCATCTTGCAAAAGCTTAAGGTCATTTTGATTAAACATATCCCTACCGAACAAGATATTACTTTGATTCAATCTCAGCCGCAAAGATCTCATTTCATCAAGCGGCGCAAGGGGCATATCAATTATTCTATTTGCAGCACCCTGAGGGGTTTGCCATGAAAGCGTCGTTGCTTTTGGCATCTCAAGAATTGGCAAATCCTGTTCTTTTTCCTTATTACTCATTTTTACATCCGTTCCTGTTTAGTCTTGTTCAAGCCAGCCCACCCACATAAAGCGCACGGCCTCTTCAAAGTTTTTTGCAAATTTCTTGCCGTCAACAAGCGGTGATTTTGCAACCTGATCCCGCATATTACCACGAAGAGCGGCTAACTCATCCGGTTTTCCGGCCCATTCCACGGCCCACGCGATGTACTCTTCGCGGGTTTCGCGCACCCATTCAGGATATCCGGCATTCACCAAATGCGTGGCAGCATGCTTGCCCGCAAATGTAGGGCCGGGCAACGCGACGACAGGAACCCCTAGCCATAGGGACTCACACGTCGTCAGACCGCCCGAGTACGGATACGGATCCAGCGCAATGTCTATGCGTCCGTAAGTTTTTATAAATTCCTGATGCCCTGCACCCTCCTCTATGATCAAACGATCTTCGGGTATTCCTTTTTTGACAAACGCTTTTACAACGCGGTCTCTTAATTCCTGTGTTCCCAAAGACTTGCTGCTAAAAAGCATTTTACTGTCCGGAACTGCTTTCAAAACATCTGCCCATAAATCCAAAGAAAATTCATTTGTTTTTGCGGGGCTGTTTAAATTGCCAAATGTAATATACCCGTTCTCTTTATACGGAAGCGGCGCAACATCGGGCGCGTAATGCGGCGGCTCGTAACATATATAATCATTAGGCATGCGGTAGACGCGCTCTGTGTACCAATCATCTTCATTTTCGGGGATTTCAATATGATCACCAATGATCCAGTCCATCTCGCTTAGCCCCGATGTATCAAACAGGCCGCCGATCCATTCAATCTGAACAGGCGCAGCGCGGCGTGCAAAAATGCTAAGCCGCGATCCGCCTTCGGCGTGCCCCGTTAAATCCATAAGCAAATCTATTTTATCATCTTTAATCTGCTGCATAAGCTTTTCATCACTGAGTCCAATGCTGTCATGCCATATAGCGCAATTCTCTCTGATCCGCTTGGTAAAATCATCGCGCTTATCCAGCCTCAAATCCGAATAGCAGACATATTCTATGCTGGTTTGATCCGTATGATCCATGCCGGGTAAAATCATATAACCAACGGGATGTCGCTTGAAATTAGATGAAACCATCCCTACCCGTAAAACTTTTTCCGGATTCCGATCATTTGCGAACACAGGCGGCTCAGCTGGCTTCAAGGCCATACAATAGCGTTCATTATACTCTTTATGGGCATCAAATATCTCTTTGCGGTCAATCTTGTCCATATAATGGATACACATCAGATAGTTACTAAAGATATTAGCGCGCCGGCCATCCAGCTTTATAGATTGCCTGAATAGGCTTACTGCCTCGTCGAAATAACCAAGACGCCTCAGAACACCTGCTTTATTTCCAGTCGCATGCGGGTCTTTGGGATTAAGTTTCAAAGCCTCGTCTAAATATCGTAGCGCGCCGGAAGCATCGGATGTATAATGGCAACATACGCCCATATTGCCATAGGCGGCCGCAAACATCGGGTCAGCCTCTATTGCTTTTGTAAGCCACGGCTTTGCGTCTTCGTATTTTTCATGCACCATAAACAAAGCTGCCACATGATTAAGGGCCTTGGCATTGCTTGGTTCAAGCTGTACAGCCATCCTGTAAGCTTCCATAGCCTCATTGTAATTGGCAGTAGCCTCCAAGCAAATCCCTTTATGCATATGCGCCTCCGCCAGATTAGGGTTTATCTGCAGCGCCTTATTGATACATATTATGGCCTCGTCATGCTTATCGGCGCCTGCCAGAAACTTTCCTTTTAAACTCAAAATCTCTGCAGCATTCAGAGCGCGAGAGATCCCCATATCAAGTACCTTAATGGCCTCATCGGTTTGCCCCAGCGCGTGATGCGCTGACGCCATATGGTAATAGACTTCTTTTGTCTCCGGCGCTTCCTGCAAGACACCATTAAAATATTTCAAGGCCTCTTGCTCCCGCCCGACTTGCCCGAGCGCGATACCATAAAACAGTCGCCCCGCACGATTTCGTGGATCTGCCTTTAAAACAGCCCTGTATTTTTTCAAAGAACTTTTAACCTGCCCGGATTGATGCATCTGAATTGTACGGACCAATTCATCATGTATTTGCTGCGGTGTTCTTAGCTTTGGGGCCATATATACGCTATTCTTTACTCGCTATCTCTTCGCTCTTATTTTACACAAAAATATACATGAGTATAGTGCAAGAGGAATATGTTTTTACCAGATCTTTACTTTTTGTTAAGCATATGCGTATTATGATGGAATATGAACTGAGAGGAACTCGGTTCTTACGACGACAACAAAAACCTCTAGGAAAGGAGATTCACTATGTCTAGTGATGTTGTACTATCCGCGGCCCTTAGAAATAACCTTCTAACGCTGCAAAACACCCAAAACCAAATTGACAAAACGCAAGAACGTCTTGCGACAGGTCTTAAAGTTAACTCTGCTCTCGATAATCCGCAGAACTTCTTTACAGGTCAGTCTCTCGGCAACCGTGCGAACGACCTTACCCGTCTACTCGATGGTATTGGTCAGTCAATCCGCGCTATTGAAGCTGCCGATAACGGTGTATCAGCTTTGACAAGCTTGATCGAACAAGCCGATTCTATTGCCGACCAGGCAAGATCTCAGCTTAGCTCGACTACAA